>Ga0214165_1000667_pt1 | contig 22270 bp, 22 predicted proteins | sample TroBogypolimnion_34_FD_153004 | JGI IMG/M metagenome (GOLD analysis project Ga0214165, IMG submission 153004) | Freshwater microbial communities from Trout Bog Lake, WI - Practice 03JUN2009 hypolimnion v3 | ecosystem: Environmental > Aquatic > Freshwater > Lake > Hypolimnion/Profundal zone ... | reverse complement strand
AGATTACCTCTTTCCAATGCAAATAAAAATGGAGGTGAGAATAGAAATATTATTATTATTATAAATTTTCTCTTTAAATCCACAATGCTACTATAGCTAATCTCAATGGCTATGATCAAACTTATTATATAAATAAATAATAATGGAGTAATATTATCCTGCCCTCTTATAGCAAAGCCATCCAAATCATGTGCCACCTCCCCCATAAATAGGAACTGATAAATTTTTAAAATAATAAAATTTATTGGGGGATAAATAGAATTCCAAACATCATATATACCTTCATGCCCAGCCCAATACATCGTATTGTAAAAGTCCATAAAGGTGTCTTGTTTATCATGAAAAAAAGGGGGTGGTAAATATCTATTAACTTCAAAATACAACGCAATATAAAAAATATTGATGCATGTCAGTATGAAGATAGCATCAAGAGCATATGATTCTCTTTTTTTCATGGCGCTAGAAATTTATTCTTTCTTTTTCAACAACAATTGGCCTTTTCTGAACATAAGTATGTATAGCCCCCACATATTCACCAACAATTCCAATAAAGAATAAAAGCATTCCAAACATCAGAAGTATTACTACCCCCAGCGGGGCATATCCAATGGGTATTAAATTCCAAAAAAATAATTTAATTAACAATAGAATAAACGCCAAAGCAATACTTAAAACTCCAATCAAAAATCCTAGTATTGAGGCGACCCTGATTGGGATCATAGAATGGCTAACCATTCCAAGTAATGCAATATCAAAAAGGCTGTAAAAATTATTTTTTGATATTCCCCTTAATCGCCTCGGCTGATTAAAGGAAATCGTCTTTATTTGGTAGCCTAATTCACATATCAACCCCCTTAAAAATGGATAAGGGTCATTGATTGCGCGAATATGATCAAGAACTACTTTATCGTACATACCAAATCCGGTTGCGTCTTTTGTAATCGAAACCTCAGAAATCTTATCTAGCAGTCTATAGTAAGTTCTGCGTAAGTAATGCATCAATGGATTGGCGGATGTCACCGGCTTAACAGCCAAAATAATCTTATAGCCCGCCTTCCACTGCTTAATAAATTCTACTATTAATTCTGGCGGGTCTTGAAGATCTGAAGCTAAGTAAATAGTTGCCGCACCCTTCGTACTAATAATTCCCCAATATGGTGATCTTATATGTCCAAAGTTTCTAGTATTAATGATCACTTTTACACGAGGATCTTTACTTGCGAGTTCTCGCAAAATTTCTGCCGTACGATCTGTAGAGGCGTTATCTATAAAAACATATTCAAAATCATATTCCGGAAGGGTCTCCATAACCTTCACAACACGCGTATAGAGCTCCTTAATATTCCCCTCCTCATTGAAGCATGGAGATGTAATGCTAATTAATATTTTTTGATTCATAATTCCCTCAGTCATGGGGTCCCTCTACGACGAAATGTAAATCGGGAATGTCCTACATAGGAAATGATCACGGTCATTCCTATAATAAGAGCCTGTGCCAGCCAAATAGATATCTTCATTTTGTCGACAAAAACCCATAAACAAAATATCCCAATAACTGCAATTCCGCCATAGACTATGTAAGATTTCATGTACTCCGTAAGCCACATACCTTTAGTTTTAAATACTAAAGTCTTATAGCTTAAGAAAGAAACTGTAATCGAGAGAATATTGGAAATAACACCAATCCAGACAATACTCAAATTGCTTCCCAAGGCTTTATACAAACCAACTCCAATAGAGTAGCCGACCAAGGTATTAAAACCTCCCGCCATTAAATAACACACTTTTTCCCGGCTAAGCTGCATGTAATTTTTTCGCCTGAATTGATTTAATAGTTCTATCTATGGCAGCACTTAAATCAATCGAAACACTAAGTCCAAGCTCATTTTGAGCTTTAGAAATTGATGGTATGTAGCGGTCGACATTTTCTTGGTTTAGCTCGGCTTTATTGACTTCGATGGTAAATCGTTTGGCAACTAACTCGGCAAGCTCTCCAACCGTTAATGCCTTATCTGACCCTACGTTATAAACGGGGCAAAGTGGGCTTGCAGAGTGGCAAATTGTCATTAGCCAATGGACTAGGTCGTCAGCATGCATATAGCTTCTGTAAACCGGAATGGTAGCTTTAACATTTATGGGTCTACTCATTAATCCATCTTGAATAAAATTACCTATTGCAAAGTGCTGGTCTCGTGGCAAGTATTTGCCAACAAAAGCAAAGCATCGCGCTATGCTTACAGCCCCCCCCTGTGACCCCAGGGTGTAAATTGCTTTTTCAGCATCACGTTTTGCTGCGGCATAATCTCTTTTGACTGGTGACATTTCATCCACACTGCCACCGTCAAACTCTTCCAATAAATATTCCAAGCTAGCTGGCTGCTGACCGTAAACTGCACCTGAACTGCAATAGATAATGCGACTATCGCTATGAAATTTTTTAGCCAAGTCACAATAGTTATATGTTCCCGACTGAATGTTCTTTTTTTCTACATCTGGACGAGCAAGATAGTTTGACGCATCAGTAGAGGAAGCAGCGTGAATTACATAATCAGCAAAAGGGAGCTCATGGCATGTTGCGATATCGCCGTTAATAAGTTTTATCGAGTCGTCAATAAGCTCTGGAAACTGCGTACTTAGACTAGTAGCATTTCGAGCCATTATGCTAATTGAGTCAATATCCCAGGAATTTAGCAAACCACGTCCGTAAGTATCTAGAATGGATTTACCAAAAAAGCCAGAGCCTCCAATAACCAATAAAGATGCCATAAATTTATACTCTTTTTATAAGCCTCTATTTCTGAAAGACTTAAGCAGCTCTTCATTTCCAGAATACGGTGTATCCAAAATATCAATCGTTATTGGCTGATCTTTATTGCAAGAACTCAATAGCTTGTGCCCAAATTTTCCCAGCATGAGCTCACGGCTGGATACCTGGCTTTTTTGCAAAGGAATAGCCATATAGTAATCATCCTCTGTCAGAGTTTGTCCAGCAACTAGATCTCTCTTGGCATAGACACCGCGAACATAAGAATCTAAGTATGCAATCTCTCGATCGATAAAGTTACGCCTCTGATTTGAAGAAGTGCCACACATCTCCACAGCTTTATGCCATGCCTTAAACCATGTATCAATCTGTTCTGGTAAGGAGGAATAGGTTGCAACCTTAAAGCCATCATCGTTAATATCAATGTGCCGCTCAAATGTCCGAATACCCTTGCCATAAGCAATGTACATAGATGCGGTCCAATCGTGATATTCATGGCATGAGTAACCGACAACAATTTCTGGATAGCGGTGTCTTAGGTAATCTATTTGATTTAACTCGCACTCATTATCCTCATGAGGATAGGCTGCAATGCAATGGTTTAAAGCCAGCGGAATTGAGCGGTGCTTAAAAAATATGACAACATCATCCAAGTCCTTTTGCGTCATACCGCCCGTTGAGATAATTACTGGGCGACGTGTATGGGCAATTTTTTCAAGTAAAGTCCAATCATTATTGTCTGCACTAGCAACTTTGATAATAGGCATATCAAATTCCACACACCAATCTACTGATTTTTCATCAAAAGGTGTTGACATTGGAATGCAACCGCTTTGGCGAATTGCATCCACCAGCTTGGCAAAATCTCCTTTGGACATCTTGGTATCAGAGAGTCTTTGCACATAGCGAATGTCTGTACGATCAACAAAATCTTTATGGATAAAGTTATCGATATCCCTAAACTGCAATTTGATCGCGGCACGCATATTATTAAATCTCACTACTTTTGAGAAGCGATCGATAATCGCCAAACCCCGGTCTACGCTACCCTGATGGTTGCTTGCCATTTCTAGTACAAATAAATCTTCAAATATTTCGTTATTCATTTTTTATTCCTATTTATATAAAGCTAATCAGTTTTTATAGTGTGAAATTTAAATAAGGTACTTCAGATGTAGTGCAGTTTCGTCCGCCGTAAGCTCAGGCGTCATTAAATGTAATGGGTTGGATTCCATTGCCCCGCTATCCGTAACCCGACTTGATATTTTTGGAAAATAAGTTTGCTCAGGATCAACGGAGACAATAAAAGCGTGTGGCTCGTCACTCGAAAATGCAGCTAAAAATTCAGCAGTCAATTCATATCCTGGGTGAAGCCTCATTACTTCAACCCCCCATGCTTGAAATAATTTATCCCAAATTGGCAATCCAAGACCAGTTTCTCGATCGCAGCCAATATAACGACCACCAAAATAATTTTTTTGTGTCATTCGAATTGAGGCATAACCAGAATCATCCAAAATGAACATCTTTACATTTAGGCTGTTGATTGCCACAGTGCCAATTTCTTGAAGATTCTGAGAAAACCCCCCATCCCCCTCTACCAAAATTACCCTTTTGTCAGGATTTGCAAATGAGGCCCCAATTGCACCCGATAAACCATACCCCATTGAAGCGAGCCCTTTATTGGTCACAATGACTTGACCTGATTTTTGCTCAAACACCTGCATCATCGAAGTAAAAGCACTTCCACTACTGCATGGAACAATTACATCCTTAGCACTACATAGATTTGATAAATTTTTAACTAGGTCAAATGGGGAGATATATTCGTCCCTGGGCTTGTTAATCGTTTCTGATAAAGGAATGGCCTTGCGAATGTCTTTTGCATAGTTAAGCCAATCTAATTTTGGGCTAAGTTTTTCATTCAAAAATTCTGTTAAAAACTGGTTAGCATCGCCTAGTATTGGCATATCGACTTTGGGATGCCCCTTCTCCAACTCTGCCTTATCAAGGTCTATCTGAGCTAAAAATCCATTAGGCACGAATTTCTGCCAATTAAATCCTGTTTGCTGCAGACCCAAACGAGAGCCAATGATCAATGCAAAATCAGCCTGTTGTAAAACCATATTGGATGAACGCTGCCCCCAAGTATTGGGTCGGCCAAGGTAATTAAACTCGTCTGCCGCCATTCGATCAGCGCCATTCCATGTCGTCATTACAGGACAGCCAAGTGAGGCCAAGTGAGACTTCAAATCTTTGGCTACCTCACGTGAAACACCGCCACCCAATATAATCACGGGACGGTTAGCTTCATTAAACTTAGCCACCAATTGCTCAACTACCACATGAGAAACTCGCGATGCTGAATTAGATGCGATATCAATAATTTCACGGCTGATGCTTTTTGGCTCAACTTGTCTTGCCTGAATATCAAGAGGAATTTCCAGAAAAACCGGCCCTTTTCTGCCAGTTCGCCCACTCATCACGAGCCTCGCGAAATCATCAGCAGTCAATACATCATCGATTAATCTAGAGCAGACTGTAATTGGCTTTACTATAGAAACCCCATCGATTTCTTGTATTCCGCGCTGACGCAATAGCCCTCTTGCTAAGTCTGCCGTTTTAGCTTGACCGCCAATTACCAAAAGCTCCCGACTCTCTAAATATGCTCCTGCTATTGCAGTAACCATATTTGTCAACCCAGGGCCTGCAGTTACCAAGGTAAAGGCCTTCTCACTTACAGATGTTTCATTGAAATATTCAGCGGCAATTCCGGCCGCAACTTCATTGACTACAGCAACCATCTTCATTTTTCGACTCAAGCTTTCTGTCAAATGCATGATGTTTCCACCACCAACAGAAAAGCAATGGGTGTAACCCAAGTCCACAAGCCAATCGGCCATTAAATCGCTGTACTTCATAGTAAAAAATCTTTCTTTACCCATTCAAATATTTCCAGGATTACCCTATTTAAATCTTCCGTCACAGGAATAGATGATCGCTCTAAATACCCCTGCTTATCCAATGTAACGATTACATAAGAACCATTGGTGTGCTTTTTATCTGACTTAAATGCCTCAATGGCTAAATCAACTTCAAGATTGCGAATGGTATTCACCATATCAGGGATATTCTTAAACAAACCTCGAATATAAGAATCCAAATGCTTGGCCCTATAGGGCAAATCAACGTATTTATTTAAAAGCATGCCCATCCGAATCTCAGCAAGCATACCCATGCCAACCGCTACGCCGTGAGTAATTGAAAAATGAGTGGCCGCTTCGATAGCATGCCCAATGGTATGTCCAAAATTAAGCAGCAATCGAGGTCCACGATCAAACTCATCTTCCTCAATAAATGTTTTTTTTGTTAACAAACTTAATTTAACCAGCCCTAATAATTGCTCACTGGAAAGCGGCAATGAAAGATCTGAAAAGTTTTTAACGTATTGATCAAAGCTGTCAGTTTTTGCAGCATAGCAAATTTTTATTGCTTCACATAAGCCCGCTACCTGCTCAGAAGGAGTCAGTGTTTTACAAAATTCAATGTCAATAATAATTTCTTTTGGCGGATAGAAGTTACCTGCAATATTTTTATATCGACCTACATTGATAGAGGATTTACCCCCTATGCATGAGTCGACCATTCCAAGCAAGGTTGTTGGGTAGTAAGTCCAGTCTATGCCTCTCATGTAAAGCGACGCACTAATAGTGGCTAAATCCTGAATAATCCCCCCACCAAAGGCTTCTAAATGAGACCCCCTTTGAATGCCTTTAGACCGCATTGCCTCTATGATTTGAGCACTGGTTTCCAAGGTTTTATTTTGTTCAATCGCCTGAACGAAAAACGCATCTTGAGGGATTGATTTCGACCAAAGCTTGGCAACAAGCTCATCAGCAATTGAGAAGGAACTCTCTTTTGCTGCATTTATTTGAAGCCCGACTCCGATTTGAACCTGGTAGGCGCCAGTACTCGCCTCAACTTTAAATATTTCGGACATAAGAAAATCCCAAATCTACTTTTAAAAACTGTCCGGTAAGTCCAGTATTTTCTTCTGAGCAAAGAAAATATATGGTGGATACAACATCGCCCAAAGTGGCCAATCTATTGAATTTCGTAGACTGCTCAATTAATCGAATTTGCTCTTCAGACAAATTACTGCGAGTCATTGGCGTATCCAATGCCCCCGGCAAGACTGCATTGACCAAATAGCCATCCTCAGCCAAATCATTTGCTAGAGATAAAACCAACCCCCTCAATGCGGACTTAGAGATTGCATAGCTCAATTTATTTTGCCTAGATATTTCTTGCCATATTGAACTAACAATACAAAGTTTTGCTGACTTTACCAATAATCCAGCCTTTAGTAACTGACTTAATGACTCAAGCACAAAGAGTACATTCGCCTCATAAAGCGTTTGATGATTGGTTTTATCAAACGTATAAATGCTGTCATTTAAATTAGCGCCCTGTGCCCAGCACACAGCATCAAATGGTGACTGCACCTTCAAGCTATCGGGAATATTTTTACCTGCCAATACATCCCAAGTGATTGCAGTGGAAACCTCGGCATGCGGTGCGCGTACCACTGGGTAAACATCCCAATTTTTATCGCTAAATTTAACTTTTACTGATCCACCAATTTGGCCGGAACCACCAAATAAAAGTAATTTTTTACGGCATTGGGTCATTAAAAATTAACGCCCAAGAATGTTTCAATGTGAGTGGCCGCATACTCCAGCATCTCCTTAGTTAATGCAGGCTGCACACCAATCCAAAATGTGTTGTTCATCACATTATCAGTATTTTTAAGTTCGCCACTAATCCGGTACTCAACATCTTTCATATAGGGCTGACGAGTCAAGTTACCTGCAAATAGCAATCTAGTGCCAATCTTATTCTGATCAAGATAAGTTGTTAGATCAACGCGTGAGACTGGGCAACCTTCTTTTAATGTGATTGGAAATCCAAACCAAGAAGGGTCTGAACCCTCTATTGCTTCTGGTAACTGCAAGAACTCCTCACAAGTAGCAAGGCGCTCCTTTAAGAACTTAAAGTTATCTTTTCGGGCTTGGATAAATGCAGGTGCTTTTTCTAATTGAGCTAAAGCGCATGCAGCCTGCATATCCGTAATTTTGAGGTTGTAGCCTAAATGGCTATAGGTGTATTTGTGATCATAGCCATATGGTAGGTCGCCTAACTTCCAAGCAAAACGCTTTCCACAGGTATTGTCTTTTCCAGGGGCACAGTAACAATCGCGACCCCAGTCTCTAAAGCTTTCTGCTATTTGCTTGAGCTCATAGTTATTGGTAAATACGGCACCACCCTCACCCATCGTGATGTGATGGGCCGGATAAAAGCTGAGCGTCCCAATATCGCCGAAGGTGCCTACCATTTGACCTTTGTAAGTGGTGCCTAAGGCATCACAACAATCTTCCACTAACCAGAGATTATGTTTCTTACAAATTGCAGTAACAACATCCAAATTAAATGGATTGCCCAAAGAGTGAGCCAACATAATGGCTTTGGTTTTTGGGCTAATCGCCACCTCAATTTTAGAAGCGTCAATATTGTGAGTGATTGGATCGACGTCCACAAAAACAGGCACAGCGCCAAACTGCACAATCGGATTTACCGTAGTCGGAAACCCTGCAGCTACGCCAATGACTTCATCACCTTTTTTAATCGCCCGATCACCCAACTTAGATGAAGTCAGGGCTGAAAAGGCCACTAAGTTCGCAGATGAGCCAGAGTTCACCGTAATCAAATGCTTCACGCCAATAAATTCAGCGAGCTTCTTTTCAAAAAGATCGTTAAAGCGTCCAGTAGTAAGCCAGCCATCCAAAGATGCCTCGACCATATTCTCTAATTCTCTTGAGTCGATCAACTTACCCGATGGAGGCACTGCCGTTTGACCTGGGATAAATTTCTTGGGAGCAAACTCCAGGGCAGAATACTCTTTTACCAATTCCAAAATTTGCTTCCGAATTTTGTCTTTGGCAAATTGATCAACGGAGATGGAAGTTTCAGTCATGATTTTATTTATTTAAATGGTAATTAAGAATTTTGATAGTTAGTAATTTGCTTCAAACTCATCTCATGCATATTGCTTTGCTGTTGATGAGCCTGTTGCCATTGTGTAATATTTTCAATTGCCTGCTCTAGACTCCAACGCGGAACCCAGTTGAGGTATTGACGTGCCTTTGAGCAATCGAGTTTTAAAGAATGCGCTTCGTGAGGTTGCTCGCTTTGATCTTGTGTCCAGCTTGCTACTGAGCCCCAATTTTTAATGAGCAAATTGATGACTTCTTGGACCGATCTAGCATCGTCATCGCGTGGTCCAAAATTCCAGCCCCCATCAAACTTGGCGCCCACTTGATAAAGTGATTGCGCCAATACGAGATAGCCAGATAAAGGTTCTAAAACATGTTGCCATGGACGGGTTGCTAGGGGATTACGAATCATCAGAGCTTCTTTTGCTTCAAAGGCTTTAATGGCATCCGGGATCAAGCGATCTTCAGACCAATCGCCGCCACCGATTACATTGCCAGCTCGCGCCGAAGCAATGGCCACTTTATGCTGAGCATATTTCTCTGGTCCAAAGTAAGACTGGCGATAGGCGCTAGTGACTAACTCGGCACAACCTTTACTGTTGCTATAGGGATCATGGCCACCCATGGGTTCATTCTCTCGATAACCCCAAACCCACTCTTTATTTTCGTAACACTTATCAGTTGTCACTACGACTGCGGCACGCACGCAATCTATAAAACGAATAGATTCCAGCACATGAACTGTGCCCATCACATTGGTAGCATAGGTTTCTACTGGGTTGGCATAGGAGTAGCGCACCAAAGGTTGCGCCGCCATATGAATTACGATTTCTGGCTTGGCATCTGCCATTGCTTTTTTCAATCTATCTAAATCGCGGATATCGGCAATGTGCGATTGCTCAAGATCGCCCGCAACCTTCGCCACTTCAAAAAAGCTGGGTATTGTATTAGGCGCTAATGCATAACCCGTAACCTTAGCACCCATTGAAGCAAGCCACAGAGACAACCAGCCGCCCTTAAAACCAGTATGTCCGGTTAAAAATACCCGCTTGCCGTTCCAAAAAGATGGGTTCACTAACGCTCTATTCGCGACCTCAGGATTGGACGATACGGACATTCTTATGCCCAAACCTTCCAAGGGGCTTTACCGGCAGCCCATAATTCTTCAAGATGCTGCTTATCGCGCATCGTATCCATCGGTTGCCAAAAGCCAGAATGGGTAAAGGCTTCCAATTGGCCGCTTGAAGAAAGTATTTCTAAGGGTTTCTTTTCCCAAATCGTGCTGTCGTCTTCAATCAGATCAATTACCTTGGGAGAGAGCACAAAAAACCCGCCGTTGATGTACATGCCATCACCATGGGGTTTTTCAATAAAACTTTTTACCACACTACCATCCATATCGAGTGCGCCAAAACGGCCCGGTGGCTGAACAGCGGTCACGGTAGCTTGCTTGCCATGCGCTTTATGAAAAGCGATTAATTTAGCGAGGTCTACATCGCCCACACCATCGCCGTAGGTAAAACAAAAATCCTCATCGCCTAGGTATTGGCGAACACGCTTAAGACGACCACCCGTTAGGGTATTTTCACCGGTATCAATTAAGGTAATTTTCCAGGGCTCTGCGTATTGCTGATGAATTTGCATGGCATTGTTGTTTGCCATATCAAAAGTGACATCGGACATATGTAAGAAGTAGTTTGCAAAGTACTCCTTGATCATGTAGCCCTTATAGCCACAGCAGATGACAAATTCATTGACGCCGTGGGCTGAATACATCTTCATGATGTGCCACAAAATAGGCTTACCACCCACCTCAACCATGGGTTTAGGGCGAGAAGAGGTTTCTTCTGAAATCCGGGTTCCTAAACCCCCAGCCAATATCACAGCTTTCATCACACCCTTTGGGTCATTAAAGCGTTGATTTTACAAGAAAAAGGGCTTTTGCCCCCCTCTTCACTAACAAATTTCTGCCATGCATCAAAATGTGAATAATCCCAATAACTATAAACGATTTTTGAGTTGCCCCCCCTAAAACATCAAAACAAGGATGTCAATACCGTTTAGCAGGCTCTTATTTTCCAGCCGAAAAATAAATAACATATCGGTTATCGTCCAATCTTTACTCAAGTCATCCAATAGGGGTCTTATTGGATGACTTTAAAACCTAGCCATAGGCATACACAAGTTAGCCCGATAAAAAAATAAGGACCAACCAAGAGGCGCACCTTAAAGAGCAACTTCCTTAAAGCGTTACTTTTTTCTGAAATACTGGAACTAAGGCCCATTAGATGAAATTGTCTGTGGGCCCTACTAGACACTAGTAACTCATAACCGTATACCAGCAGCGGAGAATATAAAAATAGGTAAATAAAGGTTCTTGCTAGACCCATCCATTTATGGCCAATAATATCGCTGGCTAAATATGAGGTTTTTGGTATGAGCCCACCAAAGACACCGCCGTATACCATCGTGATATCGACGTTTCCAACCCAAATATTGGTGCAATAAACAATTAAGCCGAGGTACCCCAGAATTTCTAAAGTCAGTAGGGTTTTTTGCTGTTTAATAAATGGGTAGGAAAGACAAATAAATGGGGTAATTAGCAGGAGCCACTGCGGATGCCAGCGGACCCAGCTAAACATAAGTGCATATGTGAATACACCAGAAAGTATGACTCGACGATGCCATTTACTTGCTTCTAAGCTTAAATCTAACTTTGAAAAATATAAATAAAAGCACATTCCCCCATAAGCCAACGCAGGCAAAAGAAAGCGCAGAGTAAGCCCCCCATCACTTGCTTTAGAGGTAGCTAATCCAAAAATTTCCGCACGAAAAATATCGCTATGCCAGTACAGGCCGAACTGGACTACAGTAAAAAAGACTCCCAATACTCCATAAGCGACCAAAGACAAAAAACGCTTTTCAATAATTAAAACTAGCGGCAAATAAATAAAGGCAGCAAAGTATTTAAATGAAATCGCAATCGAAAACCAAAATACAAACCATCTCCACTTTTTCTCAAAGTAGGCATGCAATCCTAAAAGCGTAAAGAAAACACCAAAAATATCGTATTGACTAAAAATAAAAACTGCAAAGATGGCAATCGGGGAGGTAGCCAAGAGATACTTTGAGGAAATTTCATTCCTAAGTTCTGCGTCCTTAAGTTCTGGATCATCAGTAGCGTAAATTAACCGGGTAATTTTCCCCACGAGCCGAACCGATGCAAAGAAAAATATTACCAATAGTAATTTGGACCAGATTGTTTGAATGGGGGTTGCGATCATCCAGGTATTAATGGTGACCTCTGGAATTTGCCCTAATAACTTAAGGGGAATATTCCACAATGCAAAAATCCAATAAAAAACTGGTAGGTAGTCATTCTGACCTAATCGTGGTTTGTTGTAATCATAGAAATCCCAAAAATGGCCATAAAGATAGGCATATGAAGAACTATTTGTATGATTCAGGTCCGACTGTTTAAATAACAGAAAGCAGAGGACCAAAGAAAGTCCATAGATCCAAAAATCTACTTTAGGGATTTGAAGATGTGGTTTCATAAGCCAATAAAGGCTAAATAAGCCTGCCTCAAGCCCTGCTCTAAACTGACCTGAGCAGTCCAACCTAGCTGGTTCAGTCTGCTTGAATCCATCCATTTTCTGGGTGACCCGTCGGGTTTGCTAGGATCGAAACTAATAGCGCCCTGATAGCCAGTAGCCTTAGCTACCGCATGCGCCAATTCATTAATAGTGATGTCACTTCCAAAACCTACATTCAGGTGGCTTTGCATCGACTCTGTTTGGCTATCGTAAATAGCCCTATCCAACCCCATCACAAAGGTGGAGGCAGAAGCCATATCGTCCACATAAAGGAACTCCCTTTTAGGGGTCCCTGTTCCCCAGATTACAACTTCAGGGGCATTGGCCATCTTGGCCTCATGGAATCTTCTGATGAGTGCTGGGATCACATGGCTATTTTCAGGATGGTAGTTATCACCTGGACCATACAAATTCGTGGGCATTACTGAGCGGTAATCAATGCCGTGTGATTGTCCGTATTGCCGGTTATAACTCTCACACATCTTGATCCCTGCAATCTTCGCAATCGCATAAGGCTCATTAGTAGGCTCTAATTTTCCCGTCAAAAGCGCATCTTCACTCATAGGCTGAGGAGCCAACTTAGGATAAATACAGCTTGACCCCAAAAACAAGAGCTTTTTGACGCCATGGACAAAGGCCTGATGAATGATGTTGTTTTGCATCATTAAATTTTGATAAATAAACTCTGCTGGGAAGGTGTTATTTGCATGAATCCCCCCTACTTTGGCTGCCGCTAAATAGACCTGATCTGGCTTTTCAGATTCAAAAAAGGCTTGTACGGCAGCTTGATTGGTTAGATCCAATTGAGCATGGGTGCGAGTCACGATATTGCCAAAGCCCTTGGCGGTTAGATTGCGCATAATGGCCGATCCAACCATGCCCCGATGACCGGCTATATAAATCTTTTGATTCAGATCGATAGTCATGCCAGATTAATTCTCTTTACCAACAGCGACACTATAGCCGTGCTTATGCAGTAAAGCATATTGCTTGGCTTGATCAAGATCATTAGCCATCATCTCCACAATCATTTCATCGAGCGTAATTTCAGGAACCCAGCCGAGTTTTTCCTTGGCCTTGGTGGGATCTCCCAAGAGTGTTTCCACTTCGGTAGGACGGTAATAGCGCGGATCGATTTGAACAATCACATCGCCTACTTTAAGCGCTGGGGCTTTATCACCTTCAATCGCGGCCACAATCCCCTTCTCTTGCTCGTCAATGCCCTCAAAGCGCATGGTGATTCCTAGTTGCGCTGCACTACGGATAATAAATTCACGCACGGTAAATTGCACACCAGTGGCAATCACAAAATCTTCAGGCTGATCTTGTTGGAGCATCAACCACTGCATACGCACATAATCTTTGGCATGACCCCAGTCACGCAGGGCATCAATATTGCCCATAAATAGACATTTATCTAAACCCTGAGAAATATTAGCCAGGCCTCGTGTCACCTTACGGGTAACAAAAGTTTCACCACGGCGCTTAGATTCATGGTTAAAGAGAATGCCATTACACGCATACATTCCATAGGCTTCGCGATAATTTATGGTGATCCAGTAGGCATAGAGCTTAGCAACGGCATATGGACTTCGAGGATAAAACGGGGTGGTCTCTTTTTGCGGAATCTCTTGCACTAAACCATAAAGCTCAGAGGTCGAGGCTTGGTAAAAGCGAGTTTTTTTCTCAAGCCCTAAGATGCGAATGGCTTCTAACATTCTCAAAGGACCCATAGCATCTACATCCGCCGTGTACTCGGGTGACTCAAAAGAAACGGCGACATGAGACTGCGCACCGAGGTTATAAATTTCGTCAGGCTGGCACTCTTGAATAATTCTGACTAAATTACTGGTGTCAGTTAAATCGCCGTAGTGCAATATCAGATCAGGATGATTAACGTGTGGATCTTGATATAGGTGGTCGATTCGCTCAGTATTAAAAGAAGAGGCGCGCCGTTTAATACCGTGCACGATATAGCCTTTTTCAAGCAAGAACTCGGCTAGGTAGGAACCGTCTTGGCCAGTAATGCCTGTAATGAGGGCGACTTTTTGTCTGTTAGTCATTGATCTACTCTGCTTTAATTTTTTGTTTATTTGGTTGACGCTTAACTACGCCCGTAGGTATCTTCAAAGCGCACAATATCGTCCTCACCCAAGTAACTACCAGACTGCACTTCGATAATTTCTAAGGGGGTTTTACCAGGGTTAGCTAAGCGGTGAGTTTGTCCTTGCGGGATGTAGGTACTTTGATTTTCCGTGAGGATGATCACTTGATCACCATTGGTAATTTCAGCTACACCCTTAACCACGATCCAATGTTCGGCGCGGTGGTGATGCATTTGTAGCGAGAGGCTTGCTCCAGGCTTAACTTGGATGCGTTTAACTTTAAAACGATCACCTTCATCCACGCTGTCATACCAACCCCAAGGCCGAGCGACCTTACGATGCAAGTTTTTTTCTGCCCGCTGCTCTGCCGCCAATTGATTAACGATGTGCTTCACATCTTGACTGTTTTTACGATCGGCCACCATGACCGCATCCGCGGTCTCAATAATGATGAGGTTTTCAACTCCGACTGCACACACTAATCTGCTGCCGGCATGAATTAAGGAGTTTTTCGTGTTTGTGAGCAAGGCATCACCGCTAGTAACATTACCTCCCTCATCTTGCTTGCCCACTTGCCAGACGGCATCCCAAGCACCTAAATCGTTCCAACCGGCATTCAGTTCAACCACCTTAATCGCAAATAGGGAGCTAGGGCACTTTTCGATCACGGCGTAATCGATAGATTCAGCAGGGATGGTATCAAAGACCGACTTATCAGGACGCACAAACGTGGCGTGATCTGATTGGTCCGTCGTTTTACCGACCCAAGCCGTTTCAGTGGCGCCAAAAATATCGGGACGAAATTCTTTTAAGGCGGCCAGCCAAGTGCTAGCCCTGAGCACAAACATGCCGCTATTCCACAGGTAATGGCCGTTGTCTAAATAGGTTTGGGCGGTAGGGGCGTCAGGCTTTTCAACAAACTGCTCCACGGTGTACTCGCAGTGGGAGCCTTTGCTACCGCTGCGCTGAATATAGCCATAGCCCGTTTCTGGAGCGGTTGGCGTAATGCCCAAAATGGCAATCGTTTGCTTAGTCTGGTCTGCAGCAACTAGCCCCACACAGTCTTGCAAGGCTTTCACAAAAGCTGTGGTGTCTTTAACAGTTTGATCGGCGGGAGTAATAACCAAAATAGGATCATCAGAGTTGGCATCACTCCCCACTTTTGCCTGGAAGGCAGCCAAAGTCAGCGCGGGGGCGGTATTGCGCCCTGTTGATTCAAGTAATAAAGTCGCTTTGATGCTTTTTAATTCGCGAAGCTGATCCAAAGCTAAAAAACGATGGTCTTCATTGGTGACAATTAAGGTAGCACCCAATTGGATTTGAGAACTGGCAAGCGCATTAACGCGAGCAATCGCCTGCTGAAATAAACTCTGGTTAGAGTCATCCCCCGATAAGACTAAAAATTGCTTAGGAAAGCCCGAGCGAGATAAGGGCCATAAACGTGTTCCAGACCCACCACAAAGGATGACTGGTGTAACGTAGATTGGGTCAGAGATACTCGTCAAAATATAGGCTGTTTCAGAAAAATATACACCATTCTAAAGCTTGCAAGAGTGCAAAGGAGTATAAACAAGTACATGTACCCCCCTTCAAATCAGTATTATTTTTCATAGAATTTTTAATGGTTTTTCAATCCTACGTTACTGTCGTTCCTGTTTACAAGGTCACACCCTCTAAAGTTGAAGCCCTGTCCTTACTTCAACTACGCGAATTGAATGTTGAAAATGTCACATTAATGTGCCCTGAAGGGCTGGATGTAGATACTTATCTCGACCTGTGGCCCGAGCTAAAGGTGGTTTATTTTTCTAAAGAGCATTTCATCAGCGTACAAAGCTATAACGATTTTTTGCTCAAGCCCTCTTTTTATGAAACATTTGCTAGCGAATATCGCTGGATGTTGATTTACCAGCTCGACGCTTTCATCTTTAGCAACCAAATTGAGCGCTTTTGCGAATTGGGTTATGACTACTATGGTGCTCCCTGGCAGTATGGCTTTCCTCAATACTGGTTTTTATTTAACCGCTGGCCTATTAAAGTCAATTTCAAGCGGTTTTATGTAGGGAACGGTGGACTTTCATTAAGAAATTTAAATAAGACGATTGATCTTCTTAAACGAAAACAGGGGCACATTACCCAAACCTTCTATATGGAAGACGTATTTTTTGCCTACTGGGGCACTATGGATGAGTCCTTTCATGCTGCCCCTTCTGAGGTTGCCGCACTTTTTTCTGTAGAAACATACCCTGACCATTGGTTAAAAATAACCAAAACCTTTCCAATGGGTACTCATAATTTTCATAGAACTGGTAAAGAATGGGCTAAGGACTTTTTTAGCCCTATTTTGGATAAATGCTATGCGAAGCTACTGGATTCCTTTCCTAAGCTAAATAATTTATAGAGTGCACTAAGCAATGAAGCCATTTTTTATAAATAATGACTAAAAGTTTTGGTTTTTAGGCTTATCGAAATAAACTACAGTATGAACCGATAGTAATCAAAATAAATCAAAGGAAATTCACATCATGACTACAAATAACACCCCAAAAATTCATCTTCGCAATTCCGTTACCGAGTGCGCCCAATCCTTAAAAAAGGAAAATGCAGGTAAATATCACAACTATGGCATTAAGGACTGTATTGCCTCTATTGCAGCGATGAAGGCTCAGTAACCACCAAAAATCAGGGCTCCCGCCCTTGTTTTTATTTTTTAATACATAAAATGACTTTTAAATATTGGCTTTTTTAGCTATTTCATTAATACAAAATACGATTGTCTAGTGATGTCATTATGTTGATGGCTACTATTCGCCAACTGCCGTTTGTTAGTTAGCGATGTGATTTAGCTCTCTTTCACATAAGCCATTTTTAAAAGTCAATTATGTCTAAAACCCCACATGATGAGGGTCTTGATGAAACTGCTGACTAATTTTCAGTCTGAGCTAGGGTAAACATAGTCGCACCAACCAATTCATTACAACTTCGATAGTTCACCTCATAAATGATGCTTAATTCCAAGGTGATATCGTTAAAAAGGCCGCTCAGCTCACACTGTTCGGCCTTTTTTGTTTACACATACAGCCTAATCGAGATTAGGCTTTCTTAGCATATGCAGAACACCAGCCTTTGCTTGACACTTGTTTACCAGCAAACAACGCGCAACCGCCAGCAGCAGAACCAGCAGCACCTTGATACAGTGCGCAATTTCCACAGGCTTGAGGAGGAGCGTACTTAGCAAATTTTGCTTTATCTACTTTAGAAGCATCAGCTTTATAACCCAATGCAGCAGCCTGAGGATCAGTTTCAACAACCATGGCTTGGGCTTGAACTTTACCGTTCAAAGCCAAAGTACAGGCACCAGCAGCAGATAAAATCATAAATTGGCGACGACTATTTTTCATACGATCTCCAGAGAGTAAATTAGAACAAACTATGGCTCAACGCAGATCATAGAGCAGAAGAAATGACTAGACCAGTTGCTGTATAAGTATATGATTTCATTGGCTATTTAATTGAGAATTATTCTCAAGAATAAATAAGGGCCACTAATGCCAGCCCTTAAGGTTCATACAAGAAATTCGCTGTTTGACATGCGTTCCTGATCCGCTCTCAGGATAGGCCTCGGCACAATCCACCGCATCACGCTGGAAGGTCACTTTGTTATTCTTTGCTGGATCCTCATTTTTGTCCGGATATATGGAGCAGCTACATAAACCAGACATCAGAATTACTAGGCCACTCATCTTAAGGAATGACTCGCGAAACATTATCTTTTTTCTAAAAGGGATAAAAATTCACGCCTTAAATTGGGATCCTTTAAAAATGCTCCACGCATGACGCTATTAACCATTTTTGAATCTCGATCCTTAACGCCGCGCCATTGCATGCAAAAGTGATCAGCGTCCATAACAACAGCAACGCCAATGGGTTTAATTTTTTTCTCCAGCATATCAGCCAACTCCACTACAGCCTCTTCCTGAATTTGAGGGCGGCACATGACCCATTGGGTTAAGCGCGAATACTTAGATAGCCCAATGAGGGCTGATGCTTTGCTTGGTAAAACACCAATCCAAATTCGACCCATAATCGGGCAAAAATGATGCGAACAGGCACTACGTACCGTAATAGGCCCAATGATCATGAGCTCATTTAGTTTACTGACATTAGGAAACTTCGTTAAGGTGGGTTGCTCGACATAACGCCCATTAAATACCTCCTGAACATACATCTTGGCTACACGCTGACTGGTATTTCTGGTGTTGTGATCGCTCTGGGTATCAATTACCAAACTTTCCAACACCGCTTGCATCTTTTCAGCCACTTCATCAACAAGTTTTTCCAATTCACCTGGTTTGATAAAAGCAGCAATATTGTCATTGGCATGAAAACGGACCTTCTGAGCCTCAATACGGCGGCGGATGATGACTGATAGAGGTGTACCTGCATCACTTTCTAAATTAATTATTTTTTGTGGGCTCGCCTTCTTTGCTGCAGCCCTTTTCACGGGTGCAGGTGAAGATGTCACCTTTTTTGCTGGCACTTTTTTAGCTGCGACTTTCGTCAGTATTTTTTTAGCAGGCATAAATTAAATAGAATCTCAAAAAATGAATATGGTTATTTTAAAAAGGAATTAAATCTGAAAGAAAATGGTCACTATGCAAGCAATTCCAAATAACCAAACTATCGATCTGGTTGTTGACCAATTTGCTATGTAACAAATCAGATAAGCAATGCGGGCGATCACAAAGCCAAGAGCAAGCAAGTCCAGTCTTTGCTGGGGTGCGTTTGCTACTGAGGCAATAATTACCGCAGCAAAAAAGAGGGGGAGAGATTCGAAAAGGTTAGCTTGAGCAGCATTCGCTCTTGCCCTAAAACCCGTTTGTTTGGCAAGCCATTGCCTAGGAAGGCTATTGTCATAGGCTAAAAAATCTTTTTTAGCGATGCCAGCGGCAACGTAAGGTAACAGCCCCATAAAGAGTATGCAAGCATAAGCAATAGTCATTATGGCGCCTTCTTTTTAGATCCAATACGACTCTCATTGCCCTGCATGAGATTACAAATATTGCTGCGATGCCGCCATATAAGTAAGGAACAAACGATGACTAGCGCAATACCCATGGGTTGAAATCCAAACAAAAATACAAAGTAGATTGGGCCAAATACTGCAGCCGCTAATGCCGCTAAAGAAGAGTAGCGCATGAATGTGGCCACAATGATCCAGGTGCCTAGAGTGGCAAGTCCTAAAATCCAGTTAATCCCAAACAAGATGCCGCAGGCAGTAGCAACTCCTTTGCCCCCTTTCAAACCATGAAAGATAGGGAAAACATGGCCCAGAAACACTGCAATAACTACCCCGCATAAAACCCATGAGCTTAAAGTAGAAGTAAGTGACTCATCACCTAGAATCACTCTCGCTAACATCACTGCTAAATACCCCTTTAGAGCATCACCAATCAGGGTTAAAACTGCAGCGGTCTTATTACCTGTTCTCAGCACATTAGTAGCCCCTGGATTACCGGACCCATAAGAATGGGGGTCTGGTAAGCGCATGCATTTACTCACTACCACCGCAAATGAAATTGAGCCGATCAGGTAGGCGATGGGGATTAATAGCAAATCTATATTGAAGTCCATGGCGCTATCTTAAACACTTATCTCATTATTGATTTAAAGAGGCTAGGAGCCACGCGGGTGATGCTGTTGATGAATGGATTTCAGACGCTCTCTAGCCACATGGGTATAGATCTGAGTTGTAGAGATATCTGCATGGCCTAAAAGCAGCTGCACCACCCTTAAATCAGCGCCATGATTGAGCAGATGAGTCGCAAAGGCGTGGCGCAAGGTATGGGGCGATAAAGCCACAGGAATATTAGCCATCGTGGCATACCGTTTAATGAGCGACCAGAATGCTTGGCGGGTTAAACCAGTACCCGTATGTCGCCCTACAAATACCGCATCGGTGGTTTTTCCTTCCAACAAAGGTGTCCTTGCATCTGCTAGATAACGCCTGATCCACTGAGCAGCCTCACCACCAAAAGGAACTAAGCGCTCTTTGCCACCCTTACCGTTCACTATGCGCACAATGCCTTCATTTAAACCTAGCGCCACTGTCTTTAATGAAACAATTTCCGATACGCGCAAGCCACTGGCGTACATGAGCTCTAACATCGTGCGATCCCTCAGACCCAAAGGGGTTTCTACATCTGGTGCATTAAGTAATGTCGTAATTTGCTCTTCGCTTAAGATTTTAGGAAAACGCATTGCTTGTTTTGCAGCGCGCAAACCAATACAAGGATCTCTTTTTACCAAGCTCATACGAAGTGCATGACGATAAAAGCGCTTAAAGACCGTTAGACGTCGGTTGGCAGTAGTAGCCTTATCAGCTCGTCGATAGGCAATATACGCAGTGAGATCTTTTTCGACAACCCCGTATAAATCAGAGCCCGATTCTTTATATAGCCATTGCGCCAACAGCAGAAGATCTCGGCGATAAGCAGATAAGCTATTTTTCGCTAGACCATCTTCTAGCCAACAAGCATCACAAAACCGCTCGATGGCTTCTACGCTAGCTGGCGCAATTGCAGTAGCCTCAGCCTTTGGCGATGAGGCTACTGTCTTAGTCACGGAAGTTATTAAATCCCAAAGGGGCTTCAGTCACTTCTTTTTTCAAAAATGTCATCACTTCTTGCAAATCATCTCGCTTGGCGCCAGTAACACGTACCGCATCGCCTTGGATGCTAGCTTGTACTTTCATTTTGCTGTCTTTAATGATGCGCACAACCTTTTTAGCCAGCTCAGTTGTAATTCCTTTTTGAATCTTCATGGTCTGCTTGCGCTTATCGCTACCAATGGTTTCTTTTTTTTCATCCTTAAGGTAGCGCACATCCACGTTGCGCTTAGCCATTTTTCCATACAAAACATCACGCACTTGACCTAATTTAAAGTCATCGTCACCAAATAAAATCAATGTTTCATCTTTTTGCTCAACGCGGCTATCGGAGCCCTTGAAATCAAAACGATTGGTGATTTCCTTATTAGACTGCTCAACGGCATTCTTCAACTCGATCATATCGGGCTCACAAACTACGTCAAATGAGGGCATTCGAAACTCCTTAAATAAAATCGGTACGTATTACATTTAATTTGCTGCATTTCAGGTTTTGATGGGATTTTCAATCTAAAACCTGAACACGAATAAGATTGTGGCATGAACTCCGCAAAAAATGCGCCTAACCAAGCAAAATTGATTCCCGAAATGGGCTTAAAGGATAGAAATACCTTTGGGCTGGAATCTTGCGCGGAACTCGCATATGAAATTACCGCTGCAGATCAATTGCCAGAATTATTTCAAATGATTCATGATCAAAACCTTCCCTGGCGAGTTTTAGGTGGAGGCAGTAATGTCATTCTTCCTGAGCGTTTGCTTGGCGTGACTTTACTCATGAATATCCAAGGGCAGGAACTAATTGATTCAGACGATCAGGCCGTCTTTATCAGCGTTGGTGCTGGTGTTAATTGGCATGAATTTGTGAGCTGGAACTTAGAGCAAAATTTATCAGGGCTGGAAAATCTTGCCTTAATTCCGGGGACCGTTGGTGCAGCGCCGATTCAAAATATCGGAGCCTATGGCGTAGAGATTGGCGAATACATTCACATTATTGAGGCCTATGATTCTATTGCGCATGGCTTTGTCACCATCCCTCAAGAAGCATGCCAGTTTGCTTATCGCGATAGCTATTTCAAACACAATCCCAA
>Ga0214165_1000659_pt1 | contig 22418 bp, 31 predicted proteins | sample TroBogypolimnion_34_FD_153004 | JGI IMG/M metagenome (GOLD analysis project Ga0214165, IMG submission 153004) | Freshwater microbial communities from Trout Bog Lake, WI - Practice 03JUN2009 hypolimnion v3 | ecosystem: Environmental > Aquatic > Freshwater > Lake > Hypolimnion/Profundal zone ... | reverse complement strand
ATTACGTGATGCAATTTTAGCATCACCGGGAAGATTAGATCAAGGTAGATATGGCGAAGTATTGGTCGATATTAAGGCAGCGGTAGAAATTGCACTAGTCAAGGATTTAGGATTAGATTATTATGCTGATCCTAAGGCAAGACTCGAAGCATTAAAGGAAAATAAGGGACAAGTATCCACGGGTTGGAAAACCGTTGATGATAAACTATTTGGCGGGCTGAATAGAGGTGAACTTACAATCTTTGCAGGACAATCTGGTGCAGGTAAGTCATTATTCTTGCAAAATCTTGCAGTAAATTGGGCTCAGGCTGGTTTAAATGTAGTTTATCTATCATTAGAGTTAAGTGAAAAGCTGTGTGCTATGAGAATTGATGCAATGCACACAAATTATGAAACTCGAGAAGTAATGCGTAACATTGATGATGTGCATATGAAAATTCGTGCATCACAACAGAAGAGCAAAGGTTCATTACGTATTAAACAAATGCCAAATGGTTGCACTACCAATGATATTCGTGCATTCATTAAGGAATACGAGATTCATGCCGGTAAGAAAGTAGATGCAATTCTTGTTGACTATTTAGATCTTATGTCTCCATTGAGCAAGAAGATTTCTGCAGAAAATTTGTTCGTTAAGGACAAGTATGTAACAGAAGAATTACGCAATTTAGCAGTTGAATTAGATATGGTAACAGTATCAGCTTCGCAATTAAATCGTGGTTCATATGAAGAGATTGAATTTGATCCGAGTCATATTGCTGGTGGTATTTCTAAAGTTAATACAGCAGATAATGTAATTGGTATTTTTACTAGTTCAGCAATGAAGGAAAGTGGTAGATATCAAATTCAGTTCATGAAAACACGTTCTAGTTCTGGTGTAGGATCTAAGGTCGACTTATCATTTAATAATAAGAGTTTAAGAATTGCAGATTTAGAAGAAGATGCCGACAATGCGATTACGGCATCATCGAAAAACATATATGAGCAACTAAAGAAAAAGAGTGTTGTAAGATCGGGAGAAAAACTTGATGCCAAGACAGGAGAAATTACTTCAACTGTAGGCATGGATACAAAAGTAAATCCTTTAGAAGGTGCAGCAGGTCTCCGAGCTTTTCTTAAGAAAAGATAAAAGCTGATAAATAGTTGAAAGTAATTTGGAGACTAAAATTGTCCATTAATCGCAGAAGCAGATCTATTCTAGAAGAAATTAGTTCATATGTACCTCAAAAAAGTAAGGAAGATCTAATTGAAGCCAGAGCACAGCATATAATAGTATCAGCTATAAATTTGCTCGAATCTATTGATGAATCATTCTCTCCAGAGGAAGCAGAAGCCCTGAAGAAACGATTTGTATCCAGCATACGTGGTTCTGACCCAAATCGTTTCACTCGAATGGTGCAGCGCATAAAGACGGGTGACAATGAGATTCAATGACTTTAAAGGAAAGACACACCTGCACGAAGCCGTGCCCGCGGTGATTCCACAGTCAAATAACCCTGTTGCACAGAATAAACAAGCATCGGCCCCTCCTAAAGCAGATAAACCTTTGGGTATTGGCGGCCCAGCCGCAGAAAAACCACAGGCAGATCATTCAACTCCCGGTCAAAGCCCCGCAGGTAAGTTAACGAAAGACTGGATACAATTTTTAAAGAATAATCAAATTGTTGCAGCGAAATCTGATCCTAATTCGGGCAAGCTTACATATAAAAGAAAAGCAAATACAAATGACTTGATTCATTTTTTGGAATCCAAAACAGATTTCGATGAAGAAACAATTTATAGTGCTATTCAATCTGCTCTTTCAGGAAGTCAACCAGAACCTGAACAACAGGAACCGCAACAACAGTTGCAACAGGAACCACAACAGGACCAATCTCAGGACAAAGACGATGTTACTGATGTTGATTACCGAGATGTTCCTCCGGATACCAAGGCATTACCAGGCCCACAGGCTGCACATGGCGGCAAGAAAGCTGGTGAAGTAAGTCAGACACCTGATGCAATAAGAAAAAGAAATGCAAGATCCGCCGGCGGCCAAGCATTTGGACAGATGCAGAAACAATTGAAGCGTAAAGGTACTCTTAAAGAGGAGTTTACTGATCAACCTGTGGATCTAAGTGAAAAGAATGTAGAAGATGTATTTTCTACACTTGCATCACAATCACAGGGCGCTGGAGATGAGCCACAACAAGGACAAGAGAAGCCACAACAAGCTAAACCACAGGCAAATAAGCAAGCAAACATCGAAAAGTTGAAGAAACTTATCAAGACCGGAATGTCACGTAGTCAAAGAAAGGCATTATGGAAAGCATTAAATGATGATGTTTTAGCCGAAGAATACATAGATAAGAATTACGTTAAGAAAGCATTCAAGTATGCTGCTAAACTGTCAAAAGAAAGTATTAGTATTGAAGATCTTCGTCAGGCATGGAAGGAAGCTGGTTATCCGAGTGATACACAAGAGATAGGTGATATATTAGAGAATTTCGGATTTGAAGAGAATGATGTAAATCGTGTATTCAATGAGATATTAGGTGGATACGATGTTGAAGGTGATGATAAACCCAGAGATGAACCACCGAGTCCTGCTATTATTAAGATAGCTGAATATGCTAAGAAGAATGGCCTTAAAGATGAATTAATTGCATTTTTACAACAGAATTATGGTGATGAATTGGAAGATGAACCAGAAGATGAACCAGAAGAAATTGCCGATGAGCCTAAAAAAGGAATGTTTGGCAGAATGAAAGATTTAGGTAAGAGCATATTCGGTAGAAAGGCAACCACCGAAGAAGTAAGGCAGATTTTTACTGCTATGCTTCAAGAAGAGAGAAGTATGAGGCATATTCTTATCAAAGAACAAGATAAACGAGATCTTGGTCGCCAGAGAAAATAATTATGAGATTAGATGAAATAGTAACATTAGGTGATGTATTGGATTCTAGTCAATATATTAAACTCCTTCATACTTTGAAGGCAGATGCCGGAAAAGATATCGATGTCACCCGCATAAAGAATCAAGTTATACATTCGTGGAAAAAAGGTATGAAGCATCGTAAACATTATGATGATCTTCTATCTAAAATTAATTTAAATCTTAACAACCTATTATAGATCAATATTTTCAACCAGATGATAAATAAGTTTATGAATGGGATGATCCCATCACAAATTAAGGAGTTATTAAAATGACACAAAAAGTACATGGCGCAGCTTACCCAGGTGTATGGGTTGAAAGAAAAGTTGCATTCGTAAAGATTACATTTGATGCAGATATTGCTAATATGGCAGCAGCTCACTTGAAGCTTCTTGGTACAACCCAAGTTTGTTCAGTAGGCACAGTCGGCGATTCTACATTCGGTGTTGTAGAAAGCGCAATGGTTCAGGCTCTTAAGATTCTTGAGACAAAGGCTACCGTTCTTGCAATCAGTGAATATAATGCAACAGCTTTCAGCGTTGACGTTATGTTAGGTAATGCAGAAGGTTGGTTCTCTGACACAAATGGTGCTATCGTTGGTTCAGACGGTGTTACACCACTTGGATTGATTCCAGTTCTTAATGCTCAGGCAGTTGTTAAGACAGAAGGTGCAGCAGGCGCAGGTTTTGCAGCTCTTGGAACAATTGTTGCTGTGGATACAGCTTATTCCTTTAGTATGGAATATGTATACATGGACGGAAATATGGCACCAGCTACATTCGCTAATGGCGCATTAGTATCTGGCCCAGGTGCATCATCGGGTGCGTTCCCAATGAACAGCTCGACTGGTACAGACGGTTTTTATCCAAAGACAGTTTAATCTTAATCGATTATCTAATCAAGAAAGCACCTCCGGGTGCTTTTTTGTTGTCTAAAATTTCTGTATCTTGATAAATACATTAAATTGTAGGAGATTACAAAATGGTTATTCGAGTCAATGGTGGTATTATTAACAAGCAGACATTGTCTGGTGGTTTAAGATTTTTTAAGATAAGTGGTCCATTTAACTGGACAATTTCGGATGGTTCAGTCAATCTTCCTGTTGTAACCACTGGCGGCGGCCCAGTTACTCCGGTAGTAACGACATACTTCCAGGTCGCGCCCGGATTACCTGTACCAGGTAGTGCAGCCGAACTCGCACTAAGGGCTATCACTGAAAAATCCGATATTGTTATTATTGGTTTACTCCCTAGCCTAGTTGGTGCTGCAACAAATGAAATTGACATTGCAGTTTCGGCGAGTGCATTTGGTTGGGGTTCTGATTTTCCAGATTATCAGGTTGCACCAGCCAATGCTAATGAAGATCAATTACCGACAACACCTACTCATGCTGCACTCGAAATGGCAACAGCTATTCATGCACTTGGAGCAGCAGTAACGGTTTATACCACTGTTGGTGCGGTAAACCAGTTATTGCCCCCAGTGACCACGACAGTAGATATGACAACCGTTACAGTTGCAGAAGTTTCCTTCTCGTTAGGTTCGGCACTATACTATAATTTGGCATAAGAATCCATACTCTAAAGTTAAGCGTCTAAGGACGCTTTTCTTTTGATCTCTTGTTCTTAATTTCTTGATAAATATAAGAAATATTCGAGGAATCCCTTTATGCCAATTAGAACAAATGGTGGTGTGTTTGACCAGCAGATACTGACGGGGTCGTTGTCACATTGGGTAATCTGCGGCGCCGACTTTAGTGGAGCAGTCAATAGCTATGGAAAACCTGTACCTAATTCAGCAGCAGAAATTATATTTAGAAATATAGAAGAACATGCAACCATAGATATAATGAATCCAAATGATTGTAATCTATCATTTGCATTGGAAGAAGGTCGTTCTATATGGGATGAAATCTCTTTGACAATAATGGTACAGTCTCTGGGAACAGATGTAGGTGTTGATCATATTAACTGTGCAGTTTGCACGGTAAAACAAGTTCCTTATGTCTGGGGTTGCGGTACAGGTGGTGCAACAACTTTCCTAGCTTTAACAGATACACCCGATACGTATGCTGGTGCAGCAAATTATGTTGTAACAGTTAATCCCACAGCAACAGGTTTAATCTTCACGCCTGTTGGAATAACATCAAATGCATTTTCTTTTGTAGCAGTACCGACGCAACCTACTATTGGTGCAATAGGTAGTGATACATTAACAGTAATTCCGGGTAGTAATGTTGTTATTACCACAAATGCATTAACAAAAAGTCTTACAATCAGTTCTACTGCTGGTACTGATTATGTACCAGTACCGCCAGGTACTATGTTGACATTCAGTACAAAATATTTTGTAACATCGGCAGGTACGGTCCATTTACCTCATGGATTTGGATCGGGTCGCCCAGCTGGTACATCGGTTATTGTTACTAAACCGAACTCGACAATAGTCTTTGTTACAACTACAGGGTCACCTGATACCATTTCGACAGACTTAGGAAGTGATACTACTATTGAATTTGATGCTACACAAGAATGTATTTTTGTATTTGATGGACTATCTACATGGAACCTTCAGATTGGTTCTTCATTATAATAAAACCCAGCTAAATAACGGATAAGGATAAGAAATGCCAATTAGAATCCACGGTGCAGCAACGTCAATGCAAAATTTGACCGCAGACTTGCAATATTATGTTTGCTATGCTTCCTCGCCTGGTGCATTTACCAATCCTAATCCAAATCCTCCACAATCACAAGAACTTGCAAGATTAGTAAATATACAGGTAACTGGAAATCCCTTAGATGAGAGCCAAAAGAATTTCGAAGTATTTTTAATGAGTATCGGTTTACGTGCTATGCCTGTAGTTCTATCAGACCCATTCGCTGTACTCGAACTTAGGGATTATACATTAGAACTTTCTGGAGAAGGATTTATCTGGAAATTTGCAGTTGAACGCGGTGTACAATTCTTTAATTTTACACCTTATGGTACGCCAGGCCCAGTAGGACTATTAGTAGATGATCTCAATGGGGTTATTATACCAAGTGGCGTTAGAATTACAACTGTTACAGGTAGTCCTAGTGGTTGGGGTAAGAATGTTGCATTTTCAAGGATGGATTCGATATGATTAGACATGACAGAATTATAAATTCACTTATACATGGTGACATGATTCATAAATTAGCAGATGCACGTAATATAGGATTATCTGAAGCAAGAATGCTTATTTCTCAGATGTCATTTAACGAATATCGTTCTTTAGATGAGGCAAGTGCTGATATAATTCCTCCATCGGGTAAACCATTATCTCCGACAACAACTCCTGGGCAACAAAGTAGTCCTCCGCCTTCGGGTTCGCAGCCGGCCGCTGCCGGCCCTACTCCAGTTAAGACACCGCCATCTGATCCACGTGGCGTCCAAGTCAGGAATCCACAGACAGGCAAAATGGAATGGATGAAACCTAGTACACCAGCACAACCTGGTCAGGCTGCACAACCAGGTGCTCAAGCTGCTGCAGGCCTTCAGGCCCAGGCTGTCTCCGAAGATAAAGAATTAGCAAGAATGAAACAACTTGCTGGTATAAAAGAAGACAGTAGTGGCGGCGCATCATGTGCAGGTGGTATTGCGGTCGCACCAATGCCTATGGGCGGTGTAAAACGTCGTCAACCAACAAATGAACAACAACCAAAAGAATATACAGCGAAAGAAGCACCTAAAACAATTGTAGGTGACACGAAACCCGGACAAGCATCCGGCGAATTATCTGCTAATTTAGCAGTTCGTGGAAAGAAAACAGCCAGTAGGACAAATAACGGATTTAAAAAATGACAAGCAGAATAGCTCTTCTTGATAAATTAGATAGGGCCACTAGTCGTGCTGCCTCATTTGCTATTAATCGAGGATTTCCTATTCCAATGTCTAAGAAAACTACTTTAATCGGTAACACATTTGTAGAGAAGAATACAAATGGGTTATACAATATTGTGAGCCCAGATAAGACAATCTTATATAAAGATATCTCCATATTTGATATTGCAGTAATTGTAGCTCAACGATATAATTCTGGTGAACCAGCAGCTATAAAGAAGGTATTGGCACTAGAAGAACGATTTGCAAAATATCATACTGATATGATTCATTACTTGGATTGTTTAAAAGGTGCGAAGAAACGTCATGATATCGAACGTATGGCAATTTTAGAAGATAAATTTCAAGTTGCTGAGATATTAGCTAAGAAGGCCAGGGATAGTATCTCTATCTTCAAAAGAATAAAATAGTATGTATAATGATAAATACTAGAAATAAAACTTAACAGGAAAGATTTATATGCTTTTACACGATATTGGTAAATCACCAGATTCCACTTTCAGAAGGATAAATCAACACCTCGAAACTAATTACGGTTTTAAAATCTCTGAAGATGTTAGTGATAAAGACTTAGTTGCTATCATGGAACAGATCGAAGAAGAAATTACTGATTTGAAAGTCAAGGGTGATGATGCTAGAGGTTCTTCGGAAATTTCCAAGAGATTACTTGTCCTTGAAGGCATTAGAAATCTTAGAGAGTTTGCAATTATGCAACTTCAGTCGCCAAAATTGAATAGTGTTGTTACGAACTTAGTAGATTATGTAGTTGATACATTTGAAATTAGCGGAATGCAACAACCTGATTTTGATAGAGCAGTTAATAGAGCAATGGAAGAATATCGCTCGAGTAGATATCGTTTTCCTGATGATATGATTGAACAACGTGTTAGACAAGAATCTATGAGTCGCATCCAAGCAGATTCAGCATTATCTAATCCGCAAGGTCCACAAATGGCACCAGAAATGCCAATGATGGAGAACGATCAGGCAGATGAAGCTCAAGGTGATTCAGAAATGAGTGGTGTTGAAGAATCTGAGGATCCATATGGATCAGTGGGCAAACGTGCAGGCGCTCAAGGCGGCCACGGTGCATCAATGCCTAATACTCCTCAGGCAAGACATGCAGCAAAGGTACTAGATAATCCATCGTTAAGTTTAGCACCACAATCCGGAGATGACAATGTACCTATGATCCGTGATAAAAACGGACGTATGGTACCAGACCCATTTGCTGCACAGGCGGCACAAAGAAGAAAAGGAATCGCAATGAAAGAACATGCAAATTTAGTAAAGAACCTACGCAGACTTCTAGAGACAGAAGTTAGCCAGGCTGAAGTTATGATGGCAGCTAAGGGCTTTGCTCAAGAGTTGCAAGAAATGGTTGAAAAGATTGGTCGTTTACAGAACGAAGATCTTCCACCAGTGACAGATCAGATGCGCGAAACATATGGTATGGAGTCAGCCTCGGCATTCCAGACACAAATTTATGGCGCACTACAAAGTGTTATGGATGCTCTATATACAGCTAAGACACAGGTGGATGACGCAGTAGGTAATATGGCTGCAACCGGTCAGGTAAGTGCCGAAACTGACATGGATATGCCAGTTGATGGTATGGATGACGGAATGGATGACATGGATACTGCCGGAATGGATGATATGGGCGGAGAAGAAGACCTAGACAACATTGCTGCAGACTTAGAAACAGATGATGAATTCGGCGCAGAAGATGGTGAAGAACCACTAGGCCGTTCAAAGAAAATGGAATCAGCTCAGGCTCTAAAGCGTAAAGTTTTAGAAATGCAGAAGCTTGTTCAGAAGGCAAGAACTCTGAAAGAATCCAAAAAAAAAGTTAACGAGGGTAGACAACCAATAGGCCAAGTTAAGTATACGAAATATAATGATGCTGCCGATTTCTTCGAATTGTTTACACCGGACGATTTTAGTCGCGAAAGACAATATATACATAACGGTGACCAATATTGGGTTGGCGAAGTAGCCGATGATAAGGGTAATTATATTGTACATGCTCAATTTGTGTATAAGATTCCCGGCGACGAGTCTGCAGGTGGATTAGGCCGTCATTTATAATATTGGATAAAAATGAGAGCTAGAGAAATTCTCGAAGAAGATTATAATCAGAGTCTGGAATCAGATCTTGATAATCTTCTAATAGGTGCTAAAGGATCTGGCGCACAAGAAATTAATACACAAGATCTTGTAGTTCAACTCCAAGGTATGGGTTATGCAGTTGATGAAAATAGCATAATATCTCTCTTAAGTAGAAATCCGACAGTCCTTAATGCAACTCCGACACTGGTTCGGTTAACAGGTGCCGAAGGAACCGAACCAGGCGGTGGCGATCCATCGAAAGATACAGCAGCTCGTGTGGGTGACATGGCCCAGAAAGCCACGAAAATAGGATAATAGAAAATGTCTTGTGATGGTCTAACTGGTTTCCCTACAGCAGCCCAAATGGAGGGACTTGCTACAAATCTTTCTGTAGTTTGGGAAGAAATTTGTGCAATTCAGCAGGCTGTATTAGCAGCATCCAATCAATGTCAACCCAGTGGAGGCCAAATGTGTACCACAGTAGGTGGTTCGACCCCTATGACATTCGTCAATGGTATTTCTTCTATAGCAGTTGATCCTGGTAGCACAGGATATTTCCAAGATTCGCCATCAGTATATTTTATTCCCCCGGTGGGTGCTATTCCTGGCACATTAGCAACTGGTACAGTTACAACAAATGGTGGAAATATTCTATCTATCCATATAGTCAATGGTGGATCAGGCTATCAACCAGTACCTGCAACATTAGCAGTAAGCACATTAACAGGTACATTAGCGAATTTACAGCCATTAGTGAATGCAAGCGGTCAGATAATGGGTGTAAACATCATCAATGGTGGTTCGGGATATATAACAGGTGATACAATTGTTGCTACTCGTGCTGTATTGCCTAATATAGGATATGTTGATGCTATATTTGCAATTACATCAGTGACTATCACTGGTGAGATTGTGGGCATTGCTATTTTAAACCCGGGCTCAGGTTATCAACCTAGCGTTACTGAAGCACAAATTGTTTCTACACTAAATACTTCACTCTCTTATCCACTAGGTGGCGGATTCATAGGTACGGTAATGACTGACCTCTCTGGAGTAGTTACAGATGTGTTAGTGAATAATACAGGGGCCGGCTATGCAGATTTCCTTCCATATCTTGTTATTTCAGATCCGGGAACAGGTGCAACAACATTGGTTACACTCAGTGGAACCTCTGTAGCATCTATTACAGTAACTTCTCCGGGTACACAATATACACAGTTAGCAACCGGCACAGTTTTCAATCCTCCAACAGCAGCCGCGCCAAATCCTCCGGTATTTCCGTATGTACCAGCCGTAGTTACAATAAATGTGGCGAATAATACCTATGGTACTGACCCTCACCTATATTGGCAGGTGTGGACAAACACAACAACAAATAAAGCAATACAAATGCAACTGAATACCGTATTGTCTTACTTTGTGGGTCTGGGTTATACGATAATTATTCAGACAAACCCAGCAACAGGTTCCACTATACAGTGGAAGATCTGCTGGTAAAGCATTGACTTCGTGATACTCTTTGTATTACAATTCGTACATGCTTATACAGAAAAAATACGACTATAAACCACTAAAAAGAATCGATACAGGCAATGGCCGTCGATACATAGTCGGTGAAGGTCGCCCACTCCCCTCCGTTACAACAATACTCGGTAAGATGAAAGATATGACCCACCTTAATAAGTGGAAAGCCGATGTAGGTCAGGCTGAAGCAACTCGTATTGTCACTGAAGCATCGGGATTAGGTAATGGAATGCATAAAAATCTGGAACGTTATGTTTTAGGTGAAGAACAAACTGGTAATTTCATGGCCAGAGCTCTTGCGAAGGTAATTATAAAGCACGGGTTATCAAAAGTAGATGAAATATGGGGAACGGAAGTTTCTCTATACTCAACGGAACTCTATGCAGGTACAACTGACTTAATTGGGTTGCACGAAGGCATACCATCTATTATGGATTATAAGAATAGTCTAAATGATAAGAAAAGAGAGTGGATCGAAGATTATTTTATGCAATTAGCAGCCTATGCCTTGTCGCATAATGAAATGTATGGTACAGATATCAGGCGAGGTGTGGTAATGATTGCGACAAGAGAAGCAAAGTATCAAGAATTTATCATAGAGAATGATGAGTTTACACATTACGAAACTATGTGGGCAAACAAAGTATGCGCCTATTATGACCGGTTCGGTCTCGGCTAAATACATCACAGAAAGGGATTTACAAAATGACATCACCGGTAGTAGTTTCAAGAATACAGAATCGACGCGGCACCCAAGCGCAATTCAATGCATTATATCCGTCGGGCTATAATGGCGTCGGTGGCGTAGATATTTTAGTCTATCCTAATATTTTATTACCGGGAGAACTAGCTCTATGTACTGATTCCCGTAAGGTATTTTTAGGCAATTTAAGTGGTGAATATGTAGAACTAGCAGAAATGTCTGCATCTGGAGAAGTATTGGCGCCATTAACATGGACACTAAATCCGTCTCTATCTTTTACAGCCATACCTGGTTTAGATTTCGATACAACACCGTTCTTTCAAATAGTATACAGTATAACTGACTCATTAGCACCGGATTGGAATACAATTGGTACAAATTTTTCAAAGAATGGTCAATTAGATATCACAGCGGCCGCATATCGTGATCCAGTTACCAATACTGCATCCGGAAATGCTGTATTATTTCTTGATACACTTGGATCAATCTCTCTTACTAGTTCGGGTAATTATTATACATTTACTCCACATGTTCGTATTGTGGGTGATGGTACAGATGCTGCCGCTCACGCTGTAATGTTGGGTTCTACGGTAGCTAGTTTCGTAGTCGATAATCCGGGCATTGGTTATACAGTTCCTCCTACTGTTACTATTGATCCTCCTGAATTTACTACTCTATGTGATGAAGGAATAGAGATAAACTTTGTTTCTCCATCTGAAATTTATTTTAAAGCAAAATATAACCTAACCCAATCTAAAATTGAGATTTGGTATATGCACGATTTTCCCGGACCTTTAACATTTAGCACAAGCACAGTTCGCTGGCTACCATTCTAAGAAAAACTATGATTTGGAACACAATTCCGAATGAAGAGCGGCTCCACCTTTGGAAAAAGTTAAGAGACGATATTCAGGGTCACCCATTAGACACACAACTAGACGAAATTGCAAAATTTTGTTCTAAAATGCCATTCGGCTCACGAACATTGGACTATTATAGTCCAGAAGATTGGCCCACACCTTGGGAAATATTATTCCATGGGTCATTCTGCACAAGTTCCATTAGTCTACTGATGTTTTACACACTAGAACTTCTACACACCTTACCTAAAGTTGAATTATATCTCGTCGAAGACGATGATGGTATATATTTACTTCCTATTATCGACGATCAGTTTGTACTTAACTTCGAATTAGGCGCGGTAAATAATTACTCTGAAATACAAGATGAATTCAAGGTGTTACAGAAGTACACGACAGAACAAATAAAAAATATAACCTAAAAAGAACACAGTATCAGCCACATTTCGGTGGCTGATCCAGTTTATACCCACCGGAGAAAAAATGCTATACGAAACCTACATTGCCAAGTCCAGATACGCCCGTTACATTGACGCAAAGAAGCGTCGAGAAAATTGGGATGAAACTGTTGCACGTTATTTTGATTTTTTAGATAATCATTTACAACAGAAGCACAATTATGTGATGACCGCAGTTATGCGGGAAGAATTACAAAGTGCAGTTACCAATTTTGAAGTTATGCCATCTATGCGTGCATTGATGACTGCTGGAAGAGCCCTTGAACGTGACAATACCTCCGGTTACAATTGTTCTTATCTTCCAATTGACGACCCAAAGGCATTTGATGAAGCAATGTTCATCTTACTTTGTGGCACTGGCGTAGGGTTCAGTGTGGAACGTCAGTATATTGCTAAGTTACCAGAAGTTCCAGAGAAGATTTTCGATAGCGAATCAGTTATTGTTGTTTCGGATAGCAAAGAAGGTTGGGCAAAGTCACTTCGTCAAGTTATTGCAATGTTATATTCCGGTGAAGCACCTCGTTGGGACGTAAGTAAGGTTCGCCCAGCTGGTGCTAGACTAAAGACCTTTGGTGGACGAGCATCTGGACCAGAGCCATTGGTAGAATTATTCAAGTTTGTGGTTAAGTTATTCAAGAATGCTCAAGGCCGCAAATTAAACAGCATCGAATGTCACGATATTATGTGCAAGGTGGGCGAAGTTGTTGTAGTTGGTGGAGTTCGTCGTTCCGCTATGATCTCTTTGTCCAACCTTTCTGATGATCGTATGCGTAATGCTAAGACCGGTTCATGGTGGGAGACACAAGGACAACGTGCCTTAGCAAATAACAGCGCATGTCACACAGAACGACCAGACGTGGGTATTTTTATGAAAGAATGGTCCTCTCTTTATGAGTCAAAATCCGGCGAACGCGGTATTTTTAATCGTGAAGCAGCTAAGAACATTGTTAAGATGAATGGTCGTCGTAATCCCGACTTCGACTTTGGTACAAATCCTTGTGCAGAGATTATTTTACGCCCATATCAGTTCTGTAATTTAACTGAGATGATTGTTCGCGCTACAGACACACAGGAAGACTTGCTACGCAAGGCTCGTATTGCCACGATTCTTGGCACATTTCAGTCGACAATGACCCACTTCCCGTACTTGCGTAAGATCTGGCGCGATAATACTGAACAAGAACGTTTATTAGGTGTATCAATGACCGGCATTCTCGACAATCACTTACTTAATGATCCATTAGATGCTAGTTTGCCAGCACGACTTGAGGAAATTAAGGCACTGACAGTAACAGTAAATGCTGAATTGGCTCAAATACTGAACATACAGCAAGCGGCAGCAATTACAGCAGTCAAACCATCCGGTACAGTATCTCAGTTAACTGATACAGCAAGTGGAATTCATCCTCGTCATGCTGCATATTACTATAGACGCATACGCGGCGACGTTAAAGACCCGCTTACTAAGGCAATGATGCTTGCAGGTGTCCCGTGTGAACCAGATGTGATGAAGCCCGGTAGTACAATGGTGTTTACCTTCCCTAAAAAGGCACCAGAGGGAGCAGTTCTCCGTTCTCAATTAAATGCAATACAGCATTTAAACTTATGGCTTGTATATCAACGTCATTACTGTGAACATAAACCATCTGTTACGGTATCGGTTAGTGAGAAGGAATGGCCAGCTGTAGGTGCCTTTGTCTGGGATCACTTTGATGAGATGTCCGGAGTCGCATTCTTACCATATGATGGTGGAAATTACAAACAAGCACCATATGAAGATTGTACACAAGCGGAATATGAAGCATTATTGGCAAAGATGCCAAGCAATATTGACTGGGATGGCATTGTTGAACTAGAAGACAATGTAGAAGGCGCACAAATGCTGGCTTGTACAGCCGGCGGATGCGAAATTTGATCGAGTATTTGCGCTCCTAAATATACATGTATATAATTACACAAACATTAATAAAAAGGTAAAGATGTTAACACAAAAACAAAAAGAAACACCATATATCGGGGTATTTAAGTTATCTACCGGGGAAGAGATTATTACAAATGTAGTTGATGAAACAGCAACAACATTTATGATTAAGAATCCACTATGTATGGTACCTACACAGAAAGGATATCAGTTTGCACCATTACTAATGATGGCGGATGCTGACAAACCTGTTTCACTCAACAAAGCATTGGTTGTGGCATCAACTCTGCCTGTAGTGGAACTCGAAGGGCAGTATGAGAGTATTACAACTGGGATCGCCCTCCCACAGAAGAGTAAAATCATAACATAACACACAAAGGAAACATTATGACCACAAGAAACTCACCCAAGACCCCGTATGAGATTAGATTAGACCTTTTGAACCTTGCTCAAAGCGTCTTGGTAATGCAGCATCAGGCTAAGGCAGAAGCAGACGCCCGCACTAAACATGCCGGTGATAGATACGTTGAAACTGCGCCGACTACTGAAGAAATCATTGCTGAAGCTGAAAAGATGAATGGATTTATCTCCAAGGCTAACCAATCTTCTCACTAAACTTGACAATCCGGTGCCTGACATAGTAATATCTGTCAACACCGGATTCTCACATGTATAATATCAAGAAATCACTAAAAAGATTCAAGTCCTGGATGAGTTATAGCCCGCCGGGCTCAATGACATCTAAGGGCTGGCGTCTCTTTGACAAAGAATTCAAAGAACGAGCACCAGTGCGGTATTGGTTCAAGAACGATTTCAAGAGAGGAATGATATATCCAATCAAATGGAAATATGAAGCTATCAGTGGGTGGATTCGTTATCGTACAACTCACAGATATCATGTTATAGATACCGGGCTTGCACCCGGCTATTGCGAAATAGACAGATTGATGTTACATGCCAACTTCAATATGCTTAAAGAGTTTGTTGAAGTGGAACAGGCCTCTCGTTCTTACTATTGGTCCGATGACTATAAGGATAGTGCCACTTGGTATGAAAAACACATGCCTTTTTATCGTAGATTTTACCCGTTTCGCCGCCCAGATCTCGGTATCAAGCATTTAGAGTGGGCATCAACACTGGATGATCCATCCTTACCACCATACGAACAGAGTCCTGTACAGGCAGCATCAGCAAGAGAGACACTCATACTGTATAAATGGTGGGTAGAGCAACGACCTGCTCGTAAAGAGGTTGAACACATCCATTATGACGATCAGGGACTTGGTATGATGAGTTCTCTCGATGATGATTTTGATAGAGAGGCACCAGATTTTAAAGCCCATAAAGTATCCATGGAAGATCAGATGGCACAAGAGGAACAGTGGACTCAGGAAGATACTGATATGCTTGTTCGCCTTGTAAAAATCCGAAAGAGTTTATGGACCTAAACTGCCGTTATGATTTAGAATTTGAAATGGAGAAGGATGCAATAGTAATCGCATATCTTGCCAATGACGATATAGCAAAAGAATTCTATGCTGCGCTATGTAATATGCGCTGGAAGAAAATAGTTGTTATTCCCGATGATGAACTAATAATTGAAAAATTAAAAGGTATCGAAACCAATATCTGGAGTTGTTCCTGGCGTGGATCCGGTGGAATCATTGCGGACATACGCAATGTCAACTATAATAGAGCTGAAGATTATATGGATTTTTACTGTAGCGGCAACGAAGGGTTCGTTTCCGAAAGAGTAGAAGAATGTTTTTTAAGGATGGGCTGGAAACAGCACCCATGGCCCGATGACTTCGTTTAGTTTAGCAAATCACGTTAAGAATTTTGATGGAATGTTAGTGTTCGGGGATATCCACGGAGATTATGATTCCTTCAAGAAGGCCTTAACATTTGCTAAGAGTGAAAACTTCTTTTTTATGTCTATGGGAGACTTAGTTGACCGAGGCCGCCAACCTTTTGAGGTAGTAAAGTCCATGTACGAGACAATGTACGAAGGAAGGGCCGGTTTCGTTATCGGAAACCACGATGACAAGTTCCGTCGCTATGCAGATGGTGCCAAGGTGAGCTTCTCGAGGGACGGAAAACAAACATTAGAAGATGTTGGCCCCGAAAGAATGGAAGATTTCTTAAAGATGTACGTTGCTATTGTGGAAGACAAGATGTTATCTGGTTTATTTCATAAATTTGATGATTTTTCGTTAGTACATGCTGCATGCCATCTGTGCATGTGGGAATCTAGTCCCGTTATTGGGAAGACTGAAAAGTCTAGGTTCATTGTTGGTGAGACTAATGGTGAAAAATACGATGATGGATATCCTGTACGGTTATACAATTGGATCGGAGATGTTCCAATGGGAAAAACCGTTATCGTAGGGCATGATAAGATGCCAATCCATAATGTCAACATAACTGAACCAATGATCGTTCCTAATAAGAACGGTGGGAAGGTGATATTCTTAGATACTGGCTGTGGTAAGGGCGGATTTTTATCTGGTGCAGTGATGTTATCGGGTAAAAAGGGCTTTACTGTTGATAGATTCGTGGAATTCAAGTGAAAACGAAGAATAGTTTGACATTTATGTGGCAAACTATTATTATTGCAACTGTTGCAGCTATTAGGGCAGTAACAAATTTTTAACCCGGAGAAGAAAATGACGACAAACACAAAGAAATTGGTGAAGATTGATAAGTCCGTTAAGTTTACTACTGTATCTGGTAGTAGCCTCATCGAGTCCTATGCCCGCGCAGCTGGCGACCTGGCATTACGATTGAAGAATGGTTCAGCATATATCTATAAGGGTGTTGATGAAGCAACCTTTAAGGCATTTGTTGCTGCTCCATCTAAGGGAAAGTATTTCGGTACTAGCATCCGTAACAAGTTCACAGCCGAACAGGCAGAATAATTCTTTGGAGATGAAGATGGTAGTAAAAGGTAAACTCGATCCATTCTTTGAGACAGGTACAGAAGGAGTACTCTGGTCTGTCTATGAAGATGGTAAAGAAGGATATGATGGTCTTCATGTTCTTAAAAAAGATGATTACCTTACCATCTTCGATCCCGAAGATAATACGAAGGTAATATGGGAAGGTAATATCGATTTGGAATACAAAAGAAATTACCACCCATACCCTATGAATCCAGAATATGGTCAACAGGCTGTACATGGAATGTGGGTGCATGGATTCCAGGTCGATGTTGTACCCGAAGATTGGGGTACATGGTTTTTTAAACATTATCCTGCAGAATATACGAAGCGTGAAGAAGATGTTCCATTTCCCACAGGTCCTAAACCATGAATAAAGGCATTATTGGCGTAACCGCCGGTAGTTTCGATTTAACGCATGCCGGACATTATTTAATGTTCGAAGAATGCAAAGGTCATTGTGATTATTTGATTGTTTTACTTCAAACCAATCCGCATACTGATCGACCAGATAAAAATATTCCCGTACAAAGTACACACGAACGGTATCTACAGGTTCGCGCCTGTAAATATATTGATGAGGTAGTGGTTTACGAGACAGAACAAGATCTATATAATTTACTTTGTTCAATCAAGTTTGATAAACGTTTTATCGGATCTGATTGGCAAGGGAAACCTTATACAGGACACGATATTCCTGGAATGAGTGAGAAGACAGTATTCAATTCACGTAATCATGGATTCTCGACAAGTGGATTGAGGGCAAGAGTATACAAGGCAGAAAATGACAAACTTATCTAAGTGGAATGTTAGTATTGAAGATGGTCCCACAGCAGCAGATGTACATCACATCGTTGTAGAAGCTTCTTCTATTGAGGATGCTCGAAAGAAAGCCAAAAAATGGGCCAAAGATAACAATATTAAGAGTCCAATGATCGGTGAACCATCCGAAGACAATTACGATGACATCTTAGATTGGACCGAAGATGAGGAAGAAGCGTTTCTTCACATTATAGAGATAAATGATAACACCGATGAAAGATAAACATGGAAGTTTTACGTTTTATTAAATGGCAGTGGGGACAAATACATAGAAATACAAAGCAGATTACTGCGATGGTGTTATTTGTGATTCTGTGCACCTGCCTTAGTTGGTACATTGGACTTAGTTTTATCTTTATTGTACTTACTTGCTGTGGTTCGGCAATCTTGAGTATGGTGCTATTAGGCCTCTATGAGGAAACAATTCAGGCATGGAGCAAATACAAAAGAATTAAGGCGGAAGAAGCTGAGAAGATTGTGGCCAAACTACGTGGCGCAGGCGGTGTCAAAGGACTCTTTTGACCAAAACGATGCCTTAGTGTTATACTAAAGGCTAAATAGCAGTAGTAGAGATAGACTTTACTATATCATTAAACAAACATAGGATTTATGTTATGACAAAATACGATACTCTCGTCCTTATCGGACGTTTTCAACCAGTTCACAATGCTCATGCTGAAATCATCCGCAGGGCATCGCAGTTAGCCAAACAAATAATTATTATTGTTGGTTCTGCAAAACAACCACGCACCTATAAGAATCCATGGACAGGACATGAGCGCCGTCTGATGTTAGATAATGTCTGCGAAACTATTTACAAAGAACGATGTGAGGCATCCTTTCGTATCGAAGAAAATACCGATACAATCTACAATAATCCCGCATGGGCAGTCCGAGTACAAGCAATTGTTGCCAAGTACACAAAATCCACCGATAATATTGCAATTATCGGGCATAAAAAGGACTCTACAACTGCGGAATATCTCAATATGTTTCCGCAATGGGGATATGAGGAAGTTGAATTGATTCAACCACTTAATGCCACCAATATTCGTGATTTATATTTTCGCAGAAATGCAAATATGAATTTTTTGGCAAGTGTTATTCCACCATCTGTTCGTCAGTGGTTAGAAGGATGGCAATGTTCACCCGATTATGAGCAAATCATTAAGGAACGAGAACACATTGAAACATATAAGAAGCAATATTCCAGCCTACCTTATGCTCCGGTGTTTGTTACCACAGATGCTGTGGTAATTTGCAGTGGTCACGTGCTTATGATCCGCCGCAGAAGCGAGCCGGGTAAAGGTATGTGGGCAATGCCAGGTGGTTTCCTAAATGCAGCAACCGATCGAAGTGTACAGGATGCAATGATTCGGGAATTGCGTGAAGAAACAGGTATTAAAGTACCCGGCCCGGTATTGATTGGTAGTATCAACAAGGTACAGGTGTTTGATGCAATTGATCGAAGCGCACGTGGTCGTACAATTACTCACGCATTCAGAATTGACCTACCTAACGGTGAATTACCGAAGGTAAAAGGTATGGATGATGCTGAAAAAGCACAGTGGGTACCAATTGCAGAATTGGATAGTTCTGTTTGCTTTGAAGATCACTACGAAATTATTCAGACAATGCTCGGAGCGTAATGACATATTATATCCGCATCAAGAAACTTAACGGTCGTCGTGATTTTTACGAATTGGCCGAGAAGTTATATGATCGCGGGTATGATGATAGAGTAGAGTATCATGCCGGTAAAGAAATTGAGTATGGAATGGGATTAGAAGGAATTGATCCACATCTTAAATTTAATAATGAAGAAGATGCACTGGCATATGTACTGGCATATGGTGGAACTATACTTAGACATATTCCAACATGGATAATAGCAGGCGGGTAATTAAGGATTTATATGATTGAACTTAAAACAAAACAGTTTACAAATGGATATGTATCTGTCATTCAGTTAGAAGATAAGAAACTAATCGAAACTACGTCTACCTGTCTGCCAATTCAGACTGAGATTCGAATTACAGGCAAGAAAGACAATAAAATTGATGCAAATGACTTCTCTATCCAGAATTGGGCAGAGAAATGGACAGTGGGTATCTCCACTCAATCTGGTTGCCCCATCATGTGCAAGTTTTGTGCTGTGAACCGTCTCACCGACAAGCAAGGTTGGCGTAATCTAACCACTGAAGAAATGGTTGGCCAAGTCAAATATGCGGTCTCTGAAGCCCAGAAGATTAATGGTGGGCTTGATCCAAACAACAGTGAAATTTTTCGCGTATTATTCACTCGGATGGGAGAACCTAGCCTAAATACCACTAATGTGATTGCCGCTGTCCGCCAAATCAAACTAATGTACCCTAAAGCACGGATACAAATCTCCACAATCGGCATTAAAAAGTCTAAGGATTTGGTTGCTGCATTGATAGGCCTTGAAAGGAAGTTTGGATCCGATTGGCTTGAACTTCAATTCAGCATCCACAGCACCGACGATACATTCCGCAAGTGGCTGCAAAATGAAACAGTGATGAATAACAAACAGATCGGTGAACTAGCCACTCATTGGTACAATCATTTCCCGAATCGTCCTTGGAAAGCAACTCTCAATTTCGCGCTTGCCAAGGATACCCCTTTCGTGATCGAAGACCTCAAGACACAATTTGACCCTAAAACGGTCTTTGTGAAAGTCAGCCCGATCAACACTAATCCGGTATCTGACGAAAACAAACTGACAACTTTGTTTACTTATGAGAATTCGATATGAGCTTCCATTTTCCTGTTGATTTAAGATCGCCGAATACAAGGCGAACCAGAGAGTTCGTAAGTAAATTTGGAAATGATTCGACCATTCCAAATATGGTATTTTCCACAACCCCATATTCTTTATGTGAGAATATAAATTTCTCCTCTGGATCAAACATAGGAAATATATTCTTAATCCGTTTTATTGAACTTTTTAAGTATGCTTCTGGTGGAATAGCCCGTCTAATAGGATACTTTTTTCCGGTAGAGATTTTACGGGCAAGTTGTTTCAACTCTTCCGACCGTACTCTTCCTTTATTAGCATTGCTGATGCGCTGCTTGGTGAGTTCTGAACAAGGAATGCCAGTACCGTGCCCACCAGCCGCCAACGGTTTTAGGTTATAATATTTTATGCCAAGTTGCTCTGTGTTAATTAAATCTAACCAATGCTGTTCCTTAGCATGTAGATATTTTACCTTCTCTCTGCCATGCAGATGCTCAACTTCGTTGTTGTGGACAACAGATATTATTCGACGAGTAAAAGTTTCTGGTCTTCGGATATATGCCGCCTTCATCCATTTACTGGAGCAAATATATCTGTCATCGACTTTACCTTTACGGGACCCAATATAAAACATTTTATTTTTAGTATCATACCAAATATAAACAAAACCAAAATAATTTGAAGGAGTAACCATATGAAACCTTTTACCTAACTAATAGTATTTATCATATTGCATCAATAAACGAAAATAATCAACCAAAGGAAAAATCATGGAAAAAGTAACTCAAATCGTCAACAGCATCACCGAAGCAGGTTTCGAAGGTGCAGTTGCAATCGCAACCGAGGCAGAAGTGCAAGCGGGCGCAGCATGCGGTCAAATGTGTCTGGTAACGGAAGCACTTGACGAATAATGGCATTTATGCTATAATGTATTCAGTAGCAAGAAAGTCCCGAAGATAGACTTCGGGCATAACATATAAAAGGATCTTTTATGAAACTCACCAAAAACATCTGTCTTAATAGTGACAGCTACAAATTTTCTCAATTTAATCAATACCCCGCAGGTACCGAGTATGTTTACTCGTATATTGAATCTCGCGGCGGTGCTTGGGATAAGACCGTATTCTTCGGCCTCCAAGCTTTCATCAAGGAGTATCTAACTACTCCAATCACCCAAGACGATATCGACACTGCCGAAGCAGTTATCACCGCTCACGGCGAACCATTCAATCGCGCAGGTTGGGAATACATCCTCAATGAACTCGGCGGCAAATTGCCCGTGGTCATCAAAGCTGCACCTGAAGGTCTGTTGATTCCAACCAAGAACGTCTTGGCAACAATCGTGAACACCGACCCGAAGTGCTGGTGGTTGACAAGTTTTCTGGAAACTGCAATTCTTCGTGCAATCTGGTATCCAACAACTGTAGCCACAAACAGCTACGAATCCAAGAAAATTATCCTCAACGCATTGGAAAAGACAGGTGATCCTACTCTTATTGATTTTAAGCTTCATGATTTCGGTGCTCGTGGTGTTTCT
>Ga0214165_1000652_pt1 | contig 22602 bp, 17 predicted proteins | sample TroBogypolimnion_34_FD_153004 | JGI IMG/M metagenome (GOLD analysis project Ga0214165, IMG submission 153004) | Freshwater microbial communities from Trout Bog Lake, WI - Practice 03JUN2009 hypolimnion v3 | ecosystem: Environmental > Aquatic > Freshwater > Lake > Hypolimnion/Profundal zone ... | reverse complement strand
CACCCGCCCGGATGGTGAAACTGGTAGACACAAGAGACTTAAAATCTCTCGCTCGTAAGGGTGTGCCGGTTCGATTCCGGCTCTGGGCACCAATTAAATTAATAGCTTACAAATTTGTAAGCTATTTTTTTGTCTAAATTTCTGTTGCACAGTCTTTGCACAAAGTCATTACTAAATACACTGTTATAGTAATTATTAATAAAGCAATGGCAACTTATCTATCAGCCAATCTAAGATTGTAATAAGTTAAGCTATCTGTGCATATAGAGTAATAAACTTCTCAATTTCATCATTTAATTCTGCATGCGCGTTAAGACCATTAATCCAACGTTTTGGAATAGCTTCAACACCTAAAGACGCTCCAAGTATTGCGCCTAAAACGGCTCCTCGATGGCAGTTATCACCGCCAACATTGGTGTTAGCAATCAGTGCGCTTTCAAAATCATCATGATAGCGAGCGGCTAGGTAAAGCACGGAGGGAAATGATTGATCAATATAGCAGGCGGGGCTAAGTAGACCGCCAATAACATCAAGATCGCTAGTGTGATTTTTGCGAACAGTTTGAATCACTTTAGCTGCTGGAAAGCCTAGTTTGCCAGCAGCTGCGCAAGCGAGCTGTTCTGTATCAGGATCCACATCATGAAAAATGTGAAACAGTAAGGTGCTGAGTTCAATCGTATGGCGTTCTAGCAACAATGAATTATGGGTTAGACGTTGTTGGGTTAAAGCAGCCGTGGTGGTAGACAACTCTCCATCACATAAAGTAGCCATTATCAGTAATGGTAAGCTGACCAAACCACCTATAGAGGCTGTGTCATGTCCTTCTGCCCCAGCACATTTTTCGGGGGGCAATGCCATTTGCATAGTTTGAAAAAAAATCGCGGTGGTAAGATTCTGCGTAGGTATCGTTATGCGAATCTGGCCCCGTCATAAAACGAATGTATTCATGCAAAAAATCGGCTGAGTCGTAATGTCCTTTGGTAACAAGTGAGCGCAATAATACGCGAGCACACAATAAATTAAGTGTGTTATCGCCAGCCTTCATACCTTGATGGTAATGTCGATTGGGTTGACCCCAGTGATGTTTTTTTCCTTTTAGAATCACCTCACCGACAATGTCTCCAACTTGCGAGCCACGTCCGGCTTTACCGGTATTCGCTAAGGCCATAATAGAGTTAGGATGATGCGCCTTTGGAGCTTGGTAATCTCGTATTTGACCAAAATCTTGCCACAATGAAGCGATGTTGTAATACCAATGAACAGGCATCGCTAATGCGTCACCAACAAACATTCCCCAAATGGCGCCCCGCATACGATTTGCTTTACTGGTTGAACTGGAGCGCATGATATATCCTTAGTCATTATTTTTTGTACGTAATATCATTTGAAATTTATACTGTAATTGAACAGAACTTGTTTTTAAAAAACCTATCACATCAAGTGTGGTAACTTATTAATCAACTGGATACTTAAATGCTTACTTGGCAAGATATTGAAAAATTTGTAACGCACGCCAATCCACTCGCCAATCAGCGTGTGGTAAAAACAAGTGAACAATGGATGAGTTTACTAACAAGCGATGTATATGAAGTCACTCGTAATAGAGGCACTGAACGTCCTTTTAGTTCACCAATGTGTACACACTTTGAGCCTGGCTTATATGCTTGCGCTTGTTGTGACACATTGTTATTTGATTCAACAGAGAAGTTCGATTCTGGAACAGGATGGCCTTCATTTACACAACCTATTGATGAAAATACTGTCGCTTACTTTAACGACGACAGTATGAGCCGGTCACGTGTAGAAATTACCTGCAATACTTGTGATGCACATTTAGGTCATGTCTTTCCGGATGGCCCCGCGCCCAGTAAACTTCGCTATTGTGTGAATGCATTATCACTAAAACGTAAAACCTAATGTAACTTCGCTCAAAAATTAATTCATAATCATACTATGATAAGTTTTGTGCCTGCTGCACACGCCACATTTCAGCGTAACGTTGACCCAGTGCCATCAGTGATTCATGCGTCCCTACCTCAACGATATCTCCTGCTGACATGACCAAGATTTGATGCGCATGTGTGATGGTAGATAGGCGGTGCGCAATGATTAAAGTGGTGTGGTTTTTGGCAAGCTCATTCAATTCTTTTTGAATAGAACGCTCAGTCTCAGAATCTAATGCAGAAGTAGCTTCGTCAAAAACAAGCAAAGCTGGGTTTTTAAGTAGCGTTCTTGCAATCGCAATACGTTGTTTTTCGCCTCCGGAGAGTTTCAGCCCTCTCTCCCCCACACTTGTGTTATAACCATTTGGTAAGCGCATGATAAAGTCATGGATTTGCGCAGATTGTGCTGCCGCTTCAATTTCGGACTGAGTGGCGCCTGGCTTGCCATAGCAGATATTAAATCCAATAGTGTCGTTAAAAAGAACCGTATCCTGTGGCACAATACCAACGGCTTGTCTTAGGCTAGCTTGTTTAACGGTTTTAATATCTTGGCCATCAATATAAATAGCCCCAGATTGCACATCGTAAAAGCGAAATAATAATCGTGATATGGTGCTTTTACCAGCACCACTGTGCCCAACAACTGCTGTCGTTTGGCCAGGTAATATGTCAAAAGACAAGTTATTTAAAATGCTGCGATTTTGATCATAATAAAAACAGACGTCTTTAAAGCTAACATGTGGTCCTAATGCAGTCGAATGAATCTGCAAGTCTTTTGCATTTGGTGCATCCGCTATTTCTTGATCGGTTTCAAGCAATATAAACATCTTGTCAATGTCAGTTAAAGATTGCTTCATCTCACGATAAAGCACACCTAGAAAATTAAGTGGAATGAATAATTGAATCATCAGCACGTTGACTAACACCAAATCGCCAATGGTCATTTGCCCAATGGCAACTCCGCGACTGGCCAAGCCTAAAATGCATACTAAGCCAATCACAATAATACTTTGCTGACCAAAATTTAAAAATGCCAACGATTTTTGCGATTTAATTGCTGCTTGCGCATATTTTTTTAGATTGACATCGTAACGCGCAGATTCATATTGTTCGTTTCCAAAATACTTCACTGTTTCAAAATTAATTAAAGAATCGACTGCATTTTGGTTTGCTTTAGAATCCAAATTATTCATTTCACGTCTAAAATGGGTACGCCACTCAGTAACTATTACGGTAAACACAATATAAAAAAGCAAGGCGATAGAGGTTACTACCACAAACCAAATATCATAAGCATAAAAAAAGTAACCTAGCACCATGGCGAGTTCGATGAGTGTGGGAATAATGCTGTAAAGAGAAAATGAAATCAGCGATTGTATGCCACGTGTGCCTCGCTCAATGTCTCGCGTCATACCACCAGTTTGACGAGATAGGTGAAATCGCAACGACAAAGCATGCAGGTGATTAAATACTTGCAAACCCACATGCCTTGACGCATATTCAGTAACTTTAGAAAAAATTAATTCACGCAACTCTGCAAATAGCGATGCTGAAAGTCTCAATAAACCATAAGCCACAATTAAGCTCACAGGCACCACTAGCAATGCTTGCGGCGTTGTGTGAATGCTCATCGCATCAACAATCTTTTTGAGCATAATAGGCACACCTAAGTTGGCTATCTTTGCAACGACCAGGCAAAGTAAGGTAAAAAAGATTCGTGCCTTATAAGCGCTTAAATAGGGAAATAAATTTTGGATGACTTTCCAATCTTGGGATTGGCGTTTTTGAACGGTTGGGCTAGATTCTGTTTTAAAGTGCTGCATAGTTATATAGGTTCAATTAAACAGTCTTAGTCGTTAAGGCGACTTTTAACCGTTCGAGAGCAGTCATCACATTGGCTTTGGGAGTGCCAATGTTCATGCGCATAAATCCCTCACCGCCACAACCAAACATAGCACCGGAGGATAAGCCTAGTTTGGCCTCTTGGATAAAAAAACGGTTTAAGGCATCGTCATCAAGATTTAAACTTCTGCAATCTAGCCATAGCAAATAAGTGCCTTGTGGGCGAATTACTTTGATTATTGGCAAATGCATTTTAATAAACGTAATCGCTTCGTTGCAAGTATTTTGTAAATACGCCATCAACGCGTTTAACCAAGGACCACCTTCACGGTAGGCGACCTCAAACGCAACAAGATTAAATGGGTTGGTAACAGAAATACCCATAGTATTCAGGTGCGATTGAATCACTTGCCGATGTGCCTCGTTTGGTACAATCAATGCAGACAAGCCTAAGCCTGGGATATTAAAGGTTTTGCTTGGCGAAATAGCCGTGATGATGCAATGAACCTCTTCAGTTGATAAAGACGATAATTTTTCAGCCTCCAAAGCCAAGTGACTCAGAGATTGGTGTTGCGCATTTGTATAAACCAAATCAGAATGAATTTCATCAGCTAAAATAATCAAATCGTGCTTTTTGGCAATGGCTAGCAATGCTAGCAATTCGTCTTTCGACCAAACCCGCCCAACAGGATTATGAGGAGAGCAAAGTAGTAACATTTTTGCATCTTTGGCACTGGCATCAAGTTTTGAAAAATCTATTTCATAATGCGCGTTGTCAAAACCGTCGTTTTTTAACACTAGTGGGTTTTCAATTAAGCGACGGTTTTGATTGGTGACTGCAGAAAAAAATGGAAAGTAAACGGGTGGTTGCACAATTACACCTTCGTTTTCTGCAGTAAACGCCGCCACAACTAAATTTAATGATGGCACCACGCCGGGCGTGAGCACAATCCATTCGCGTTTCACCTGCCAGTCGTGCTTTGCCAGCAACCAGTCTATAAGGGCTTCATATAGACTTTCAGGTGCGATGCTGTAACCAAAAACTGGATGGTTTGCTCTGGTTTGTAAGGCTTTTGTGATTGCTTTTGGAATCGCAAAATCCATATCAGCAACCCACATCGGCATAACGTCGTCTGTACCAAATGTGGTGAACCTGCCATCATATTTGAGAGATTGCGTACCTTCACGGATAACAGTCTGGTCAAACGAGTGAGTCGAGATAAGGGTCAATGAATGCGTTCCCAAAGGGTGACTTCGGAAAGTGAATGTTGAAACTTGTGACGGGTTTCACGAATCACAAACGGGATTTCAATGGGAGCCTGCATGAGTTTAAAGTGTTTGCCTAACAGCGCTTTCAGGCCATCTATCGTGGTCACATTTTCACCATCCCGCTTGAACCCGCCAATCCACTCGTCTCGCGGAGTATGCTCTTCTAGCCAAGTATATGGGGAGGTAATCATCAATACGCCGCCAATATTTAAACGCGCATGAATGTTGCTTAAGAATTGGCTTGGGCTATAGAGTCGGTCGATTAAATTTGCAGCTAGAATAAAATCGTAGCCTGTAAATTGTGGCTTAAGGTTGCAAGCATCTCCTTGCCAGAATTCTACTTTGTTTACCACATTTTCTAATTGAAGCGCTGCGAGACTTCGTTCTTGATAGCCGACTAAATCTCCCTCATTGACCATGGTGTAGCGCAACACGCCTTGTTGCGCTAACTTGAGGGCTAGGCCGATAAAGCGTGCAGAAAAATCAATACCAGTCACATGATCAAAATGTTTGGCTAGCTCAAATGTTGCGCGCCCAGTTGCGCAGCCTAAGTCTAATGCGGTTTTGGCTGGTTTTGATTGCAGACTTTGAATCGCAAAATCGCTGAGTGCTTTAGGGAAGTTGGGCACACTAAAGTAATTATCACCATAGTGAAACTCCGCATATTCAGAAAGCTGTTTGTCAGACTCATAATGCGATGCGTTATCTTCGATTGGGGTATCAGTCACAATATATCGAAATCCTACGTGTTGAAAAAAATGTCTTCTAAAGGCATATCGGGCACTTTTAATCGCCTCGTTGCCTGTTGCAATCCAAGAGCCGCCTTTCATTAAATTATGGCGACCGTCAAAAGTCGGTGTTGTAAAATCATCGTACAAAGGATGCACTTCAAAACCGTCAAACGGGAAAATGGGTGTTTCTGTCCATTGCCAAACATTACCTACCACATCATAAAAATCTCCGTGGGCAAACTGGTTAACGGGGCAAGGTGATGCAAAGTGATCAATAAACAAGTTTGCTTGTGTGGTGCTTGCTACCTTCTCATCTGACAAGCCAGCTTGCTCGTATATACTATACCACTCAAACTCTGTTGGCATCCGCACTGGCTTGCCTAGTTGAATTGACTGCCATTGGCAGAATGCCTTTGCTTCATGGTAATTAACCTCAACGGGCCAACTCCAAGGCATATCAATTTCCGACGTCATTAAGCGCAACTTCCAAGCTTTACCATTTTTTATCCAAAAACTCGGATGCATAGCCTGTGCATATTGCCGCCAACTAAGACCTTCTTCTTGCCAATATTGGTCATCTTGATAGCCACCTGCATCTACAAAGGCTAAAAACTCTGCGTTAGAAGTCAAATACTTCGAGGCCTGAAAAGCAGGACAATGCGTTTTAAATTGACCATATTCGTTATCCCAGCCGAAGTATTCAGCTGATTTACTTAACACAATATCCCTTGCTGGAACATCCACTAAGGTGTTAACTGGTGCGGTTACATTAACTGCTTGGCATTCTGTCCAATTCACAGATTTCTGAACCAGTTGCAAAGTCTGTTGGCGAATTAATACAGAGCTAGTTTCTAAGTGTATACGTTCATGCTCTATTCCCATTAAAATCGTCCACCAAGGACTATCCCAATCAATCGGTAGATTTAATGGAAGTTTGCAAATTAACTCATCCACAACTAGGCGAACGCTGGCGCGATATGCTTTTATCTCAGCCGGTGTGGGCCAGTTATAGTTCATCTCATTGACGTCGTCCCAACCCATTTCATCCACGCCAACAGCGAACATAGACTCAAATTTTGGGTTTACTCGCTCTGTGATTAAATTAGCCAAAATTAATTTATTGATAAAAAAAGTATTGGTATGGCCATAGTAAAAAATGAGTGGATGTCTTAAATGGATGGGTTTGAAGTAATAAGCCTCGTCATTTTTTAATGTTTCAAATAAACTTTCGTACAAATCTGATGTTTGGTGAAAATAATCACTAATTTGTTTACGAGTGACGGATGTTTTATTATTACTTAAAACGAGGCTGCGATTTAAAAGTGAATGCATAATTTTTGAGATTGGTTGAATGGTTGATGTTAACGTGCTAATAAAATTAATTTTTTATGCTGCTGATGAATCAATTTTAATTGTTTTTTAATATATTTTTGCGTTTATAAAATAATTTGTATTTTGAATATATATTCTATTGGACGCGAATTGAACCTTGAAGTGCAATGTTTTGCGAATTAAAGTTGGCCGAGTGGAAAAGCAGATGATGCATTGCCCTGTTTACTGCTATTCAGTCTTAATACTGAAATAAAACTAAACATCAGTGACTTTAATTTCTTTCGTGCAGAAGTAGGATTTAATTTGGAGCATCTTGATATCAATAAATGTGCATCGAAATCTTAAATCCATCCCAATTGAAATCTATTGGGGAATAACTCTTTTATGGAGTCGAGATTGTTTAGGATTTAAAACAGATGCCTATTCACCAGAAGGTGTGTAGCCACACTGGCGATATATCCTAGAGCAATCACAGGAGTCCATTTAAGGTGCCCAAAGAAAGTGTAGCTACCATTGGCTTGGCCCATTAGCGCAACCCCAGCAGCGGAGCCTACAGACAATAACGAACCGCCAACGCCAGCGGTTAGCGTTACTAGCATCCATTGTCCGACCGACATATCCGGTAGCATGGTTAGCACCGCAAACATTACAGGAATATTGTCAACTACAGCTGAAATTATGCCAATGGCGATATTAGCGTTTGTAGCGCCCCAAATGCCGTATAAGCTTTGTGAAAGCAGGCTGAGATAACCTAAAAAGCCCAAGCCTCCTACACAGAGTATGACTCCATAAAAGAAGAAAAGGGTATCCCATTCTATGCTGGTGATTTTAGTGTAAACATCAACAGTCACTAGATTTTTAGCCCTAACTTTAAGGATATAGGTAAGTAGTTGTAATAGACCAAAGCCACTAATCATGCCTAACACCGGTGGCAAACCTAAAAGGCTATGTGCCATCACCGCCATGGCGATGGTGATAAGGAATAAGACGACTGCAGCCAATGCGCCATCTTGTAGAGGCAGTTGCTCGCTTGTGCCTTTAGGTTTTTCATTAGGCACTGCAAAATGCATGATTGCTGCGGGCAATAACCAATTGACTAGTGCTGGTATAAATAAGCTGAAGAAAGTCCAGAAAGTGACGGACCCGTTGCTGGCTAGTATATTTTTTTGCCATACCATCAGTGTGGTAATGTCTCCGAAAGGACTAAAAGCACCGCCGGCGTTAGCCGCCACAACTAAGTTAATGCAGGCGAGCGAGACAAATGCCTTGTTATTTCCCCCTACCGCTAATACTACTGCACCCATTAATAATGCGGTGGTCATATTGTCTGCAATAGGTGAAATTAAAAATGCTAGTAAGCCCGTAGCCCAAAACAATGCTCGGTAGCTTAATCCTCTGCGGATTAACCATGTGCGTAAAGCCTCAAACACCCTAAGCTCATCCATGGTGTTGATGTAGGTCATTGCAACCAATAGAAACAACATCAGTTCGGCATACTCTTCTAAATTATGTTTGAATGCGGACTCGACCAATGGTGATGCACCATGCGATTGGTAATACCAAGCAATCAAGGCCCAAATAATGCCTGCTGCCATCACCACAGGTTTAGATTTACGTATTTCAATCAACTCTTCTGCCATGACGACTAAATAGGCAGTCACAAACAATGCCAGTGCACAAATGCCTACCCAGTGGCTAGTTAAGTCTATGCGTTGCGCTAAAGGATTAGCAAGCGCTATGCTTGGTATGAAGCTGATCCATGCCATAAAGCATGCCCTGGGTTTAACAGTTAGTTTCATGGGGTCGGTGTAGTTGTTAGAAGCAGATGGTAGCTTAACACTTGCGGTTTTAATCTGCCACTATACGGAATATTTGACGGCTTGTTTTTTCACTGAGCTGTATTATGGTTTTTCTGTGACAAGCATGCCCTATAAAGGCCTTGTGACGACGGAAGTAATAATAAAAAAAGGTGGAAATCTTTAAGTTTCCACCTTAGGTTGGGTGCTAATTAATAATTATTTGGTTTTATGCGCATGCATAAATTGGTGCACTTCTTCGCGATCTACGGTACCGTCATTATCGGTGTCAATGGCATCAAAGTTTTTAGAAACTTTAGGTAGTTTTTTAGCTTCCTCTTTGGTTAAGGTGCCATCAGCATCGGTATCAGCAGCGCTAAATTCTTTTGAGCGTTTTTCATGCGTAGCATCAGATTTTTTGTCATGTTTATGATGAATACCGCCCATGTCTTTTCCACAAGCGTTCATCTCGTCTTTGCTTACCGTACCATCTTTATCTGTATCCATTTCATCAAAATTCTTATCGCACATTGCTTTCGCTTCAGCTTTATCTAAGGTTCCGTCTTTGTCGGCGTCTGCCTCTTCAAAAGTTTTTTTACTATGCATTTTGCAATGCTCTCCCATACCATCATGGTTGGCATATGCTGGCAAGGATAAGGTTAAGGTCAAACCTGCGCCTAACGCAGTGATTAAAAGTGCGTTTAAAAGTTTCATGATTCATAAATCCTAAAATAAAAGTGATTAGTCGGCATGGGCAAAGTAGAAATTACAAAACTACAATCTACTTAAAAGAATGCCAATAGAGTTACTGCTTTCAATTATGCAACAATTCCAAGCCTGATGTAAGCATGGTTTTCATTATTTCAACTGTACTTGATACGCATCAATAACGCTGGTTCTGAGGTGTACAATGGCGGCCATGTCAAATCACTCCGCACTACAACGCCTACACGAAGTTTTCGGTTACTCCTCTTTTCGCGGTGAGCAACAAGCGATTGTTGAACATGTGACGGCTGGTGGCGATGCCCTCGTCTTAATGCCTACCGGAGGTGGCAAGTCTTTGTGTTATCAGTTGCCCGCACTTTTGCGCGAGGGGGTGGCTATTGTGGTCTCACCACTAATTGCCCTCATGCAAGATCAAGTTGACGCGTTACAGCAACTTGGTGTGCGTGCGGCGTTCTTGAATTCCAGCTTAGACGCCCAGTCAGCGCGTGAAGTGACGACACGTTTGATGCATGGAGATTTGCAGATATTATATGTTGCCCCTGAACGCTTGCTAATGAGTAACTTTTTGGGGTTGCTTGAACAAATAGAGCTTGGTACTGGCATTGCCTTGTTCGCTATTGATGAAGCGCATTGTGTTTCGCAATGGGGGCATGACTTTCGTCCAGAATATCGTCAGCTAACCGTTCTCCATGAGCGCTTTCCGCAAGTGCCACGCATCGCCTTAACAGCCACTGCTGATGCGCCAACACGCGCCGAGATTGTAGAGCGATTGGCACTGGAAAATGCGCGTCAGTTTGTGTCCAGTTTTGATCGCCCCAATATACGATACCGAGTAACCCTTAAAGATAATGCGCGCCAACAACTAGAAGAATTTATTGAAGCCGAGCATGCTAACGATGCCGGTATTATTTATTGCTTATCAAGGCGCAAGGTAGAAGATACTGCGGAGTGGTTAAAGTCTCGCGGTTGGGATGCACAGCCTTATCATGCCGGTCTTGATGCCAGTATACGAAATGCCAATCAGCGACGATTCTTGCGTGAAGATGGTGTAATTATGGTAGCCACGGTAGCCTTTGGCATGGGTATAGATAAACCCAATGTTCGTTTTGTGGCTCATTTAGATTTACCAAAAAGTATGGAAGGTTATTATCAAGAAACTGGGCGTGCAGGTCGTGATGGACTCCCCGCCAATGCTTGGATGGCTTATGGTTTAGGTGATGTTGTCAGCATGCGCAAGATGCTTGACTCAGGTGACGCTCCGGAACAGCGTAAACAGGTGGAACGACAAAAGCTAGATGCCTTACTTGGTTTTTGTGAGTCCACGGCCTGCCGACACCAAACCCTGCTTCGCTACTTTGGTGAACAGCACCCCGGTGATTGTGGGCAATGCGATAACTGTTTGCAGCCTGTAGATACTTGGGATGCTACACAGGCGGCACAAATGGCTTTATCTTGCGTATATCGAACGGGTCAGCGTTTTGGTGTGGTACATTTGATTGACGTATTATTGGGTAAAGTCACCCCAAGAGTAGCGCAATTTTCACACCAGGCCTTGAGTACATTTGGAATAGGTAAAGAGTTGTCGCAACAGCAATGGAATAGTGTGTTTAGGCAATTGGTAGCGGGTGGATTTTTAGAAGCCGATATTGAAGCCTACGGTGGTCTTAAACTCACCACTTTATCGCGTCCAGTGCTACGTAGTGAAACTGAAGTGTGGTTGCGTCGTGATAATGAAGTGGTCAAACGCAAAGTGAGTAAAGCTGGGCGTGGCGCTAATGTTAAAGAGGCATATGTGGCAGTGAGCGAAGATCCATTATGGTATCTGCTCAAAGACAAGCGAACCGAATTGGCGCGTGATCAAGGTGTGCCACCTTATTTGATTTTCCACGATAGTACTTTGTTGGAATTCCTCAATCGTAGACCGACCAATTTATCTCAAATGGCTAATATCAGTGGAGTCGGTCAAGCTAAGTTGGAGCGTTACGGGGAGGCTTTTTTACAGGTTCTTATAAACGCTAACTAAACGAACTCTGTGTATAAATAGCTAAACGTTATGATTGATTTTCTCTAAAATAATCGCCGATAACTCCTCAATAGAGCGGCTAGTTGAGTCTGCCCAAGTAATACCAGAGTTCAGCATTAGATTTTCAGCGGTGGTAATTTCTTTCCGACAATTGTCTAAAGATGCATATACGCTATTTGGTCTGCGCTCACTGCGAACGGAGTGTAGGCGCTCAGGTTTGATGGTTAAGCCGAATATTTTATCTAGGTGCTTGTGCAAAATCGCTGGCAAAGTACCGCGTTCAAAGTCTTCTGGAATCAGCGGATAATTAGCTGCTTTAATGCCAAACTGCATGGCTAGATAAATGCTAGTAGGAGTTTTTCCGCATCGCGAAACACCGATTAGGATGACTTGTGCCTCTTCAAAGCCGGAGTTCGTCATGCCGTCATCGTGATTCAACGTGTAGTTAATCGCTTCCATACGGTCGTGGTAGCTACTACGAGTAATGCTATGCGCAATACCTGATCCGGTCAGTGGCATTTGATCTAGCTCTTCACCTAATGGATCTATAAAAGTTGAGAATAGATCAATAAAGTAAGCATTTGATTGTTTAAGCGCATTGCGCAAAGCAATATCACCCAATGACATGATTACTACTGGACGACCATTGTCTTGCTTGGTTGCCTGAAGGATTTCCTCCTGCGCATGCTGAATTTTTAACAGCGTGTCAGTAAACGGCAACCTTACCTGGGTAAAGTGTGTTCGTGGAAAATGCTCTAGTAATTTACCTAAGGCACCGGCAGTAATGCCGGTACTGTCAGAAATAAAGAATACGGTGCGATTAAGCATCTTTTTCTATTATTTCTTAGTGAGTCTTTGCCATGTAGCAACAACAGTGTCAGGGTTTAATGACATTGATTGTATGCCTTCAGAGACTAACCATTCAGCAAAGTCTGGATGGTCAGATGGCCCCTGACCGCAGATGCCCACGTATTTACCTAAGCGATTACAGGTATTAATCGCCATTTTAATCAAGGCTTTAACTGCATCGTTACGCTCATCAAAACCGTCAGCCAAGATGCCTGAATCGCGATCCATGCCCAATGTTAATTGGGTCAGATCATTTGATCCGATGGAGAAACCATCAAAGTAGGCTAAGAATTCTTCTGCCAATAAAGCATTGGATGGAATTTCACACATCATAATTAAACGAAGGCCATTTTCACCGCGTTTTAGGCCGTTAGCAGCCATGATTTCTGTGACCGCTTTGGCTTCAGCCAGCGTGCGTACAAATGGAATCATCAATTCGACGTTTACCAAACCCATTTCATCACGGACTTTTTTCATGGCAGTACATTCCATCGCAAAGCACTCTTTAAAGTCTTCAGCCATGTAACGCGCAGCACCACGGAAACCTATCATTGGATTTTCTTCATCTGGCTCGTAAATCTCGCCGCCGACCAATTTTTTGTACTCATTAGACTTAAAGTCTGACGTGCGCACAATGACTGGTTTTGGATAGAACGCTGCAGCAATGGTTGCTACGCCTTCAGCCACTTTATCAATATAGAACTGTTTCGGACTAGCATATCCACGTGCGCGATTTTTAATGGTTTTTTGAATACTCGCAGGCATGGCATCCACATTTAATATGGCTTTCGGGTGAATTCCCACCATATTGTTAATTACAAACTCTAAACGGGCTAAACCTACGCCATCATTCGGCGTTTTAGCAAAACCAAATGCCATATCCGGATTACCCACGTTCATCATGATTTTGCATGGCGCAGCCGCAAGGGTTGCTGTAGCTTGGGTGCTAACTTCGAAATCAAGTGCGCCGTGGTAAACAAAACCAGATTCACCTTCAGCACAAGATACAGTAACGATTTCGCCTTCACGCAAAATGTCGGTGGCATTAACTGAACCAACGATGGCAGGAATGCCCAATTCACGTGCAATGATAGCCGCATGGCAAGTACGACCACCACGGTTAGTCACCAATGCACTAGCACGCTTCATGACTGGTTCCCAGTTTGGGTCAGTCATATCGGCGACTAATACATCACCAGGTTGGACTAAATGCATATCTGCTGGATCAAGCACAATACGCACAGGACCCACGCCTACTTTTTGTGTTACTGCCCGACCAACAACCAAAGGTGTCGCTGAATGCTTGTTAAGTTTAAAAGTCTCAGTTACGTTGTTGGCTGATTCTTGTGACTTCACTGTTTCTGGGCGTGCTTGCAAGATATATAACTTGTTATCTATGCCGTTTTTCCCCCACTCAATATCCATAGGGCAGCCGTAATGCGCCTCAATGGTCATGGCGTAACGTGCTAACTCTAAGATATCTTCATTCGAGAGTGAATAGCGATCACTATCAGCGGCATCCACTTCAACCGTATGTGTACTTTTTCCAGCGCGCGTCGCATCTGAAAATATCATTTTTATTAGTTTTGAACCCATCGTGCGGCGCACAATCGCTGGTTTTCCTAACGCTAACAGTGGTTTGTGAACGTAGAACTCATCTGGGTTAACTGCCCCTTGCACTACGGTTTCACCTAAACCGTATGATGAAGTAATAAATACGACATCTTTAAAGCCTGACTCAGTATCTATGGTAAACATCACGCCGGCACAGCCGATATCGCTTCGCACCATTTGCTGAATACCAGCAGACAATGCCACATCTGCGTGTACAAAACCTTTGTGTACGCGGTAAGAGATAGCTCGGTCATTATATAAAGAAGCAAATACTTCTTTAATCGCATGCAAGATGTTGTCTAAGCCGTGAATATTGAGGAAAGATTCTTGTTGCCCAGCAAACGAAGCATCAGGCAAGTCTTCTGCAGTGGCCGATGAACGTACCGCAAACGTGGCGCCATTGCCAGATTTTGCAATCAGCATTTCATAGTGTTCTGCAATGGCTTTATCGAGAGCTTCCGGAAACGGTGCAGCCATAATCCAGTCGCGCACTTGTTTGCCACAAATAGCCAGCGCCTGCGTGTCATCTACATTGAGTTTATCTAACTCAGCATTAATTTTCGCATCCAAACCGTTTTGCGCTAAAAACTCACGATATGCGTCAGCTGTAGTCGCAAATCCAGTGGGTACGCGGACGCCCTTGGCAGACAGCTGAGAAATCATCTCACCCAAAGAAGCATTTTTACCGCCAACTGATGGCACATCTACATTACGTAAATTTTCAAATGGAATAACGTGGGCTGACATGATAGTTCCTTGATCTTGATAATCGAGTGATTGAATTTCAACTTTTTAACGCAAATTTCGTTAACACGCAGGGTTGTTTTGCTGGAAACTTTACTCAATTGCGTGTTGCTAGGTTGGTTAATTTTTTGAGTTATTATTTGTAATAAGTTATTTTGCCTAAATATAAGCCTATTGTCACCTTAAAAACTGTTGTTTTCGATAAAAATGTTGTTAGTTTCTCGCCTTAGGCATGAATAGATTTGATACTTACATATGAAAAGATAAGTCGGTCAGCTAGAATAAGCACGATTAAGTGAAAACCATTGCAAGAAGCCCTTTCCCATTTTTAACGATGAGCCCATGTTAAACCCTAAGTTAATGCCCATAAAAAGTTGTGCTGAAACAGTCATGCAAATGACTATGATTTCTGTGTGTACCTCAGCACGGTTACATATGGGTTTTTTTGACTTAAACGGTGGGTTAGGGCGCAAGTTTGGTGGTATTGGGCTTGCGCTAGATGCCCCCAAATTAGCATTAATCGCCAGTGCGGGTAACACATCAGAACCATTATTGATTACAGCGTTAGGTGATGCTAACGCACCCGTTGTTGCTAAGGTTACAAAGATTGCCAGTCAAATGATGACGCAATTGAAAATTAAAGCCCCTTTACACTTACATGTTGAACAGCACATTGCTGAGCACGCGGGCTTAGGTTCTGGCACGCAACTGGCTTTAGCCATTGGGAGTGCTATTAGTCATCTTTATCATCTCAACTTAAGCACATTACAAATTGCACAACTGGCTGGTCGTGGCGGACGTTCTGGTATCGGTATTGCCGCTTTTAACTATGGCGGCGTTTTGATAGATGGTGGGCGAGCTGTGGAGGTGACGACAACTTCTAAGTTACCACCTTTGCTGGCGCGCTATGATTTTCCTGACGCTTGGCGGGTTTTATTGATTTTAGACAGCAGTTTCCCGGGTATTCATGGTGAAGAAGAGCGCACTTCTTTTAATCAGTTGCCAGAATTTTCTGCAAACTTAGCCGCACATTTGTGTCGGCATGTATTGATGCAAGCAATGCCAGCCTTAGTAGAGCGCGATTTAACCGCGTTTGGTCATAGTATTCAGGAGTTACAAATGCATGTGGGTGATTATTTTTCACCAGCGCAAGGTGGACGCTATGCCAGTCCGTTGGTAGCAAATGTACTTCAGCATTTACAGCATATGGGTGTTGCCTGTTTTGGGCAAAGCTCTTGGGGCCCAACCGGTTTTGCGGTTTTTGAAACCGATGCGGTAGCTCAAGAACACTTGCAGCAACTCCAATCTAAATTTACTGATTCAACCCTAAGTTGGATGGTCTGCGGTGCGCGTAATCATTCGGCGATAATCAAATCTTTACCTTTAAAAAAAGCTTAAATATCATGGAAAAAGTCAGTATTTTGCACTTAATTACCGCGTCCAAAAACGCTAGTCCATTTGACGTGAATATGGCTTATGACGCAGGTTTTGATAAGGTGGTGTCTTACACCAATGTGACCTTAGATGAAGTGGTTGCGCTCACGCAGGACGCAATTTTTTCACGCAGTCCTTCTGGTGTAAAGCGCGAAGGTATCTTTATTGGTGGGCGCGATATTGATCTAGCGATGCAGATGTTAAATTTAAGTAAGGGCGCAATGTTTAGCCCATTTTCTTGTTCCGTATTTGCTGATCCATCAGGTGCATTTACTACGGCGGCGGCGATGGTGGCCAAGGTTGAATTGAATCTACATAAATACTTTGGACTAGATCTTTCCGGCAAAATATTAAGTGTCTTTGGTGCTAGTGGTCCCGTGGGTAGCTGCGCTGCCATTATTGCTGCGTTGCAAGGTGCAAAAGTGCAATTAGTAGCGCATCGTGCAATAGCTGAGCTTGAACAAAAAGCCTCGGCTTGGAATAATCAGTTTCAGATTAACCTGCAGGTCGTTGATGGAAGCTCAGAACTAGCTAAAAAACAGATGCTGGAATCTACAGAGATTGCGTTATGTGCTGCTGCGGCTGGTGTGCAGGTACTAAGCATAAATCATTTGTTGGCAGCAAAACAATTAAAAATTGTGGCCGATGTTAATGCAGTGGCGCCATTAGGCGTCGCTGGGGTGTTGGTCAGTGCAGATGGCGTAAAGATTGAAGAAAGTGTGGCTTATGGCATAGGCGCCATGGCCATAGGCTCGCTTAAATATATGACGCAAAAACAGTTGCTTCAGCAAATGTTAAGTGCAGATAAGCCACAGATGTTTGAGTTTATGGCAGCTTTTAAATTGGCGAGTGCATTATTAAGCCATTAATTCTAGTTATTGCCTTGTCGGCACGGCCTTTTGTGGAGTCGGCCCAACGTGGCAGTTATCGCATTACTGCCATTGATGCTTATGCGGATACGGAAACTTTGGCCTTGGCTGAACTTGCCATCGTGGTGGATTGCAATCAGCTGGGATTTAACGCAGAAGCGCTATTGGCTGCGATCAACGACTTGGATGCTAGTCAGTATTTAGGATTTGTCTATGGCAGTGGTTTTGAGGCGCAAACAGAACTGCTCCAAAAAATTTCCACCAAGATACCTTTGCTCGGCAACAATGCTGCTACGGTAGCTAAGATTAAAATGGCTTCTAGTTTCTTTGCGAGCTTAAAGCAACTTAACATTCCTTTTCCTAACGTTGTTGAGTGCCTTCCAGCAGGGCTTAAACAGCGTTACTTAAAGAAATTTGCTGCAGGTAACGGAGGTACCCATATCAGTTGGGTGACAAAAGACTGCCAGCCATTAGAGCCGAACTGTTATTACCAAGAACATATCAGCGGATGCTCTGTATCTTTATTGTTTTTGGCTGACGGAAATTCAGTCAAAGTTATAGGTTTTAATGAGCAGTGGTTATCTCCTTGTGTAGCCACCCCATTTCGTTATGGCGGTGCGGTAAGTCAGCTTCACTTAGCTACTGACATCCAGTTGCAACTTATTACATCAGCCCAGAAAATAACGTTGGCGTTTGGTTTGGTCGGTTTAAATAGTCTGGATGCCATTGTGGCTAAAAACATTGCCTATATACTTGAAATTAACCCAAGATTGAGTGCCACGGTTGGTTTGTATGCTGAATCCAATCTTTTGCAGCAGCATATACTAACTTGTTTAGGGCAGTCGCCAAGCGTTGCGATTGAGGTTAAAGAGGCTTCAGCTCACGCTATGGTCTATGCTCCTTCTGAGTTGAGAATTACTAAGGACTTGGTATGGCCAGATTGGGCTGTTGATATCCCTGATATAACAAATAAAATTGCAGTAATTAAAGAGGGTGATCCGGTTTGCACGGTTCTTGCAAAGACTTTGGATGCAGAAAGCGCCAAGCAACTTGTTCAAACTCGCGTTAAACTGATGCAGCAATTAGTAGAATCTTATAGAGGAACACATGTCAAATAACGTTGATATTGAATCAACCAATGCGCTGGCACCAGGCTATTTAAGTGTCAATCAACTCAGCGCACCTTTAGTACGCCATTTAGTGCAGCAAGCTGAAATTTTGCAGTTGGGTGTGTCCCAACATGAACTTGGTTGCATTATTGTTGATGCTGGAATTTCCCATGTTGGAAGCGTGGAGGCTGGACGCTTGACTGCTGAAATTTGTATGGGAGGGCTTGGTGAAGTGCGTATGCTACCTAAGCATAATTTTGCTGATCATCAATTTAACTTCATCAATACAGGCAGCATTAGTGTCAGTTCTCGGCAGCCTGTGCTTGCTTGTTTGGCTAGTCAATATGCCGGTTGGGCATTAAGCCATGAGAAGTTTTTTGCTTTGGGTTCAGGCCCAGCGCGCGCTTTAGCGCAGCGTGAAGATTTGTTTCAAGAGTTGCAATACCATGATGCGTCAACTAGCACCTCTCTTGTGCTTGAAACTGGGAAAATTCCGCCGTCAGAGGTAATTGAGAAGGTGCTTCGCGATACAAATGTCGCTCCTGAAAACTTAACGATTATTTTAACGCCTACCACCAGTATTGCTGGTGTGGTGCAAATTGTGGGACGTGTACTGGAAGTAGCGCTTCATAAAGCACACGCGCTCCATTTCCCGTTAGATCGGATTGTTAGCGGAAGTGGTGTAGCGATTATTCCGCCAGTATCAACTGACTTTATGTCGGCGATGGGTCGCACCAACGATGCTATATTGTTTGGCGGGCATGTGCATCTGCAGGTGACCGGTAGCGATGAGGCTGCTGAAGATTTAGCCAAGAACTTACCTAGCTGTGCCTCTAAGGATTACGGTAAGCCGTTTGCAGAAATCTTTAAATCCTACAACATGGACTTTTACTTAATTGACCCATTGTTATTTTCACCTGCCAAGGTGACGATAATCAATTTAGATACTGGTCATGTATTTGAGGGAGGACAGTTAAACGCTGAGTTGATTGCGCTGTCATTTTCTGAGTCTTAATGTTCATTTTTATCAACGTGATATTTTGAGAATTCCTATATTTACAGATGATGCTGGCTGGCATGGAGAGCAGTTAAAGCATGCTTTTTCCGAGCGAGGTGTTGAAGCGATATTTGTTTCTTTGCAGAGCTGCAGCCTAAATTTGTCAGGCACTCAGGCTGTAGTTGAGATTCCAGAATTTGAATATGGACAACTCCCTAAAGCCGTTTTTGTTCGCGGCGTCGCTGGTGGCACTTTGCAACAGGTCATTACACGCCTAAATATTCTGCATATACTTAGTATTCTTGGTGTGCGAATTTACAATGACGTGAAGGCGATTGAGCGCACAGTAGATAAAGCCATGACTAGTTTTTTGTTGCTGCATCATGGCGTTTCTACGCCAGCAACTTGGGTATGTGAATCTAGGGCGCAGTTAGAGCAGATAAGACTCAAGGCTAAGAAAAATAAGCATCAGTTGGTGCTTAAGCCATTATTCGGTTCGCAAGGGCAAGGTGTCCGTAAACTGTTAGTTGATGACGCTATGCCGGTGCCTATGCAGCAGTTTGTTGACGGTGTTTATTATCTACAACAGTTAATAGAATCTGCCGAGGCGCCGCATGATTACCGGGTGTTTGTGATTGCAGGACAGGTCGTCGCCACGATGAAACGAGTCGGCCTTGATTGGGTGAATAATGTGGCTGCAGGCGCTCGCTGCGAAGCTATAGAGCCTAATGCAATTCTAAATCAGCTCGCGTTACAAGCGGCCAATGCACTGGCGATAGATTACTGCGGGGTGGATATTATCGAGGCGGTAGACGGTGAATATTTGGTGTTGGAAGTTAATAGTATTCCCGCATGGAAGGGCTTGCAAAGCGTGACTGAAGTTAATATAGCCAAGCTTTTAGTGGATGATTTTTTGAGTAAGGTGAATGACTAATAAATGAGTAAGCAGTGGAGTGCAGCAACTTTGGCTGAAGCCTATCATTGGGCATGTATGTCTGAATTACAGGCTTTAAAGCCTGGAAATGTTCATATATTTGCCGATGGTCACGGCATGACAATACAGGATTTTTTCAAAAGTGCGGACGCAACTGCGTTGCTAATTGCACAAGATCATATCGGCGTGGGTCAACGTATTTATCTTGCAGTTGAAGCTACGCAAAAAGCTGTGGGTTTAAATACCAATTTAGGTTTAATCCTATTATGTGCACCAATGATACATGCAGCATTGCATTCAAATCCTCAGAAAAGCTTTGCTGAAGATTTGCAGATGACATTGGAACAGTTAACGATTGATGATGCGTGCCTAGCGGCAAGGGCTATTGTCTTGGCACAACCAGCGGGGCTAGGGAACGTAGCTGCGAATGATGTAAATGATCAGCCAAGTGTTAGCTTGTTGGCGTTGATGGTTGCGGCCCAAGAGCAAGACCGCATTGCCTGGCAATATGCCAATGCCTATCAAGATATATTAGGTTTCGGTTTGGAGAAATACGCTGACGCAATGTCACGTTGGGATAATCAGGCGTGGGCCACATGTGCGCTATATCTAAATTTTTTGGCCTATCAGCCTGATAGTCATATAGTTAGAAAGTACGGTATTAATGTGGCGGCAGAGGTGATGGTTGAAGCGCAAGCGCTAGAGGTAGAGTTTAATCTTTCTTCAAATCCAAAATTGCTACAAAAGAAATTACGAGCTTGGGATGCATCACTCAAAAGCCGAAATTTAAATCCTGGCACTAGTGCAGACCTAACGGTGGCTTGCTTGTTAGCCAGTTGTTTAGTCTAAGCTCCTAAGTATTATTGCAATTAATAGGACAGGTCGGGTAACGACAGTTCATGAGTTTTAAGATATAATCTTGCACTAGATTTTGTATAAGACTTAAGTAGATTAAATAAATAGCCGTTTAGTGGCGACTTGTGCGAAAAGCTTAAGACATATTAAATAATTTTTGGGAGGCATACGTAATGGCAAGTTTATTAGAGCAATTAAAGACCATGACTACAATCGTGGCAGATACAGGCGATGTTGATGCAATCAAAAGCGTAAAACCATATGATGCAACAACCAATCCATCTTTGATATTAAAAGCAAGTCAATTGCCATTATATGCACCACTAATTGATGCTGCTATTGCTTATGCAAAAGCACAGGGCGGATCTAAAGAACAGCAAATCGATAATGCTGCTGATAAATTAGCAGTATCAATCGGCCAAGAAATCGTTAAAGAAGTGCCAGGTCGTATTTCAACTGAAGTTGATGCGCGCTTGTCATTCAACACACCAGCGATGGTAGAAAAAGGTCGTAAACTAATTAAACTATACAACGATGCTGGCATTACTAATGACCGTGTATTGATTAAATTAGCGGCGACTTGGGAAGGCATTAAAGCCGGAGAAATATTAGAAAAAGAAGGTATCAATTGTAACTTAACATTGATTTTCGGTTTCGGCCAAGCGCGTGCCTGTGCTGAAGCAGGTGTATTCCTAATTTCACCTTTTGTTGGTCGTATTTTAGACTGGTATAAAGCAAAAACTGGCGAAACATACACATCGGAAACTGATCCAGGTGTAATTTCTGTTCGTGCAATCTATAAGTTCTACAAAGAGCATGGCTTTAAAACAGTGGTAATGGGAGCTTCATTCCGTAATATCGGTGAAGTGACAGCTTTGGCTGGATGTGATCGTTTAACCATTGCTCCTAACTTATTGCAAGAATTAGAAGCTACACAAGGTGACTTGCCTCGCTTACTCGTTGATGGTGGCGTTAAAGCATCTGCACCAGCTAAAATGAGCGAAAGCGAATTCCGTTTTGCATTAAACGAAGATGCGATGGCTACAGAGAAGCTTTCTGAAGGCATTCGTGGCTTTGTTGTTGATCAAAATAAACTAGAAGCAGCTTTAAGTGCAAAACTATAATTACCAATTAATTTGTAATAAAAACGTAATATAGAAGTATTAGAATTGACATATATTAGCTAGACATTTACTATAAGTGTCCAGTTTTTTTGTAGCAATAGAAAATTGTGGGCGCTGCAATTTAAAGAGCTTAAAATTTTTACTAAAAAAGAAGTAAATTTGTAATACCCTAATAATTATTTATCGGAGAGCACCATGGCATTAACTCAAATGGCATTAGATTCATTAGATTTTGACGGTACAGTTGCTTTAGCAACATTAGTAGCACCGCACGTAGACATTCTTGAAATCGGTACACCATGCATTAAGCATAACGGTGTTAAATTGCTTGAAGTTTTACGCGCTAAATTCCCAAACAACAAAATCTTAGTTGACTTAAAAACTATGGATGCTGGTTTCTACGAAGCTGAG
>Ga0214165_1000650_pt1 | contig 22659 bp, 17 predicted proteins | sample TroBogypolimnion_34_FD_153004 | JGI IMG/M metagenome (GOLD analysis project Ga0214165, IMG submission 153004) | Freshwater microbial communities from Trout Bog Lake, WI - Practice 03JUN2009 hypolimnion v3 | ecosystem: Environmental > Aquatic > Freshwater > Lake > Hypolimnion/Profundal zone ... | reverse complement strand
TCCCAGCCAGTTCAAGGTGTTGAAGCGGTCTTCAATCAGGTCCTTCATGGCGTTGAGTTCGACGCTGATGCTGGCCGGAATGGTCTGCGGATCCGGGGCCTGCACGGGGCTGGCCTTCTGCAGCACCGGACGCTCTGCCGTGGGCTGCATCTGGGCGCTGTTGCGCGGCTCCTGTGGGCGCTGTGCCGGGCTGTGGTCGGGGGGGATGCGGATCAGCTTGTTGGCGACGCCAGGGTCTGGCGCATTCTCTTCCTGGCGGCGGCGGGCCATGCGTTCACGCACATAGTCCTGAAACGACAGGGTGCTCATGGCCAATTGGTCGGCGTCTTCCTCCACCGCACTGGTCGCTTGCTTGCTGGGTTCGGCCTGGCGTTGTGGGGCTTGGCTGCCGGCAAAACTACCCTGGTCCAGCGAGGCCAGACTGTCTTCCCCGGTGGCTACGACTTCCACGCCATTTTCAATCGGACGGTTGGAGAGGATCAGGGTGCCATCGCCAAAGGCCATACGGGCCTTGGCCAGGGCTTCGCGGGAAGTGGCGGCGGTAAAGCGTTGGATGTTCATGTTGCACCTCTCAGAATGGGACCAATGCGGATGGTGTGGGTTTCCGGTATTTCGCTATGTGCCAGCACCTGCAGGCGCGGCGCCATGCGGCGCACCAGGCGCGCCACAGAGCCGCGAATCTGGTCTGGCACCAGCAGGCAGGCAGGCACGCCAATTTCTTCCTGGCGCATGGCGGTTTCTGCCGCATTTTTGGACAGCATGTCGGCCACGCCGGGATCCAGGGCCGGGCCTGCGCTGTTGCCCAGGGCCTGCACCAGCAGACGCTCCAGGCTGGGGTCAATGGCGATCACATTGAGTTCGCGGGTGGAGCCGTAAATCTGTTGCACGATGGCCGGAGACAGGGCTACGCGCACCCGCTTTGCCAACTCCACCGGGTCGGTGGTGGACGGAGCGTGTTCGGCAATCGACTCGATGATGGTGCGGATATCGCGAATGTGCACAGACTCGTCGAGCAGCAACTGCAGGGTTTTCTGGAACACGGCGATGGACACCATTTTGGGTACGACCTCTTCGATCAGTTTAGGGGCCAGCTTGGCAACATGTTCCACCAGTTGCTGGGTCTCGGTACGGCTGAGCAATTTGGAAGCTTGAACCTGCATCAAGTGTGACAAATGGGTGGCCATGACGGTCTCGGAATCAACCACGGTAAAGCCCGCCATTTGCGCCGCTTCCTTTTGCTTGTCGTCGATCCAATGCGCCGGCAGGCCAAAGGCGGGGTCGGTGGTGGCCGTGCCTATCAGCGGCGTGGTGATGCCGCCTGGATTGATGGCCAGGAACATGCTGGGGAAGGCCTCGCCCTCGCCAACGATGACGCCGCGCAACGTGATGCGGTAGGCGCTGGGCTTGAGTTCCAGGTTGTCGCGCACATGCACAGGCGGCGGCAAAAAGCCGACCTCCTGGGCAAACTTGCGGCGCACGCCCTTGATGCGGTTGAGCAGATCGCCCTGGCGCGTTTTATCGACCAGCGCGATCAGGCGGTAGCCCAGCTCCAGTCCGAGCTGGTCCACCGGTTGCAAATCGTCCCAGGAGGCTTCGCCGTCGGGATTGACCACCGGTGCCAGGGCTTCCACTTCGGTGACCGCCGGGCGATTGGCCAGTGCCCAGGCGCCATAAAATAGCACCGCTGCGATGGCCAGAAACACAAAATGCGGCATGTTGGGAATGATGCCCAGAATGAACATGATGCTGCCGGTAATCGCCAGCACGCGTGGCGAGGCAAACATCTGGCCGATGATCTGCTTGCCAATGTCGTTTTCCTTACCCACACGTGACACCACCATGGCGGCCGCCACCGAGATCAGGAGTCCCGGAATTTGCGCCACCAGCGCATCACCGACGGCCAGCAGGATGTAGGTGTTGGCGGCCTCCGAGGCACTCAGGTCGTGCTGCAAGATGCCCACCGTCAGACCGCCAAAGATATTGATTAGCAGAATCAAAATGCCGGCGACGGCGTCACCGCGCACAAACTTGGAGGCTCCATCCATGGAGCCGAAGAAGTCGGCTTCCTCGCCCACTTCGGCGCGGCGGCGTTTGGCTTCCTTTTCGTCAATCAGACCGGCATTCAGGTCGGCGTCCACCGCCATCTGCTTGCCCGGCATCGCGTCCAGGGTAAAGCGGGCAGACACTTCGGCGATACGCTCCGAGCCCTTGGTCACCACCACAAAGTTGATCACCACCAGAATCGCAAACACGATCAGGCCGACGGCAAAGTTGCCGCCAATCAGGAAATGGCCAAAGGCTTCGATCACCGCACCGGCGGCACCCGCGCCGGTATGGCCTTCGAGCAGCACCACCCGGGTCGAGGCCACGTTGAGCGACAGGCGCATCAGCGTGGTCAACAACAGCACGCTGGGGAAGGCGGCAAAGTCCAGCGGACGAATCATGTAGGCCGCCACCATCATCACCATCAGCGCCACGGCAATATTGATGGTGAAGAACACATCCAGCAGCATGGGCGGCAGCGGCAGCACCATCATGGCCAGAATCGCCACCACCAGCATGGGGGCGGCAGCGCCCTGAACCACACCGGCGTTGTTGCCGTACCAGGCCTGCAGATTTTTTAGCCGGGCGTTCATGCGCTAACTGCCTTCAGGGTTTTGGATTGCGGATCCAGTTCAGGCGGCACAAAGGGCTGCGGCACCTCGTCGGGCATCTTGCCCTGGCCCTGCATGGCGGCCCGCAGGCGGTAGACATAGGCCAGCACCTGGGCTACGGCGCTGTACAAGGCGGTGGGAATGTCCTGATCCAGCTCGGCATTGGCATACAAGGCACGCGCCAACATCGGCGACTGCAGCACGGGAATGGAGTGGCTCTTGGCGATGTCGCGAATCTTCATGGCCAGCAGGTCCGCACCCTTGGAGATCACCCGAGGCGCCGACATGGTCTTTTCATCGTATTGGATGGCCACGGCAAAGTGGGTCGGGTTCATCACCACAAAGTCGGCCTTGGGCACGGCGTTGACGCTGGCCTTTTGTGCCAGCGAGCGCATTTTTTGCCGGATCTTTTGCTTGATCTGCGGATTGCCGTTGTTTTCCTTGCCTTCCTGCTTGACCTCCTGGTTGGACATTTTCATTTCACCGGCGTGCAGGAATTTTTGCAGTGGCACGTCCACCATGGCGACCAAGAGCAACACCAACATCATCAAGCCCAGTCCACTGCTAATCCATTGCGTCAGATGCGCCACCGCAGAACTGGAGGGCTGCAGCTCCAGTGCCGCAATCGGCACCAGGCCGTTTCGCAAGAACATCGCGGCAATGGTGAACAGCACGCTGGTGATGAGCAACATCTTGGCGGTGGAGATCATTTTTTTCTTGCTCACCAGATTGGCAAAGCCCGACAGCGGATTGAGGCGGCTGAAGTCCGGCATCAGTGGCGTCAGGCTGGTGACCCAGCCACCGGCGGCGACCGCCGACAGCACCGAGGCTGTCATGACGATGGCAGCAAAGCCGGCACATGCCAGCACGCAAAGTGAAACGGCTTCGTTCAGGCGGGAATAGGTGGCTTGCATCGACACCAGAATGCTGGAATCAAAGTGCAGCTGGCGAGCCATGTCCAGACGCAATTGCTCGAAAAAATGGGGTGCCAGTACCAAAATCGCCAGACCCCCGGCGCCCAGTACCGCCAGGTGGGTCAGGTCTTCGGAACGGCTGACCTGGCCGTCGTCGCGCGCTTTTTGGAGCTTGCGTTGTGAGGCGGGTAGGTTGCGATCTTGGCTTCCGGAATCCATGGTGTGAACGTTGAGTGGTTCAGACCATTGTCGCGAGCGACCTCCGAAACTAAAGACCAAATAGCGGGGGAAAAGCCCGCTTGATCAAACCAAAATCTAGAACCCCAGGCTTGCCAGCAGGTCGTCCACTTCGGACTGGTTGGTCACGACGTCGGCATTGCCTTCGGCGTTGACTACCGGGCCGTCCAGCGCCGGCGTGTACTGCTCGTGCGTTGAGGGGACTTTTACCGCGGCTTCTGGCGGTGCGGTCTGGATCAACAATTGCACCAGCTGCTCTTCAATGGTGGCGGCCAGGTTCACCACCTTGGCAATTACCTGGCCGGTGAGGTCGTGAAAGTCCTGCGCCATCATGATGGCGGTGAGGTGCTGGTCCACGGCGCGGCTGGCCTTGTCCACGTCCTCAATAAAGTTCATCACATGGCCCTTGGCCACGGCGGCCACCGGGTCCTTGACAATGAGCTGGCCGATGCGGTGCGTCTCGGTCTTGATGAAATCGTGCTGGGCCTTGGCCTGGTCGACTTGGTTGAGCACTTTTTCCGCTGCCTCGCCAGTGAGGCGCGCGATGTAGGACAGGCGACTCTTGGCATCAGGCAGCTCACCGGCCCAGTTCTGCACCTTGGCGGTCAGGCCCAGGCCGTTCAGGGAATCATGCAGTTGGCGCGTCAGGGCACCAATCTGCTGGTGCACATCCACGGCTGCGGAACTGGAATCCACCACGCTGGCATCTGGCGCGGCCATGTTATTTCAGGCCCAGTTTGGTCAGGATGTGGTTGACCTTGTCTTCCAGCGTGGCCTTGGTAAAGGGCTTGACGATGTAGCCTGCCGCACCCTGCTGTGCGGCCATCACGATGTCTTCCTTGCGGGCCTCGGCGGTGACCATCAGCACCGGCAGGTGCTTGAGCTTTTCATCCTTCTTGATCTCGCTGAGCAACTGGAAGCCGTTCATGTTCGGCATGTTGATGTCGCTCACGACAAAGTCAAAGCTGCTGTTGCGCAGCTTTTGCAGGGCGATAACACCGTCTTCGGCTTCGTCGGCGTCTGCAAAACCACTTTCCTTGAGCAGGTTGCGAACAATCCGGCGCATGGTGGAGAAATCGTCAACGATTAAAAAACGTAATTCTTTGGACATGACATGCTCTTTCGCTGGCGTTTTTTCTGTTGATCGCAAGTATGACCGAAATTTTCCCGAATCACGGCGCCGATTTCGCGACCGGCGCGCTGGCTTGCGTTTCGGGAGCGGGGGCGGTGTCGGGCGGTGCGGTACCCAAGAGGCGCTCTTCGGCCTCCTTGGTCATTACCAGAAGGGTGATGCGGCGGTTGCTGGGCGCGGTCGGATTCTCGGGGTCATAGGGGAGGCTTGAGCCCATGCCGACCACGCGCGTCAGCTTGTCTTCGGGCATGCCGGCGGCCATCAGTTCGCGCCGCGTGGCATTGGCGCGGTCGGCCGAAAGTTCCCAATTGCTATAGCCCAGCGGGCTGCCATAAGACGAGCGGTCGGTATGACCATCCAGGCTGATCTTGTTTTCCACATCCAGCAAGGCAACGCCGATCTCGCGCAGGATGTCGCGCATATAGGGTTTGACCGAGGCGCTGCCGCTGTCAAACATGGGTCGCTTCTGGTCGTCAACGATCTGGATTTGCAGGCCGTCGGGCGTGATTTTCAACTTGATTTGCGAGCTGAATTCGGAGAGCTTCTTGTTGTTGGAGATGGCCGCCGCAATCTTGGCGCTGAGGGCCGAGAGTCTGCGCGAGTCTGCCTTGGCCTCGGATTGGCGGAACTGCTCGGTGGCTATTCGCTTGGCCTTTTTTTCCTCGCTATCGGACTTGGCTACCTGTCCGGCGGTCTGGGTGATGTCATTGCCACCGCCCATGATCAGACTGTTGCTGGAGCCCGCACCATTGCCGCCCTGCATGGCCACCTTGAGCGGCGACTGGAAGTAATCAGAAATGCCTTTTTTGTCACCGTCGGTGGTGCTGCCCAGCAGCCACATCAGCAAAAAGAACGCCATCATGGCAGTGACAAAGTCGGCGTAGGCAATCTTCCAGGCCCCACCATGCACCGCGTGCCCGCCCTTTTTGACACGCTTGATGATGATCGGCTGTAGTTTTTTGGCGTCTCCTGCCATGGTCAGACTCCCATGACTTTATTTCTTCTTCACGAAGGCTTCAAGTTCGACAAAGCTGGGGCGCTCGGTGGAGTACAGCACCTTGCGGCCAAACTCGATGGCGGTGGACGGGTTGTAGCCCTGCATGCTGGCCAGCAAGGTGGTCTTGATGCACTGCAGCTCCTTGCCGCCTTCCTCCACCTTTTGTTCCAGAATACCGGCCAGCGGTTCGGCAAAGGCGTAGGCCAGCAAAATGCCCAAAAATGTTCCGACCAGGGCCGAGCCGATCATGCCCCCGAGCACGGCCGGGGGTTGGCCCACCGATCCCATGGTATTCACCACACCCAGCACGGCCGCCACAATACCGAAGGCCGGCAGGCCACCGGCCACGCGCTGCAGCGCGGCCACGGCAGAATGAGCCTCGTGGTGGTGGGTTTCGATCTCGCTGTCCATCAGCGACTCGATCTCGTGGGCATTGAGATTGCCCGACACCATCATACGCAGGTAGTCGGTAATGAATTCGACCACGTGGTGGTCATGGCCGACGCTGGGGTATTTCTTGAAGATGGCCGATTCGTGGGGGTTTTCCACGTCGTTTTCAATCGCCATCAGACCCTCTTTGCGGGCCTTTTGAAGGATGTCGTACATCAGGGCCATCAGGTCCATGTAGCGCGCCTTGCTGTATTTGCTGCCCTTGAAGCAGGAGCCCAGGCCCTTCATGGTGGCCTTGATGACCTTCATCTGGTTGTTGGCCAGGAACGCGCCCGCGGTGGCCCCGCCAATCGTCAGCATCTCAAAAGGGAGTGCGTGCAGAATGACCTCAATATTGCCGCCGTGCGCGATGAACACGCCGAATACGCAGCCGAGAACGACAAGCCAGCCAACGATTACAAACATAGCGTGAGTGTGACAGCGGAGCCTATTGCCCCATTAAATGAATTGAGTGGCTTTTGACGGCCTGCACCTATCATATCGTCCCGCCGTGGCTGCACTTGAATATAAAGGCCCCCAGGTATGCTTAGTGCAGCTGAATGCCGCCGGCCGCTGCGCCCTTGCCGGCGCGGGCCGGTGGCGAGCAAAGGCCGCATTCGAAGTGGCGGCTGTTTTCGTAGGCTTCGGACACAAAGTGGCCGCCACACTTGCTGCACTTGGTCATGGACAGCATCTGGTTGTCAATGAACTTGACCAGACGCCAGGCGCGGGTGATGGACAGCAGGGGCTCAACGCCGCAGGCGGCAATCTGTTCCGTATACAGCTTGTAGGCCTTCATGATGGCGTCAATGTCTTCCAGCGCGCTGACCTTGCTCAGGTATTGGTAGGTATTCTGGAACAGCGAGGCATGGATATTGGGCTGCCAGGTCAGAAACCACTCGGTGGAGAAGGGCAGTTGGCCCTTGCTGGGCGAGCGACCCGCCACTTCCTTGTAGAGACGCAGAAGACGCTCATAAGACAGGTCGGTCTCGCTTTCCAGCACCTGAAGGCGGGCGCCCAGGTTGATCAGGGCGACGGCGCGCTCGACTTGCTTGGAATCGTTCAGTACGCTTTTGGTGGCCATATGCTGCTCCAGTTGGGTCAAGGGTTTACAAGGTTTCGGCAAAACGGCCGGCCATCAGGATGCTGGCATGCAGCCGGGTGGTTGCGTCGTTGTCGACCTTGGTGGCGGAGTGGTTGGTCAGCAGGTTCCAGACGATTTCGTCGTCCATGCGGAAGCGGCATAGCAGCATGTTGCCGGAGGCAATTTTGAGGATTTGCGCTGGGGAAAGCGTGGCCACCATGTCTGCGGACTCTTCGGACATTCCCAGGCGGAACAGGGCCTCGGCCTTGTCCTGACGGATCAGGTTCTGGGCCAGCATCAGATAGGTCAAATTGGCTTCCCGGATTTCGGAAAGCATTTGTTCGTTTGTCATGGCAGGCTCCAGAGGTGATGCGTTTATTTAGTCTGTGAAAGGCATCCATTTGTTTGCCCCTCACCATGGATGCAATTTTGGAAGCATCGCCTTGAAAGCTGAATCAGGGTTTGGATGTTTGCCCTGTCGTCTTGCGCGCCCGGCCTTGTAGGGGAACTTCCTACATTGCGGATCGGGTGTTTTTCAGGCTGGCTTGCGATTTCAGCCCTCAAGTTCCGTCAAGCCTGTCCGATAAATATTCCAACGAGCTTCAACCAGGGTTCGTTGTCAGGCAGGCAGGAGCCTCCTGGCTCCGGTAAATCCGGTTCAACTTTTTAAGGAGCTTTCATCATGGCTTTCGATATCGCAACCAATATCAACTCGTTGCAGGCACAGGTCAACACCCAAATGAACTCGAACTCGCTTTCGACGTCCATGCAGCGGTTGTCGTCTGGTCTGCGTATCAACTCCGCAATGGACGATGCCGCCGGCCTGGCCATCGCTACCCGCATGGACTCGCAGTACCGCGGCATGAATGTCGCTGTGCGCAACGCCAACGACGGCATTTCCCTGGCGCAAACCGCAGACGGCGGCCTGTCCACCCTGACCAATATGGTGCAGCGCATGCGCGAACTCGCGGTGCAGGCCAGCAACGGCACCAACACCTCCGGCGACCTGTCCGCGATGAACCAGGAGTACACCCAGCTTGCAGCAGAAGTGTCGCGCACGGTCAGCTCGGTGCAGTTCAACGGCCAGTCCCTGCTGGATACCAGTGCGGATTTCTCCTTCCAAGTTGGCGCCAACAGTGGACAGACCATCACGATTGCCGCCAGTTCATTGAATGTGGCCACGGGCGATCTGGGTGCTGTTGCAACCGGCACCTATGACACGCTCGATACAACCCATACCAGCGGCAATGCAGCCAACATTTCTGGTCTGGACTTGGCGCTGACGGCCATCAACAATGCGCGTGCCAATATTGGTGCCGTGCAAAGCCGGTTTACCAATACCATCGACTTCCTGCAGACTGCGGCACTGAACCAGGATGCAGCCAAGGGACGTATCATGGACGCTAACTTCGCACAGGAAACCTCCAACCTGAGCCGTGCGCAGATTCTGCAGCAGGCCGGTACGGCGATGGTGGCCCAGGCCAATCAGTTGCCGCAAGGGGTTTTGGCCCTGCTGCGTTAAGAGCTTTCAAGCGCGCTGCAAAAAGCCTGGAAAAGCTCCAGGCTTTTTGCATTTGGCAGGTGTTTTTGGGTTAATTCTGATTTTTTGCGGGTCCTGGCTTCGTTAGATTCAACCCTTGGTGCAACGCTGACGCAAAAGGAATAGATATGTCCACCACTTCCACGGTTACTGGAACTCTCTCGTCCCCGGGTATCGGCAGTGGCCTGGACGTCAATTCGATCGTCAGCAAACTGGTGGCGGTGGAATCCCTGCCTCTAACGGTGATGCAGACCCAGGCGGCCAGCATTCAGACGGATATTTCCACCTTTGGGCAGATCAGCTCCGATTTGTCGGCACTGGAAACCGCGTCCAGCGCCCTGCAGGACCTAACCACCTGGAAGGCGTTGACGCTGACGTCGAACACGCCCTCCGCCATCACCGGATCCACATCGTCCGGAGCGTTAGCCGGTTCCTTGTCGGTTCAGGTCAACAGCCTGGCGACCAGCCAGACGCTGGCGTCTGCCGCCGTGCCGAACAGCGCATCCGGAGTGCCCGGAACCATTGGAACGGCCGGTACGCTGACGATCCAGATGGGAAGCTGGAACAGCGACGGTTCCTTTACCAATGCCGTGGGTGTCAGTGGTGGCACTGCCCCGGCGGCGGTGAGCGTCACTGTTTCGGCCACCGACACCTTGGCAACCATTGCTGCCCATATCAACAGCCAGTCCTCGGCTGCAGGCGTGTCGGCTCAGGTTGTTACCTCCGGCAACAACCAGTCTCTGCTGATCACTGGCAATGCCACCGGGGCTGCTTCAGGCTTCATGATTACACCCGACACGGGAACCGATGCGAGCGGTGCGGCCAACCCCTTAGGGTCGCTGGATTCATTGGGTTATTACGCATCGACCACCACCACGCAGGTGCCGGCTTCAACCACCAATGGCGTGGTGACCCCGGCGCATTACCCCCCTGGCGGTGGCCTGACCCAGTCCACTGCTGCCAGCGATGCGTCTCTGGTCATTCAGGGCATTGCGGTGACCTCGGCCAGCAACAATGTGACCACTGCCTTGTCGGGGGTTACCTTAAACCTCCTGACCACCACTACCAGTCCGGTGCAGCTCACCATGGCGGTTGATACGGCCTCCATCACCACCAAAATCCAGGCGTTTCAGACCGCGTATAACCAGCTCAATAGCGATATCGCCACTAGCACGGCGTACGACAGCAGCACCAAAACCGGCGGGCCACTGCTGGGCGATACCACGACCTATGGCATTCAAAACATGGTGCGTTCGATTCTCGGAGCCAACGGCCCCACGAATAGCACCATAGGGCGATTGAGTGATCTGGGCCTGCAGGTGCAGGCGGACGGCTCATTGACCACCAACAGCACCATGCTGGCTGCGGCGTTGCAAAATCCCAGCAACGTGCAAAAATTCTTTGCCAATGTGTCGGCCGATGGCAGCAACGATGGCATTGCCACGCGCATGTACAACTTCAGCTTTGGTGCGTTGGGCGTAGGCGGGCTGGCAACCCTGCACACGGCAGGCTATCAGACTACGCTCGCGACGAATACCAAGAATCAGGCTACCTTCAATACCCACATCGCGGCCTACCAGGCGCAATTGCTGGCGCAATACAACGCGCTGGACACCACCATGGGAAGCCTGAGCAGCCTGAGCAGCTTTGTCACCGCACAGCTGGCCCAATGGAGTAAGTCCTCCTGACTCCATAGCCTCTTCATTTGAACCCACAAAGCCCCGTTTATCGGGGTTTAGTTTTTTTTGGGCCGGTCAACAATTATTCCAACACCCGGTTGAATTGCTAGGCAGTGCTTTCTCGCTTCATGCCGTGTGGATTGATTCACATTGCGACCAATTTTTTGAAGGAGTCATCCCATGCCATTTACCATCAATACCAACATCAATTCGCTGACCGCGCAGCTCAACGCCACCTCGAATCAGAACAGCATGTCTACCTCCATGCAGCGTCTGTCCTCGGGTTTGCGCATCAACAGCGCGCAGGACGATGCCGCCGGACTGGCCATTGCCGACCGCATGAATACCCAGGTGCGGGGCATGAATGTGGCCATCCGCAACGCCAATGACGGTATCTCGCTGGCCCAGACTGCAGACGGCGGTCTTTCCGTCATCACCAATATTTTGCAGCGCATGCGCGAACTCTCGGTGCAGGCAGCCAATTCAACGAATACCTCTGGCGACATCTCCGCCATGAACCAGGAGTATTTGCAGCTCAGCGACGAGTTGGGTCGGGAAATGAGTGCGGTCCAGTTCAACGGACAGTCGCTATATACGGCAACCGCAGACTTTTCGTTCCAGGTAGGCGCCAACGCCGGCCAGACCGTGACCATCTCCGCATCGGATCTGGGCATCGCCACCGGTGCGTTAACCGGTGTGCTCGCTGTGGGTGGCCAAAGTACATCGGCCTTGGATGTGAATGTCAACGCCAACAACTCTGCCAATCTCTCGGCAATCGATGTGGCCTTGGCTGCAGTGGACAATACCCGCGCCACCTTGGGTGCGGTGGAAAGCCGTTTTAGCGATACCATCACCTATTTGCAGACCGCAGTGTTGAATCAGACTTCCGCCCGCGGACGCATTATGGATGCAGACTTTGCGACGGAAACCTCCAACCTCAGTCGTTCGCAAATCCTGCAACAGGCCGGAACCGCCATGATTGCTCAGGCCAACTCTATGCCACAAAGCGTGCTGCAGTTGCTGAAGTAATCTCGGATGCGGTGGCTGGGGTATTGAGCAAGGGGCTGCATAGTGAATATAGAAAAAAGAATATCCGACGCTGTTGCTCCGTGCAGCACCGTATATCGGTACACCACGCAACCCTATTACATAATCGCTCCCGCGTTCAGGCAGCAGTCCGCAGGAATCCGTGTGCTGCATGAGCTGTGCAGTCTGCTCAATCAGTTAGGTTATGAAGCCTACGTGGATACGCCCGTGACCTCTGGGTCTTTGTGGACGCCTCGACTGACTCAGGAAGTCAAAATTGCACATTATCTGGCTGGTAAGACGCCGGTGGTGGTGTATCCAGAAGTGGTTGCCGGAACCCCCATGGGGTTTGGCCTGCCGGTGCGCTATGTGCTCAACTACCCAGGACTGCTGGGGGGGGATAAATCGTATCCACCGGAGCAACTGGTATATGCCTTCCATCATGTGTACTACCCGAATGTACCGCGACTATGTCTTCCCATTATCGATCTGGAAAAGATTGATGGCGGAGTCCATGTGGAGGCGGCGCAGCGAAGTCTTATTGCCTATTACCATAATCGCTATACCAAGGCAGGTGGGAGGCTGCGTGATTTTGGACCGGATGCGATAGAGATATCTTCAACCGTGCCAGACAGCAATGAGAAAACGCTTGAGATCCTTAAGACAGCCAAGATTCTTTACTGCTATGAACCCTCGGCCATTGTGCTGGAGGCCACCTTGTCTGGTTGCGCCGTGGTGTTGCTGCCCAATCCCATCACGTTGAAGGAGATGCCGCAAGCATTGTCGGAACTGGGGCGCGAGGGCGTGGCCTGGGGCGACGACCCGGCTGAAATGGAATATGCCTTGGCGACGGTAGTTTCCAGGCGGACGCGGTATTTGCTGAGCATGTCACAGTGGCGATCCGAGCTGAATGACTTCATTGCAGAAACACAGTCCAGGGCCAAGCAATTGCCAAGGGAACGGGCCTGGCCGCAAAAGGCCCTGGACAGCCTGCCATTCCCAGACCTGTCGCAGGTAGAGTTGGCGGACCGTGCCGATAGAAAAAAGTACGAGCGAATCAACGACCAATACAAACTCTGGATGGCGCGTTGCACATTGCGTGAAATTGATGCCGATATTTATGCCGAGCATCTGTGCTCGGGGCGCCTGCCGGGAATTGCAGTTCTGATTGAACATCGCGGCCAAGCGATTAACGCGCTGGCCGACACCTTGGACAGTCTGTCGCACTGCCTTGGACAGGCGAAATCGGTGACGATTGTCAGCGACATGGCCGCGCCTGCGGAGCTGGACTCGGAATCTGCCATTGAGTGGATTTATTCTGACGGCAGTATGGAGTTGGCGCTTCAAGAGCACATGGCCCCAAAGGCCAAGCAATGGTTGTTGATTATCCGATCGGGTACCCGCCTTGCGCCGCAGGCACTGGTCGAATGGGCCTTGTCTACCGAGGCCTGGCCGCAGGCAGAACTTATTTATGCCGACGAGGATGGATGTGCCGCGGACGGCAGCAGAAGCTATCCCAACTTCAAGCCGGACGCCAATATCGAGTTATTGCGTTGCACCAACTATCTGGGTGATGCCTTGCTGGTGAGGGTAGCGAGCTGGTTGCAGGCCGGCTCGCCGCTGATCGGTGGTGGGCTGTATGCCCATGCCTTGCGCCTGGTGGCGCGACGCGGCCGTTCTGCCTTGGGGCATATCGACACCGTGCTGTCTCATGCAGCGCCGCAGCTTGGCCAGGCCATGGAAAATCAGGAATACCTGGCTGCGCGTCAGGTCATGGTGGATGAGAAAACGGCTGAGCGCCTGACGCCGCAGGCCCGTTGGGGCACCTGGCTAATGGACTACCGGCAGCCCGACCGGGAAGTGAGCGTGAGTCTGGTGGTTTGTACCGGCATGCAGACCGGCTATCTGCGTAGCCTGATCGAATCCCTGAAGGCATATACGCAGCCCCAGTTGCGAGAAATTGTGCTGGTGACCGAGCCCGAACATGTGTCCGAGGTGGAATATGCGCTCAGCGATGTGCTGCCGGACATTGAGATCGTGGTGCTGGAGTTGCATCAGCCGGAATACAGCCACGCAGCCGCCCTGAATGCCGGCATTGCCAGGTGCCAGGGGGATTTTGTGCTGGTCTGTGACGATGACACCGAGATGCTGCATGCCGACTGGCTGACGCCCTTGTTGGGCATTGCCGCACAGGCGGACGTCGGCTGCGTGGCACCGCGCCTGATGGCACACCGCGGGCAGGATGCGCGGGTGGTTGGCGGCCCCATGGTGCTGGGCATCAAGGGTTCGGCTGGACCCTATGCGGGAGAAGAGGGGCGTCTGGAGGAAGCCGGCATTTACTCACGTTTGCAGCTCACTCAGGATGTGAGCACCGTGGCCGGTCATTGCTTTTTGTTGCGCAGGGAGGACTGGGTGTCCTTGGGCGGCTTTGACGAGCTGGACTTTGCTCTGTGGTTTGCGGTGCTGGACTTTTGCCTGCGCCTGGGGCAGCTCGGCAAACGCCATGTCTGGACGCCCTTGAGCAGCGTCATGCACCAGGGCGGAAAAACCGTGGCTTTGCTGACGCGGGATCCAGCCTCCAGGTTGCGCTTGGCCGAGCGCGAACTGCTGGAAAAAGACGCCTTGCTGCGCAAATGGGCCAGGCAGTTGGCAAGCGATGGCTGCTACAACCGCCATCTGTCCCTGATCACACCCTACGATGTGGAATCGAATGTCGTTATCGACTGGCAGCCCAAACGCCATGACCGGCCGCGTCTGTTGGCCGTTCCGCTCACCAGTGGGGCCGGCCAATACCGGGTGATTGAACCCTTGAATGCACTGCAGGACGCCAGCCTGGCGCAGACCTGCATCGTGATGGCTCAAAGCAAGGGAGTGATGCGCGTTCTGCATCCGCTGGAACTGGCGCGCGCCGCACCCGACCGCTTGATCCTGCAACACTCGGTGGATGATGGTCAGCTGGGCATCGCGCTGAAATACAAGCTGGCCATGCCGGAGGTGGAAATTATTCAGATGGTCGATGATTTGCTGGGCGATGTGCCGGCCAAGCATCCCAACCGCAATTTCCAGTCCCGCGAAGGGCATCAGCGCATGATCCGGGCCCTGAAGCAGTCCGATCGGCTGGTCGTTACCACGGAACCGCTGCGTACGCATTACGGCAAATATGTCAAGGACGTGAGGCTGGTTCCGAATGGACTGAACAAACAATGGCGCGGCCTGCGCAAGGACACGGTGCCGCGGGAAAAGCTGCGTGTGGGTTGGATTGGTGCGGCCCAGCACAAGGGCGATCTGGATTTGATCGCCGGGGTGGTGCTTGCGCTGGCAGACGAGGTGGACTGGGTTTTTATGGGCATGTGCACCGACGAAATCAAGCCCCATCTCAAGGAGTTTCATGGCTTTGTCAGCATCGTGGACTACCCGAAAAAGATGTCCGATCTCGATTTGGACATTGCCATTGCGCCGCTGGAATCCAATGTTTTCAATGAATGCAAGAGCAATCTTCGCCTGTTGGAATACGGTGCCATGGGCTGGCCCGTGGTCTGCTCAGACGTCTACCCCTACCGATCGGATGATGCACCGGTGTTGCGCTGCGGTGACGATGTCAATGAATGGGTTGCTGCCTTGCGCAAACTGATGGCAGACCCGGCCCTGCGGGCCTCCATGGGAGCTGCGCTCCATGCCTGGGTCAATGCGCGCTTCATGCTCAGCGGCCTGGTGCCGCAATGGAAACAGGCGCTGCTGGATTAGTCCATTGGGGTAAAGCTTTTCCGATCCGAGCCGATAACATAAGCACTAGCTACTCGGACTCGATATGACAACCCTACAATCACGCGCCGCCTCTGCTTACGCAACCGTCAGTCTGGATAGCAGAGCCAGCGCTGCAGGTGGCGCAGACCTGGTCATTTTGTTGATCGAAGGCATTCGGGACCGCATCCGTTTGGCCAAGCTGGCCATGCAACAGCGTGATGTCCAAACCAAATTGAGGCACCTCAACAAGGCCTTGGAAATCATGACCGAGGGATTGCGGGCACACCTGAATATCAAGAGCGGCGGTGAGATCGCAGCCAATCTGGATGATTTATACGCCTATTGTTCGGTGCGTCTGTTGCACGCCAACCTGAGGAACGATGCGTCGGCTCTGGATGAGGTCAGTGAATTATTGGTTCCTCTGCTGGATGCATGGAACTCCCTGCGCAATGGGACGCCCAGCAGCTCGGCGGTGGAGGCACTGGTCGAAGTAACCCGGGCTCTGCGCAGCAGCGTGCCAAGCGTACCCAGCGTGCAGCGCATGTATGGCGCATCTGCCTATGCCGGTTATTCCTCATTGAGGGCTTGATCATGGAGCAGAGTTTGCTTTTCTATTATCAGGCCATCGAAGACAGCAGCCGCAAGATGCTGGAGGCTGCCAAGGCCGCCGACTGGGACGCCGTGGGACTCTGTGAAGCAGAGAGTGCGGTGTTGATCGAGCAGCTGCGTTATTGCGCCCGCCAGGAAAAGCTGGATGGCGATGCACGCAAGGCCAAGGGCGAAATCATGCGGCGCATTTTGCAAAACGACGCCCAAATCCGCTACCTGGCCGAGCCCTGGTTGGCCCATTGCGCGCAGGAAATGCAGCAAGGCCAGTTCCTGCATTAAGCGGAATTGAGACCGGCCAGCAGTTCGGCCAGCCGGTCTTCCAGATGATTCACAAAGCGCTGGGTGTCAAACAGCGCGCCGTTGCGCTTGACCTCGGCGAGTTTCTGGCGCAGGCCCAGGCACTGGTCCGGATCCTGCGCCAGGGCTACCGCTTTTTCCTCGTAATCGACCATGTTGTAGGTAATCAGTTCCGGCAGACCCGCGGCCGTCAGCAGGGCGCCGGCCATGCGGGCGGCAAAGCTGCGACCGCAGTAAGTGACGAGGGGCAAGCCCATCCAGAGCGCGTCATTGGCCGTGGTGCCTGCATTGAATGGGAAGGTGTCTAAAAACAGGTCGGCGCAGGCAAAGCGGGCCAGGTAGTTCTCGGGTGACACCCGGCCGCCAAAAATCAGGCGCGCAGGGACGATGCCGCGAGACTCGGCCTCGCTGCGCAGATTGGCCTCGGCCCACGCGTTGTCTGACAGCAGCCAAAGCACGCTGCCCGGCGTGCGCTGCAGGATGCGCATCCAACCATCGAATACTTCGGGCGTGAACTTGTAGTTGTTGTTTAGCGAGCAGTAAACAAAGGCCTTGTCCGGCAAACCGCATGCCGCCCGCTCAGGAACCGGGCCCGAGACACGCTTGCGGTCACTGACTTGGTAGATGTCGGGCATGTACAGCGGCTGTTCGGAGTACAGATGAGCAAACTCTTCCGGGATCAGAAAACGGTCGGCGATCACATAGTCTATGGACGGCAGGCCGGTGGTGGCCGGCAGGCCCAGATAGGTGATCTGAATCGGCGCGGGTCGGTAGGCCAGCATATTGGCTCTGGCGCCCGCAGTTTGCCCTTGCAGGTCGACCAGCACATCAATTTCGTGCGAGCGAATCAGTTGCGCAGCCTCCAGATCGCTCAATCCACCAATCTTGTGGAAATGGTCCATGGCAGAGATGACACGCTGGCGAAACGCCGAGCCATCTTCGGGGCTCCAGCAATAGCCGTAGACCTCGACTCGCTCACGGTTGTGCAACTCGAACAGTTCGGCCATCAGGATGGATACCGGATGCAGGCAGAAATCGGAGGATGCGTAGGCAATGCGCAGCTTCTTGTGCCCGTAGCCCTTGTGGGCAGAGAGTCGCGGCATGGCCTGACTCACCTTCTTGGCAACAAAGCGCCTGGCGGCGTCCAATTGCGCCTGCGGGTCGTCCGACACCGACAGCATGGCCAGGGCCGAGGTCGCGTGTTGCATCTCCTCCAGGCTGACACCGGGCAGGGGTGCGTAGACCGGCCAGAGGCACTGTTTTTGCCGCAAATGCACCCAGTGGTGCAACACATCGGGCTGTTTGGGGTCGATCGCCAGGCTGCGCGTCAGGTAATCCGTGGCCTTTGCAAATTCCTTGCGCGATTCCAGCACCCGCCCCAGGTGGTTGAGCGCCATTACGACAAAGCCTGCGCTCTCGGCAGGGGCCACGCCGACATTCTGTTCCACCCATTGCCATTCCTGAATCGCTTGGTCGAGCAGTCCCTGGCGCTCATAGAGCATGCCCAGATTCAGGCGCGGCTGGACAAAGCCGGGGTGGATCTCTATGGCCTTGCGGTAGGCCGCTTCGGCACCACCCAACTCGCCGGCATTGGCCAGCGCCAGAGCGCCGTTGAAATGGCCGGCATAGGCAAAGGGCGATGAATTGCGGGCCAGCCAGGTCTGATACAGGACCGCAGCCAGATGCACGTTGCCCTGGGCCTCCAGCCGCGTCGCGATATCGATCAAGGACGCAAATTCCAGTTTGCCATGCCAGGCCTGAGACACCGCAGTGCCAAAAATCTCCTCATTGCTCATCGTCTGACGTCCTGTAGTGCATGCGTTGCGCTGCATGGTAGCGCTTTGATGCCTGCATTGGAAACCGGGTGCCCGGCGACCTGAGTGTGAAAGTAAGCCCTGTTTTACTGCCAATTTCATTGGATAGGTACCGGGGGTGGCGTCCTAAACTCAGCCCATGTGGAAAAAGCGCCTTGCCCTCCCTCTGATTTTGCTGCTGACTGCCTGTGCGCAGACCGCGGAATTTCAGCGCCCGGCATTGCCTGTGCCAGCTGCCTGGCCGACCGGCATGGATGCGGGTGGCACACAAGATATCAGCCAGACCCAGTGGCAAAATTATTTTGCCGATCCGCGACTGCGCGCCCTGATTGAAGCCGCCATTCAAAACAACCGGGACATGCGCATCGCGGTAGGGCGTGTGGAAGAGGCGCGTGCCCAATACCGAATCGCCCGCGCCGACAAGTTTCCGTCCATCAACCTGCTGGGCAGCGGCACCATAGGCCAAACACCTGCCGACCTGTCCGGTACCGGCACGGTCATCAACGGTGAGCGTTACGACCTGGCATTGAGCAATGTGTCGTATGAGGTCGATTTCTGGGGCCGTATTGCCAGCATGACGGAGTCTGCACGCAATAGCTTTCTGGCCAGCAATGAGGCGCGCCGCACCTTCAAGCTGTCGCTGGTGGCCGATGTGGCCAGCGCCTATTTCAATCTGGTACAACTCGATGGGCTGCTTGAACTGGCCCGTGATTCCCTGCGCTCGCGTGAGCTCAGCCTGGCGGTGATTGGCAAGGGGCGCGAGATTGGTGCCACCTATGACGTGGAATATGAGGTTGCCAATGGTGCGCTGGAAGCGCAGCGATCCGAACTGCGCTCCGTTGAGCAGCAGCGCAATGTGGCCTCCAGCCGCCTGAATTACCTGGTCGGCGAAACGCCTGCCGATTTGCCCCTGGGTCTGGACCTGGCTCATCAGGGACTGGAAGCCACGCTGGCGCCCGGGCTGCCAGGCGATGTGCTGCTGCAAAGGCCGGACGTGGTGGCGGCAGAGCTGCGCTTGCGGGCAGCACACGCCAATATTGACGCAGCCCGTGCCGCATTTTTGCCCAAGGTCGCGCTCACCGCCGGGCTTGGAGTGGCAAGCGTTGGTTTGGCATCCCTGTTCAATGGCGTTGCCTGGAATTTTCAGCCCTCCATTGGCCTTCCCTTGTTTGATGGTGGAAAGCTTTCCGCCGCCGTGGACGTGGCCGAGGCGCGCAAGGTGATTGCCGTGGCGGACTATGAAAAGACCATACAGCAGGCCTTTCGGGAGGTGGCGGACCTGTTGGCGTCCAGGGAATCATTGGCCCTGCAACAGCATTCCGCAGAATTGAATGAAAAGTCGCAGTTGCTGCGCCTGAAGATTGCCAGGGGCAGATACCAGGCCGGCATGACGAATATCTTGGAACTGCTGGACGCCGAGCGCAATCTGGTGTCGGCGCGGCAAAACACGGTGCAACTGCGCCGAGGTCAGCTCGATACAGCGGCTCAGCTGTACAAGGCGCTGGGCGGTGGCGCATGAATACGCCCTCAAAAAATCCGGCCCGAGACAAGCGGCTGTTTGCCGAGGCGCTGAAGTCGGCGCGTCTGGGCGTTCCGGATGCCCAATATGAGGTGGGTCTGATGTATGCCAATGGCATGGGCGTGCTGCAGGACATCGCACAGGCCGTGGACTGGATCACCCAGGCCGCCAATCGGGGACTGGCACGTGCGCAGTTCCTGTTGGCAACGCGCTATGAAACCGGCACCGGCGTGGAGCCTAGCGTCGCTCAAGCCATGCTGTGGTTTTCTAAAGCGGCCGAACAGGGCCATGCCAAATCGGTTTTTCGCCAGGGCAAACTGCTTTCCAAGGCTCATCACCAGGGTGCTGCGGATCGCTTCCAAGTTGCAGCCCAATTAGGCCTGGCTGAGGGCCAATATGCATTGGCCAAGGTCTATGCAGAAGGCCTGGGCACGGAGCGCGATGAGGAAGCGGCAGCGCGCTGGTATCGGGCCGCTGCAGAGCAAGGGATGGCTGCGGCGCAACATGCCATTGCCGAACTGCTGGTCAAGGGCCCGGGTCGCCAAGCCTATCTGGAAGAGGCCCTGGCCTGGTATCGCAAGGCGGCCGCACAAGACCATCTGGCGTCCAAGGTCGCCATCGAATTGCTGGAACGGGCCGGTGATGTGCCTACCCGTGGCAAGTCGCGTCCCAGAAGGAAATCCTCCGGACCCGAGCGTAGGCGTGACGAAGAGCAGTGGGTGCGTGCGGCCGAGATGGGCAATACGGATGCCAAATACCAGTTGGGCTTGATGTATGAGCTGGGTTTGGGGCTGGAGGCCGACCAGAGTCAGGCCCTGCGCTGGTACCGGGTCGCGGCCCAATCGGAGCATGCTCAGGCTCAGGCCAGTGTGGCCAAGCTGCTGGAGCGCCAAGGCAATGCGGACGCAGTGGACTGGTATCTGCGAGCCGCCCGGCAAGGTGATGCCCAGGCCCAGTTTGCCCTCGGACGCCTGTGCAGCAATGGCGAGTTGTTGTCACAAGACTATTTGCAAGGCCTGGATTGGTATGTGCGGGCTGCAGCGCAGGGCCATACGATGGCTTTGGTGACGCTGGGCAAACTTTGTAATGACGATATGCATCACCTGGCGGCGAGCAGCTTTGCCCGGGCGGCCGAAGCCGGCCATGTCCAGGCGCAGTATCTGCTGGGCCAGCAATATGCCCAGGGCAAGGGCGTGGCGCGCCATGTGGCAAAAGCGTTTTACTGGTACGAGAAGGCTGCTCAGAAAGGTCTGGCAGAGGCCGAGTCGGCACTGGGAGTTGCCTACCTGAATGGTCTGGGCGTCGAGGCCGATCTCAAGCAAGCGTTATTTTGGCTGCAAAAGGCTGCGGCCCAGGGCGATGCGCAAGCGCAGTGGAATCTGGGCGCTGTCTACGCCAGCGGTAGACCTGGGCTGGTCCGGGATTTGAAGCAGGCCTTTGCCTGGTGCCAAAGTGCCGCCGATCAGGGTTTTGTTGCGGCGCAAGCCAATCTGGGCGTACTCCACTCCATGCTGAAAGACCCGGTGCAGGCGGTTGCCTGGTGGCAAAAGGCAGCAGCCCAGGACGATCCGGAGGCGCTTTACAACCTCGCCATCGCCTACTTAAAGGGCCAGGGCGTCGCCCAGGATGTTCAAAAGGGCTTTGAGCTCCTGTTGCGGGCTGCTTCCAAGGGAATTACGGCCGCGCAAGCCAAGTTGGGGCTTTTGTATGCGACGGGCGAGGGCGTGGTGGTCGATCCGATTGAGGCACATAGATGGTTTGTGATCGCAGCGGGCCGCGGCGATGAAGCTGCGCGCACCAATTTGGCGCGTTCCGGGGCAATATGCAGTGCGGCACAGGTGGCCGAGGGCGTGCGCCGGGCGCGTCAATGGGAAGTAGAGCGGATAGAAAGTTAACCGTACTTAAGTTTTTCGAAAACCTGTCGATCTTAGGGAGAGGCGGTATTGCGCCGCGGGGCCGATGTCGCCATTTCTGTCAAAATGACCGTAGAGGTCTGCGTGACGGGATGTAAGTGGGGGAGGACGCGTTCTTGCGGGAGGGAGCGCGGTTTTGGGTATGGGTGTGAACGTTCAGTTCCAAAGGAAATAAAATGGCTAGCAATCTTGGTGGATTAAGTACAAAGCAGATCGCGTCCCTTACTACGGCGCAGGTGCAGGCATTCTCCACGGATGACATTGCAGCCTTCTCTACGGATCAGGTCGCGGCATTCACTACGGCGCAGATCAAGGCCTTTACCACCGCCAGTATCCAGGCGTTGTCAACCGCAGATGTGGTGGCGCTGACTACGGCCCAGATTGCCAATCTGACGACCAAGGATCTCGCTGCATTGCAGACTTCGCAGATGGTCGTGTTAGGCTCCGACCAGATTGGAGCCCTCACCACAAGTCAGGCGATTGGACTGACAACAAGCCAGATCGGGGCTTTGACCAGCAGCCAGATTCAGGCTGTGTCCACCGCCGATGTGGCAGCGTTGAAGACCAACCAAATACAGGCCATTTCCACGGCCGATATCGCTGCCCTGACAACCAGCCAGGTGATTGCGGTCACAACGGCGAGCATCACGGCACTGAAAACCAGTCAAGTGGTGGCTCTGACGACGGATCATGCGGTGGCGATCACTACCGCCCAGGCCCAGGCACTGACGACGGCCCAGATAGCAGCGTTGACGACGGATCAATCGGTTGCAATCACGACTGCCGACATTGCAGCCCTGAAGACCAGCCAGATTGCCGCGATCACGACGGCGGATGTGGCAGCACTGGGAACGTCACAGGTTGTGGCGATCACTACAGCGCAGACGCAAGCACTGACCACGGCGCAACTGGCTGCACTGACGACGGACCAATCTGCCGCGATCACGACCGCTGACATTGCTGCTCTGAAGACCGCACAAATTGCGGCTCTCACGACAGCGGATGTGGCAGCCCTGGGTACAGCTCAAGTTGTCGCTATCACGACGGCTGACATTGCAGCCTTGAAGACCA
>Ga0214165_1000648_pt1 | contig 22729 bp, 20 predicted proteins | sample TroBogypolimnion_34_FD_153004 | JGI IMG/M metagenome (GOLD analysis project Ga0214165, IMG submission 153004) | Freshwater microbial communities from Trout Bog Lake, WI - Practice 03JUN2009 hypolimnion v3 | ecosystem: Environmental > Aquatic > Freshwater > Lake > Hypolimnion/Profundal zone ... | reverse complement strand
GCCCAAGACCAGTTGCAAAACGCCGTCAAGACTCGCTTGGTCTCCAAGACCTTGATGAGCGGTGAGCGTCAATTGGACAAATTGGTCGCGACCCCGGCCAGGCCCACACCGAGCGTGTTGGCCACCACGCCACCGTCAGCGGCCTATTCGATTTTGAGCCGACACCGCCAGCGCAAAGCCCAAGAGTCCCTCACCGAAGCCAAATCGGTGGTCTCCATGGCCATTCCCGACTTCTTAAAACGCTTCACCCGACAAAACACAGCCAAGATGTGAGCACCTGGCCTTGAATCCCCACCAACCATCCACCCCTGCACCGCACACCCACGGGTGATGCACGCTGGAGGAAAGTGCCCACCATGAACCAAGATCAATTTCTAGCCTTCAAAGGCCTCAAGCAGTACACCCCCGAAGTGGGCTGGGAATCCTTGGACGCTCAAGGCATCCAAGCCGCCGACACACTTGCGCCCAGCAGACCGTCTTCGCTGGGGGTTCAAACGAGCGGCCCCCACGCCCATCAAGACTTTCAAACACCCTCGCGCTCCTCACAAGGCCAGCGCTCAAACCCAATTCCAAGCCACGCAAGCACCCCTGCACAACGGTCCCACACTGGGGATGACCCCTTGATCACGGAGCTCTTTGATCAATTGAGGCAACCCGTGGAGGATCAACTCTCGAAGCGCTGGAAGACCATTGCGACCCAGGTCAATTTGCTCAGCCAACGCATGGAGCAGCAACGCCAATTGCGCGCCCAACTCAAAGCCATCGAAGAAGAGAGTCAGTCCTTGCGGGTACAAATTTTGAGTCACTTGGACGAGGTTCAACACACCGCAGACAAGCAACTGTCGGTGGCCAGACTTCGGGTTGAGGTCTCCTCCCTCGCCAGACACAAGTTGGCCGATAAGCTCAAGAAAATTTAACTCATCCCCAGCCACAGCCTTGGCGCTCACGCTGCGCTTGTGCAGGTTGGGCACGACGGCCAAGTTTCTGCCTGATGAGCTGATGGCCAGATGGGTTGATGACCCCATGACCCTTGCGTTGAATGGATCATGGCCTCTGGATGCCCAGACTGCTCGGCATGGGCAGGGCCATCAAACGGGGCCTCATCGTGGTCATCGACGGGTGACAAAGACTGCATTACACTCAAAGCAAGCCTTTGACGACACCCGCCCTACCCCCTCCCCATGTTCTTTGAACCCCTGAATGAACGAGCCCACACCATGATCCTTGAGCGAATCAACACCTATTACCCCATCCGTTACACCGTGTTTTTCCTGGTCTTGGCGGGCCTGTGTTTAAGCCTCATGCAATTCATCGTGTTTTCTCAAAGCGGCTTGCAACTGATCGTCTTCATGATCTTGAGCGCTGTCGGGGTGTCTGACCTCACGCAAAAGCACCACTCCATTTTAAGAAACTATCCCATCATCGGACATCTGCGCTTTTGGCTTGAATTCATCCGCCCAGAAATTCGCCAGTATTTCATCGAGTCCGATTCCGATGCCACCCCCTTTTCGCACAGTCAACGTTCCTTGGTTTATGCCCGCGCCAAGGGCCAAGCCGATAAAAAGCCCTTTGGCACGCAACTCGATGTCCACGCCTCGGGCTACGAGTGGATCACCCACTCCATGCAACCCACGCACATTCAAAGCCATGATTTCAGGGTTCAAGTGGGTGGTAAAACCTGCGCCCAACCCTATGACATGAGCCTCTTTAACATCTCGGCCATGAGCTTTGGGGCCCTCAGTGCAAACGCCATTTTGGCACTCAACCAAGGTGCCAAATTGGGCGGCTTTGCCCACGACACGGGAGAGGGCTCCATCTCAGAGCACCATAAAACGCATGGTGGCGACATCATCTGGGAGGTGGCATCGGGCTACTTTGGCTGCCGCGATGAGGAAGGCCGTTTCAGTCCTGAGCGCTTTACCAGCCAAGCCTTGAGCGATCAAGTCAAAATGATTGAAATCAAACTCAGCCAAGGCGCCAAACCAGGGCATGGCGGCGTGCTCTTGGGCTCCAAAGTCACCCCTGAAATTGCTCTGGCCAGAGGTGTCCCGGTTTGGCAAGACTGCATCTCCCCTTCCAGTCACTCTAAGTTCTCCAACCCCAAAGAGCTCATGGTGTTCATTCAAGAGCTGCGTGACTTGAGCCAAGGCAAACCGGTTGGATTCAAGCTTTGCATCGGTCACCCTTGGGAGTGGTTTGCCATTGCCAAGGCGATGGTCACGAGCGGCATCTTGCCCGACTTTATCGTGGTCGACGGCTCTGAAGGGGGAACCGGGGCAGCACCCTTGGAGTTTTCTGACCACATGGGCACTCCCATGCAAGAAGGCTTGCGCTTGGTTCACAACACTTTGGTGGGCTTGAACCTCAGGGACCAAATTCGAATTGGGGCGAGTGGCAAAATCATCTCCGCCTTCGACATTGCCCGAACCCTAGCGCTCGGCGCTGACTGGTGCAACAGTGCTCGTGGCTTCATGTTTGCGATCGGTTGCATTCAAGCACAAACTTGCCATACCGGCAACTGCCCCACAGGGGTCGCCACACAAGACCCCAAGCGACAAATCGCCTTGGTGGTGGGTGACAAGGCCCAAAGGGTTAAAAACTTTCACCACCACACCCTCGAGTCTTTGCAAGAAATCACCGAAGCCACAGGGCTCAAAGACCCTCAAGAGTTTGACCTTCACCACTTCATGCGACGCATCAATCACACGCAATCGCACTCCTTGTCCACCTTGATTCCGAGCATAGAGGCGGGCTCTTTGCTCAGCGCCAAAGGCTTTAAAAATACAGACAAGAATTGGCCTGGTGTGTTCCAAGAGTTTTGGTCACACGCCAGCGAGGCCGACTTCCATGAGCTCAAAGCACCCCTGCCCACCCAAGAACCGTCTAAACTTGCGGGCAAAAAAACGGGCGGTGAAAACGCTTCCCCCACTCAAACCGTGGACAAAGACGCCCCGCCAGAAGGCCTGTTACTCTGAGGCTTTGCCCACATTGGGCCTGGGATAAACCAATTCCTTTTCTCTAGACGGCTGGAACTGAGGGTTGGGTGCAGGGGGGGCAGCGGTCAGCGGTGTGGCTCGGGGCGCTTCAGCACCCGCTTCCTTGGGCTTGACCTCCGTTTTCAGATCAGGTTTGGACTCCACCTTGGCCTCAGGCTTGCTCACCACCTTGGGCTTGGCGTTGGCCGCTGCTGCCACAGCCTGGGCCTGATTGGCCGCTTCTCGCGCTTTGGCCGAGGAGACTTCCAAGTCCTTTTTAAGCTTTTGGAACTCCTGGGTCATCGATTGCTGGGCGGCGGCCAAGTTGGGTTGGGGGCGGTTACCCAGGGTGATCAATTTGCTGTCCAAGGCTTGAAGCTGCTTTTCGAGTGAGGAGAGTTTTTCTTGCAGGGCTTTATTGGATTGCTCACCGACTTGCTTGGGAACATCCGACACCACCTTGTCCATCTCTTCCATGCGCTTATCGATTTTGGCTTGAGCGGCTTGCAAACCCTCAAGCTTTTCCGTCAATTCGCCAAAAGACTGTGTCGACTCGGTAAAAGTGCCCAAGGTAGCATCCAGTTCCACCACCCGTTTGCCCACTGCCATCGACAGGGAGTCGAGTTGAATGATGTTTTGTCGCATGCGCGTTGAAATGGCAAAAAAGGTGCCAATCGAAATCAAAATAAAGACCAACATGGACCCGAGCAAAATTCTGGAATGGTTGACGCTGCGCTGATGGGCTTCACCGATGGCTTGCATGACTTTTTGCATGTCGCCACTCACATCCGCAGCCACGGAGGCCGAGCGTGTGGAGGCTTCCGCCGAATTCAAGACCACGCCGGTCAAATCTTCAAGCTGCTTGGCCAATTCATTGCTGTCCAAAGATTTGGACTGCAATGCCTCAATTTCGGCTGCGACTTGCGAGAGGTCCAAGTTCTCTTGATCTTCAACCACGGCTACAGCAGACTCTTCGTGGGCGTCTTCGGGATTGAACGTGTCTGAGCTCATTTGAATCTGCTTTGCATGTAAGGGTGATGAAATGTTTTGTTGATCTCAATTCAGTTTGGTCGGTCTGCCAAGGCCTAAGTGCACTCACTTCAAGCCTGTGGTCAATCCCATCCAAAGACCAAAAAACGCCACACGACCCTGCCAAAGCTTATTTGACAACAGGGCGTCTGAGCCGATCGAGTCGGGCATTCAATTCGTCCACATCTTGACGAAGCTTGTCCATTCGGACTTTGATCTCTTCCATCCATTGATCGGCATTGACGAGCGTAACTTTAGTATTGTCCAATTGCTCCAGGGAGGCGCTCAAGGCCAACGGACCCTCCATTGTTGGGGCAATGGGTCCATCCGCAAAGGCCGTTGGGTCAGGATCTGAGGCCCCCAATTCATGAGCCCCTTCCAACATGGCCTCCGAAGGCCCTTGATCATGACCGCCATGCCGGGCTGAATCCTCTTCAATTTCGCTCGTGCCCATAGGGTCTACAAAAGACGCCCCTTTAGGGTGGTGCGACTCAGGGTGACCAGCAGGATGGTTCGAATCTGGATGGGTTGATTCAGTCGACACTGGTGATCCTTTACGAAAACGAAACGCAATTGAGCAAAGCCCCGTGGACCCACTTCAATGGAAAGACACCAGGGTACACATGGCCGCCCTTTTCAAGACACCCACGGGCGCCTTAGGATCGACCTTGAAGGTTCAAAACTTTAATACGCCTGAGCCCACACTGCAACTTAAGCCAGCTTGCCCCCTCATTTCAAAGGGTTCAATGGGTCTGGAATTGAGTTTTCAAGGACTTGGCGCTTCTCAGCCATGCTTTTTCCAAGGCGGCATTGCTTTGCATCACGCTTTGGGCCTCTTCTTTGCTCGCGAATGGCCCACGAACCAAGATGAAATAAGGTTTGTTGCTTTGGGGGTTTCGGGTGAGCAAGACCTGCGCACCCTCAAAAGCTGGGTTTTTGGCTTTGAGCTCAATGATCTCAGACTTCGTGGGCATGGCCGCCAATTGAAGCACCCAGGCCTTCTCGGACAAGGCGTTGACCCATTCATTCTTGCCCACGGGTTTGTCGGGTGAACCCTCTTTGCTGGCTTCGGAACGGGGGGGCGGTGCAGGTGATAGCGTTGGGGGCAGGACCGGCTTGGAAGCGGCCTCAAGTGCAGCAACGGGCTTGGCCGCTTTGGTCATGGGTGCTGACTCGGTCGCTGGGGCCGTCATAGGCACAGGCACAGGCTTGTTGGGTGTCGTTGAAACCACCGCCGGCGTGCTGTCTTTTAAAACCGGGATTTTAAGAGGGGGTTCTTTGAAGGTCGGATCTGATTTGGCATTGGTCAACTCTTTGCTAGGCTCCTTGGCCGAATCTTTTGTCCCCGAGGGTTTTGTGGCCTCCAAGCCTTTCGCAGGCGACAAAATGGCCTCCTTATCAGAGATCAAGGAGTCATCCGCCTTGACCCCAGGACGAACGCTACTGGAAGCACCGCCGCTGGATTCTGCCTCAGTCTTTGGCGCTGTCACCGACTCACCGGCGGCGCTTACAACGGATGCGTTGCCGGCTTTACCGTCCATCTCCATGGCCACCGATTTGTCATTGCGGCTCACATGGGGGGTCACAGCGCCATCTTTCCTGGGAGTTTTGTCCCACTGTGGGGTACTCAAATAATCCTGCATGCTCTGCACTTCTTCCATGATCGCGCCACGGTAAAGTGCACCCAAGGCCCCCATGGAGACCAATAAGCCCAGCAACAAACCCCAGCCCAATCGACTTGATTTGGGCTTTGGAGCCAGCTCAACCTCATCGAGCGCCTCTTGGCGCTTGAGCTCAGACTCCACATCATGCACCGCTTGCAGCAACTCGGCCTCTGAGAGCACAGGCTCGATTCTTTCAGTGGCTGAATGGGCCTGAGAAAGGGGCAAATCTTCCTCTGAGCCCCAGCCACTTTGTGCCTTCAATTCTTTGGCGCTCATGGCAGAGCCCAATTTCGGCTCTTTGCGCGATGAAAGCAACTCATCCTCCTCGTCGTAAGTCAAGGATGCACGACTGTTTTCCTTTTCCAAAACCCATTGAATCAAATGTTTACCAAATACACCCAATTTCTTTTCATAAGGCTCGCGCAAATTAAAAAGCAAAATCACATGGATATTGCTCGCCGGCAGTCCATTGACCAATCGGGCCAAAAGCTGCAAGTCAAAATCCTGGATGTACTGGGTATCGGGAAAGATCAAAAAGCGACGAATTGGGGCCAATTGAGACTTGTCAAGGGCCTCGTCCAAGGTCAACTCGGAGAGAATTTGGTTGAAACGTTGAACCAATTTTTCAGAGTCTGCTGACAAACACAGGTCGACTTGCACCTGTTCTTGTGCTTTCAAATGTTCAAATATGCGACGGGCATAGTAAGACAGGGCGACTTCGTCATCGCCTAAAATTGCCAAATTCAGGTTGCCCTGGCTCAATGACTTGAGCATGATCTCTAAGCGCAGTTTGTCACTGGGGCTTTGGAAAAAATCCTTCAATTCATGGGCCTTTTAAATAACATCATTCTGATCGCAAAAAACCATTTTCATCAAACAGCATATTGTCTGGTATTTTGGGGCTGGGTTTGGTGTATTTTTGTGATTTTGAATACGCGTCGTTCAAACTGAACACATAAGCGATGACCTGGGCCACGGCGTGGTACAAACCCTCTGGAATCACTGCGTCGAGTTTGGTTGTGAAATACAAGGCACGGGCCAAGTCGGGGGCTTCAAAAATTTCAATGCCATGGGCCGCAGCCTCTTCCTTGATCCTTCTTGCAATCTCATCGGCCCCCTTGGCCAGTAGTATAGGCGCACCATCGGCTGTTGGGTCGTACTGAAGTGCAACCGCAAAATGCTGTGGATTGGTGATCACCACATCGGCATCTTTGACCTTGGACATCATCCGGTTGTTGGCCATTTCACGCTGTCGCCTGCGAATCTGGGCCTTGACCTCGGGTCGACCCTCTTGGTCTTTCATTTCGTCCTTGATCTCTTGCTTGGTCATTTTGAGGCGTTTGTTGACCTGGTAAATCTGCAAAGGCACATCGATCAACGCAATCAAAACCAGTCCCATGCACATCCAAAAGCACGCATCCACAATCATCGTGCCCGCTTCCTTGGCAGCGACACTGAGTTCCATGCGATTCAAATTCAAGAGTCCTTCAACGTTGTTCATCACGGTGAAGAACAAAATCACACCAACCACTGAAAACTTCAAAATGGACTTGCCCAGTTCAATGAGGGCTTTGGTACCAAACATTCTGGCCAAACCTGACATGGGGTTGAGCTTGTTGAAATTGGGCAGCAATAATTTGGCGGAAAAGATGAACCCTCCCGTTAACCCGGTTGACAAAATGGCGAGCACGGCCAAGGTGATCATGAATGGGAAGATCACCATGTATCCGTCATACAAAGATTGCGCCAAATGAGCGGGCAAGAGCTCAGACTTGTCCAGTATTTTTCGATCAAACTGCAATTGAGACACAAAGAGTTGTCCCATTTTTAAAAACATCCAGTGCCCAGCAAAAGTAAAGATCATTGTGGCAGTCACCATCACCACTGCCGTCGAGAGATCCGGAGAACGCGCAATTTGCCCCTCCTCGCGGGCTTTTTCCAGTCGCCGCGAGGTCGGTTGTTCGGTCTTTTCGGAGGAACTCTCTTCTGCCATTTAGGTCATTTCTTCCACAAAGAACTCAACTTGCTTGAAGAATCAAATCACGCATTTGGTTAAAGGTCTGGACCCATAGCCAATCGACGCGAGCGAGCATGCTGGGTATGGCCAGCCACAAAATGATAAAACCCGTGAACATCATCGCCGGAAAGCCCACAGAGAAAATATTCAAGCTCGGAGCCGCGCGGGTCACAAAACCAAGGCCAATGTTGACAAACAGCAGAGTGATCATGACGGGCAAAGACACCAACACGGCCCCCACAAAAACAATGGAGCTCCAAGCGGTCATTTTGCCCATTAAGTCTTGCGAGAAGATATTTTGACCGATGGGAAAGTGCTGAAACGAATCGAGCAAAATACCAAACACGATCAAATCTCCGCCAGTGGTGATAAAGATCAAGGTGCCCATGATGGTTAAAAATTCCGATGTCAAGGGCACATTGCCCAAGGTGGGGTCAATCAAATTGGCGATGGACAAGCCCATCGCATTTGAAATCACTTGACCCGCCACCACCAAACTCGCGGTGGCCAGCTGCATGATCATCGCCAAGGTAAAACCGATGAAGAGTTGATTGAAAATTTCACGCAAACCCAGCAACGTCATTGGGTCAATTTTGGGCAACTCCAAACGCAATTGAAACACCAAAAACACGGTCAAGGCGAGCGCCAAGGTGATGCGAACTCGCAAATTGACCGCTCTGACGGAGTAAATTGAAGCAAAGGTCAAAAAAGCCGAAATCCGCAGCAGTGGCCAAATCAGTGAATAAAACTGATCGACCAAATTGGCGGCAAGAAAATTCATGTGAGTTTACCCAAACAAAGTGGGGATTCGACCAAAAATCACTTTGGTGTAGTCCACCAAGGTGTTGATCATCCACCCCCCCAGCACGCTGATCGTGAGCCCAAGGGCCACCAACTTGGGAATAAAACTCAGGGTCTGTTCATTGATGGAGGTGGCGGCTTGGAATATTCCGACCAAGAGACCCACCACCAAAGCCACTCCCAACATGGGCGCACAAATCAGCATGGTGATCCACAATGCTTGACGCCCCAAATCCACGACCATCGCTGTATCCATGAAATTGTCTCCTGAGATCCAATGGTTTATTTAAAGACGAAACTCGACGCCAATGAGCCCATGAGCAAGGTCCAACCATCGACCAAGACAAAAAGCATCAGCTTGAATGGCATAGAAATGATCATGGGGGAAAGCATCATCATGCCCATGGACATCAAGACACTGGCCACAATCAAATCGATCACCACGAATGGAATGTAGATCATGAAGCCAATGGTGAATGCACTTTTGAGCTCAGATGTGATGAAGGCCGGCATCAAGGTTGTGAATGGGACATCGTCGGCACTGACCACTTCTTTCTTTTGCGCAATTTGCATGAACATGTTGATGTCATCTTCGCGAGTCTGCAGCATCATGAACTCACGGATCGGTTTTTCTGCAATTCCGAGGGCTTTTTCAAACGGCATGTTGCCGTTCATGTAAGGAGACAAGGCATTGTTGTAAATGTCTTCGAAGACGGGCGACATGATGAACAAGGTCAAAAACAACGCCAATCCAACAAGCACCGTGTTGGGCGGTGTTTGACCTGTACCCAGGGCCTGTCGGACCAAGGAAAGCACAATGATGATGCGCACAAATGACGTCATCATGAGCAGCATAGAGGGCAACAAGGACAAGGTGGTCATCAAGGCCAACAACTGCAGCGTCAAACTGTATTGCTGGCCATTCTTGCCCCCCGTCACGTTGACCATGGGCAAGCCTTGGGCGTGGCCCACCTGTGAAAAAAGCACCAGACAGAGGACGACGCCTAGCCCCAAAGTCATGGGACTCAATAGCCATAAAATGGGCGAGTTCAACGTTTTCACAACCTTCTTCGGACACTGCGCCAGACTTGTCTGACGTTGGGCCACGTGATTTAGAATCGCTTGCGTTTTGAGTTGCAAAGAACTCATCCCTTTTGCCATCGCTTGTGTTCCCCAAAATTCATTCATCCCTGTCATCCTTTTTATCTTGGTTTTCGCTATGACAAACCTACCATTCAGACCGACAAAAGCCGCATTAGCCCTAAAGTATCAAGGCCCGTCCACGGGCTTCAATTCTTCCGTTTCACTTAAAGATGTTGTTTTTTCCAAAGCGCTCCAAGTGTGCAATGTGCGAATATCTTGAGGATTGACGGCCACCAAAATTCTTTGGTCGTCCACTTGCAACAACATCATTTTGTGCTTTAAGCCCAAAGGATGGATCTCTAAAACCTTGATCTTTTTGTCAAGCAATTTACCAAAAGGTTGCCCCTTTCGCTGCTGAAACCACCACAAAAAGGCAGCCAACAAGATCATGACACCGATGGTACTCAGGGCAAAACGGCCCAATTCATGGTTATCCATGGTCCCTTTCCAAAATATTAAGGGGTAATGGCGTAAATTTCAGAAAAAATGGGTAAAAATTGAGAACAAGTAAGGTAACCGCTCCCAACTGGGTCTGGTGCTCTATCGTGTGAGATGGTTTGAAAGCCATTTTTGTTGACAATTGGATTGAACAGATTATCGCGCATGGGGCCCCTAAAGATGAGATTTTTTACAATTTATCAACCTAAAAACGCCTTGAAATCCCCCCTTTTGAGGACTTTAATTGCAAGCCTGGGGCTCCTCCTGTCTTTTCACGCTTCGGCCAGCGACTGGGAATCCGTGGGCTTGATGGACCTCGGTGTTTTTTATATCGATGTCCAAAGTATCTCCAAGCCCGATTCCAACCATCCCCATTTGCGCCAAGTTTGGGCCATGCTCGACTACAGAGACCCCCAAAAAAACTCAAAAGGCATGACTTTTCGCTCAACTCGGTCGCTCTTTGAATTCAACTGCCAAGCAGGTATGGTCAAGACCCTCTCCGTGTCGTGGCACACGGGGCCTAGACTCACGGGCCAAACCTTGGAGAGTGAGGGCGTCATGGACAATTGGCAGCCCATTGCACCCCAAACCCCATTGGTCCATATTCGCAAGGCCGTCTGTGATCGATAAGCCCTATCCAGCGGGCAGAGCCATGCTCGATTGGATGAAAGATGCCTTGCACGCACAAGAAACAGGTGGATTGTCTTGGCACGCTAGCGCATGGATGGCCAAAAGACGTTGGGAATCCACGCAAAAAAGCATCGATTCATTTTTGATGGATCAAACCATGGATCAAACCGAATTGCTGCTCATCGGTGGCAGTGCCGGGTGGATGATGTCGGGCTCTTGGCTTGCGAAATTCAAAAGCATCCGGGTCATTGATATCGACCCCTTGGCATCGCTATTTTTTTACTTGAACCACGGCAAGACTCTTAAAAAATCCGGAACTGCTTGGCGATTTGAGCGCCGCGATGGTTTGAGAGAATTGACACTTTTAGTGAAAGAGTCTCCCCATTCGTTCATTTGGTTTGACAACGTCTTGGGACAACAATGCTTTAAACTCAAAGATGAAGACCTGGTCCTCAGACAGCTCAAGCACATTAAAGAGATTTTAAAATATCGACACTGGGGCAGTATCCATGATTGGCTATCTGGCCCAGTCGATCTGGTTATCCCTGATAGCGAATTACCAGAGATTTTTAGGGACCAACGTCATTCCATCGCCTTCGCCAGCAATGAAAGTCTGGCTAGTAACGGTGAAAACACCTTGGTCGTGAACAACAAAAGCATGGATTTTGATGTGGGCACGCAAATGCTGCTGAGTCAGGTCAATGCAAGGGGCGAATGGCAAGATCATTTAAGCGCCGAGGTTTTCCCAACTTCACAAACCTGTCAATTGATACCTTGGTTTTTTAAACCGAATTACTGTCATTTTTTACTGGCTTCGTTCATAAAGCCCAGCCCTTGATACCCTCACAAAGACTTGTCAACCATTTTTGAGCGCTTGCAAAACGCTAGACCAGTCCTCAGGAACAGATTGACGAAGCAATTGCACACTCGGGTACCAAATGCATTGCTCAGTCGCCAAGCCCCATCGCCAGTCGGGGTGGAATGGCAGGAGAACTTGGGTTTTCTTTCCCAAGGATCCACTCAAATGCACAGTGGCGTTGTCAACCGACACCACTTCATCGCAAAGATCGATGAGACTGGCCAAACCGTCAAGGTCATGAAAATTATCGACACTTGAAACTTGCTCGATTTGAATACCCGTTTGCAAGCTGCAGTCACTGATTTCTTTGCCAACATCACCGTACTGCAAAGAAATGAGCCTCACCCCAGGGGCGTCTAGGCTTTGCGCCAGATCCTTTAGGCTCAGACTTCTTTGCTCGCCTGTTTTAGCGGCGGTGCTCCTCCAAGAAATTCCGATCAACCGTTCTCCTGAATGAATCAACTCAGATGCTTGATGCGGTCTAAATCCCGAATTCAATTGACCCAGCAAGGTTTGGGTTTTGGTTTTATCGGCCCAAAGAAAGGCTTTCTTTTGTTTGGCAAAGGAGTCAACATTGGACCTGGTGTAAGCAGCCAGCTTGCCAATCGGGATTTGTTCATCAAAGTCGATGTCGGTGAGGGTATGGGTTGTTGAACAAAACTCCACGCCCGTGATCGAACGCCGCATTAAAGGCAACAAGCGCTCGTCGAGTTGAACCAAGACCAATGTATTGTCCAATTTTGATATAAATTCCGACAACAAAGAGCAAAACATGAGAACATCCCCAACGCCTTGTTCTGACCAAATCAGTAAGCGTTTTTTTGATGATGTGTCAGTCAAATGGCTCCATTCAGGCCGATGACTGTCAAAACTACTGACCTGGAACTGCTGGCTTTTAAAGCGCCATTCATAATGGTTCCAGCCTTTGGCAAAATCAAAACCCATTAAACTCACCAGGCCCAAGTTAAGATGAGCGTCTGCATAGTCTGGAGCAATACTCAAAGCCATTTCATAATTTAATGTGGCCTGTTCGATCTCATTGTATTCTTGCAATATGGTGCCGCGGTTGTAATAAGCCTGCGAAAAATTAGGATTTAACTCAATCACCTTTGAATACAAAGTGAAGGCCTGCTCCAAGTCCTTTTCATCTTTTAAAACATTGGCAAGATTGTTGTAAGCTTCAAAAAAGTCAGGCTTCATTTCAATTGCCCGACAAAAAGCATCGATTGACTCCTGAACTCGGTCCAGCTCTTTTAACACTCGACCACGGTTGTAATGCGCTTGAGGGTTGTTTTCTTGCAGATAAGTGGCTTGTTCAAAACTGGCCAACGCATTTTCATACTGAAACAAGGCTTGATACAAAGCCCCCTGATTATTGTAAGCCTCTGCGTTGAGGGGATTCAAGTCTAAGGCAAGCTTATAACTCTTTAAAGCTTCATCATAGAAACTCAATGCTTGCTGGGCGTTCCCAAGGTGATTGTGGTTTTGTGAATCCTTGGGGTTCAATAGGATGGCGACTTTAAAGCTTTCAACTGCTTTTTCAAATTCACCGAGTTCAAAATATGCATTGCCTTTGTTGTGCCAAGCCTGTGGGAAATTACTCTGCAGCTTGATCGCTTTATCAAAGCAAGACAAGCCCAGATGAAACATCTTCTTGTCGATATAGACATTTCCTAAATTATTATGCACTGTGGCTTGATTAGGATTGATTTCTAATGATTGTTTAAAGTAATCCAAGGACTGATCATTAAATCCTTTTTGCGCATAGACCGTGCCCAACAATTGAAGTGCATCTGAATGGGTGGGGTTTTTTAAAAGGAATTGTCGATATTGGTCTTCTGCTTCATCCAAATAACCACTTTGATGAAGGGAGATGATTTGACTCAACTCATTTGCAGTTGCAACATGAGTAGACATATGGCGTCTGGATTTTTGAAGGATCCCATCCTTTTGTTGAACCTTCGTCAGTGAATGAAGAGGGGTTGTCATGAAAGGATTACTCTTTTTGAACCTGGCTGATGGAGAAAGTTATGACTAAGCCGCCTTGAGTTGACTCGACTTGACATTGAACAAGGTCAATCCCAATGCGTCCATTTGTTTTTGCTCTTCTTTACGGTGGTAAGTTTTGACCGCATTCAAGTCTTGCTCAACCAAGGACTGCATTTTCAAACGCTCGAGTTCAAAAGTTTTGACAGCTTGCTTGGTTTTTTCTAAATTCACTTCGGCCTGAGAAATGTCGAGTTCTAAGCGTTGGATGAGCTGCAGCAATTGCGCAATAAATTGTCGAGAATTGATGCTTTGTGAGACCGAGTGAATGTTTTGCTCTAAGGTCTGCGCTTGTTGTTTGTATTCTCTGACCATGACATAAATACGTTCGCGACTGGCAAGTTGCTTATTCAAAACATCTTGCGCCTTTAATTGACGATTTTGAGCTTCAGATACTTTATCTTGAGCCTTATTGGCTAATACAGTCCAACATTCACGGGGTTTCATTTGGATGACTTTCACTCAATATTGTATGATCTTACAAAAAAAAGAACGCAGTGAAACTATCTAAAAGAGTTGACACCCAATGCTTCATCTTGAAGATTTGAAATCTCTTTATAGAGACATCAATTGCCTTAATTCTTCACGTGTAGTTTCATAATCCTGACCAATATTCATGTCTTGGCGCAAAAAATTTACGATTTTTTCTCTCAAACGAATGGCTTCATCAAGCTCCACATTTGAACCCGTTTGATAAGCACCAACCTGAATCAAATCAACATTTTGCTGATACAAGGACCAAAGACGACGAAGTTTATTGGCTTGCTTGAGATCATCTGGAGCCAGCAATGACTGCATCAAACGTGATATTGATCCATTGAGATCAATGGCGGGATAATGGGCAGAATCAGCCAGCTTTCTGGAAAGCATAACTTGACCATCCAAAGATGCCCTCGCAATATCAACGATCGGATCGGATGCATCATCCCCTTCAGCCAAGACAGTGTAGATCGCAGTAATAGAACCATAACCATTGCGACCGACTCCACCCCTTTCAATTAAATTGGGGAGCAAAGCAAAAACGGAAGGGGGGTAACCTTTGGCAGTGGGCGGCTCGCCAATGGCCAGTCCAATTTCGCGTTGGGCATGAGCGACTCGAGTCAAGCTGTCACAAAGCAGCAGAACATTTTGTCCCTGATCCCTAAAATATTCTGCAATCACGTGAGCCATGTGCGTGGCCTTGAGTCGCAAAACTGGGGAAACATTCGCTGGGGCTGCCACCACAACCGATTTGGCAAGACCCTCTTCACCTAGAGATTCAGAAATAAAGGCCTGAACCTCACGACCACGTTCACCAATTAATCCAATGACAACAACATCTGCTTTGGTGAATTTTGTAAGCATCCCCAATAGAACGCTTTTACCAACACCTGAACCGGCAATCAAACCGATGCGCTGTCCTCGTCCAACGGTCAGCACACCGTTGATCGCTTTGACCCCGACGTCCAAAACTTCATGAATTGGTCCTCGTTCCATCGGGTTCAATGGTCGACCCATCAAGGCCAATGAATCTTTGCATTGTGGTGCCGCTTTACCATCAAGCGGTTGACCTCTGCCATCAATAACTCGACCAAGGAGCTCTGGACCTAACAAGACTTGGGAAGAATGACTAAGCACTCGAACCATATCGCCAGGACCAACACCAACGGGATCATTGAAAGGCATCAAAAACAAAGTCTTGTCTTGGAAACCCACCACCTCAGCTTCAATACGGTGCCCCCTTTGTCCCAATACTTCACAGCATGCACCCAATGGCGCCATGATGCCACGCGTCTCGAGTGTCATTCCCACGAGCCTCACTAGGGTTCCGGTTCGTTGGGGTTGTGGAGCACGCAGACGAGGAATACTTTGCTCAACCTCTTGCATAAAGTCCAAAGTCGCAGCAGTCATTTAGTTGCCACCCTGTATCATTTTCTTTAAAACCGCAGCCACTCGACCTTGGTCTTGTTCAGTGATGAGACGAACAACCATCAATTTATCTTCATAAGTATTGGCATTGGCCAAAAGCTCAGGCGGTACACTCTGTGCTTTCTTCTTTTTCTTTTCTTGTGCCAATTTTTCTTTCATCGCATCCATACCTTCATCCTCCTCACTGATAACTGGCGTAAGGTTTTCACCATCAGTTTTACCATTTAAGTCGTCCAACGTCTTGTTGTTTAGACCCTCAAGACTTTCAGCCTTCTGTGGGGTATTGTGTTCAGCGGTTGCCGCTTGAGCCTCTTGGATAGAAGTTTCAGTAGGGATTTCGGGAGCTGGCAACAGTTCTGGTGGCTTGGATAGGTCTGGCAGAACCAAATTTGGATTTGACGCCATCATCTCAGCATACTCAGGGTTATCATAATAATGTGCTCCGTGATTAACTCTCCAAGCCTGAAAGGCAGAATTAACGGAACTCTGCGCTGCATCTTCAAGTTCCATATGATTGAATTCCCGACGACTAAATACCATCAGCATTGGTTTTACTACAAAAACCAAAAATCCAAGACACATGACCGCTCTTAGCAAAGCGTTAATCCAATCAATCATTGAAGTTCCCCTCAAAAGTATCATCGGGAGCAGTGATTCGCTGACGAACATCTTGAACATCCGACTCACGTTGCGCCAAAGGTTGGCGAAAAAATGGGGATTTCTCTTTCCAAATTTCGGGTTGACCCAATAAACTGTGCGCCAAACCTTCGAGCCTGTTGGTTATTAGGTCGTCTACTTGAGTGTCATCCGATATCACTCGAACACTTCCAGCTTGCAGACCAGGAACACCCCGTAGTTGTAAATAGGGCGTTGCCTCTCCAGACAATTCCTCCAATCTGGCCTTGTCCTGGACGTTTAGCTCCACAATCACCGAGGACTCGGCACGGTTGGAGAGTTCATCAAGGCAACGCTGAATAAGCCGCTCAATAGAACTGCCCGAGAGATTCAATTCCGCCAAAACCAGTTGTTCAGCAATGTGCATACTCAAACGTTTCATGGGTTCAAATAGACGATCTGGTGTTTTCGTGTATTCTTCGACACGATTGGTAATTTCTTTCAGAATATCCAATTGAGAACTTATTTTTTCATTTGAATTTTTCTCAATGAGTTCAATATTTTCCAAATACTCTTTTTCTTTATCTTCCAAAATATTTTGAGCCTCTTCAAGCTTTTGTGTCAGTTGAAGTCTTTCATCATTCCAAACTTTATTTTTATCTTCATATTTGATTTTTAATTCAGACAATTCTGCCAAAGACCCTTGAGCATAAACTCCGGAATGCAAATCCTTGCTTTCTTCCTCAGCTGCTTCAGATATAACATCACTAACATTGCTTAATGAGTCATTGATATCTGAATTGATCTCGCTTGATACGGCTTCAGATAATTCTTCTTGATCTTGGTCAGATATAAAATTTGAATTTCCAATCGAATCATTCAGTGACTCAATTGATGTAGCTATATTTTCACAATTTTGTTCGGATAAAAACGCTTCAAGGGGTAAGTCCTGCTCACTTAAGGTCTGATTAACTATTTTTTCACCATTGTTTGAATTTTTTTCAGCAGTCTCTTGATCCAAAGAAAGATCTTTTAAATCAAGTTTGTTTTTTATCTCGTCATTATCTCTCAGCTCATCGTCTAAGTTGAGCTCTTGAGTCAAGGCTTGATTTACATTTTTAGAATAATTGTTATTTTCAGATGAACTGATTTCAAGTTCTTTAGAAGAAACCTGTTCTAAATGATCTTCTTTATGAGTCGCTCCATATGTTTCCAACTTAAAACCAGAAGAATCATCGACAACCCTTGCAGTTCTTGGTGGGGCCAATTTCTGATACAAAGCACTGGCATATTCAACACGTGGTGAGTTTGCCCAGTCTCTTTCGCTGAACTCATTGCTATCAACATCTACCTTGAACAACAAAGGATTGGCATTGAATTCATTTGTATCACTGTTGGGTAAGCTTTGTTTAAACAAAATCTGCCCCTCCTAGCATGAGCTCTCCAGAGTCCGATAACTTTCTTGCCAGACGCATGATTTTTTTCTGTGCATCCTCAACGTCAGCGATACGCACTGGCCCCCTGGCTTCCATATCATCCACAAACATACCACGAGCACGTTCTGACATGTTGCCTAAAAAGCGTTCTTTAACCACATCGCTAGCACCTTTTAATGCGATCATTAATTGATCAGGTTCGACATTGCGCATGAGCACCTGAATTCCTTTGTTGTCAACGGTAGCAAGATTTTCAAACGTAAACATGCTGTCTTGAATTTTTTGCATCAGGTCATAATCGATTTCTGATAATCCATTCATGATTTCAGCTTCCAAGCCAGTCTTGGTCATATTCATAATTTTGGCCGCTGCTTCAATGCCCCCAAAACTTGAGGATTTGGCCGAGGAATTTTTAGAAAATTGAGCCAACATGATGGTTTCCAATTCAGCCATCGCAGAGGGCTGCACCGTATCCAGACTTGCAACCCGCTGAATTACCTCTGGTCTAACGTCTGGTGGCAAATACAACAATACATCCGCAGAAACATTGGCTTCCAATATTGATAATATTATGGCAATCACTTGGGGGTGTTCAGTACGAATCATGTCAGCAATTGATCTGGCATCCATCCAACTCAAAATATCAAGACCCTTGGTTGCTTGGTTGGGCATAATACGGTTCAACACAGAGGCCGCTTTGCTGTCGCCCAGTGCTTTTTTCATCACATTTTCAACGTAATCTGTATTGCCCAAGCTTAAACTTGTTTGTTTTTTGAGCAATTCAACAAACTCATCCAAAACGACATTGACTGCCTCTTGCGACAATTCCGCAGCCGCCACCATAGCAGCACCCAAGGCTTGAACCTCTTTCGGATTTAAATATTTGACAATATCAGCTGCTTGATCTTCACCCAATAACAACATCAATACGGCAGCTCTTTGCGTGGAGGTCATAGCCGCCATCTCTTCTCGCAAAGCTGGTGACCAGTTTGCCTGGGACATCGGATTCATTTTCTCAGCCATTTCTAGCTCCAGTTTTAATTTCTTTTAGAGATGAGTACATGTCAAGCTTCGTTATCTTGATGTTATTTAAGTGCGAATCATATTTTTTAGAACACTGGCCATTCTGGCTCTTGTATTTTCTTCAGATACGATCATCCGTATCAACGCAACTTTATCATCATAACTGTTTGCCGTATTGAGCATATCAGCAGAGATTGTTGGTTTTTTCGGCTTCATCGCGGACATTCTTGCTTTGATGTCTTCCAAGGTCTCGCCCTCTTCCATTTCAAGTTCATCGCTTTGACCTTCTTCTGCAGCCTTTAGTTTTTCCGCTTCTTCGGCCTCTTTTTTAAGTCGAGCTTCAGTTTCTTCTTGGGCTTGTATTTTAGCTTCCTCAAGTAAACGCAATCTTTCTTTTTCTGCTGCATCTTCAGCCGCAGCACGATCAGCGACCACTTTCGCCGCTGCCGCAGCGACGGCTTCTGCAATCCGTTCAGATTTAATTTTTTCTGCGGCGGCAGCTTCACGTGCAGCAGCTTCTGCTGCTGATGCTGCCATCGCAGCTGCGTCAAAAGCAGGTGTTGTCAACTTCTTGACCATTGGACGCACAACAACAACCAAGAATAACAAGAACAATACTGCGATGACTGTGCTGTTTGCCACACCTGCAACTGTCTCATCTTTGTACCAGGGGATTGCATCTGGATCAACTTGTGGCTCAAAATGTGTTGAAATAACTGTGACCACATCGCCACGTTCTTCACTAAAACCTACAGCTCCTCTTACCAATTGATTCAACCGTTCCAACTCTTCTTGAGTGTAAGGAATTGTGGTCATTGGGGCAGCTCCATCAGCTGGCTTTTCTACTTTCATTCCAGCTGGAATGGGTCTTTCATTGATCAAAACGCCGACCCCAATTTTCTGTACTGTGCCCATTGCACTTTTGACATGACGCACTGATCGATCGAGTTCATAGTTTTTCGTACTTCGAGCAATGGTTTGAATACCTTTTTCGGTTTGTCCTTTGCTAACATCAGCGCTTGTGTCAGGAGTGGCTGATGGGGTCTGAGGTGGATTGGGTGGCGTATTTGAAAGTGAGCCAGGTATCCCAATAGCGTCTTTAAAAGTTGCTCTATCCTCTACGTACAATTCTGATCGTGTTTTTGGTCCTTTGTCTCTTTGATCAAAATCTTCCGTGGTAGTTTCTTGTTGATTAAAGTCCAAAGTCATGCTCACTTGAGCACTCACATTGGCTTCACCAACTATAGGTGCAAGCAACTGGATAAGACGTGTCCTGTACAAGTCTTCCATCTGTTGCTTTTGTTGCAACTGAGCAGATGTCAATCCCAAGGGCTGTTCGACCAGCATTTCATTCATTAAACTGCCAAAATTATCCACAACTGACACATTTTCAGGAGCAAGGTAGGGCACACTTGAAGCCACCAATTGAATAATGGCTTGCACATTGGCTGACGAAATTGTTTTTCCTGGTGCTCGGGTGATGACCACTGACGCTTTGGTGGGCACTCTATCTCGAACGAACATGCTTTGTTTTGGTGATGCCAAATGAACTCTTGCTGCGCGAATTCCAGATATTTGCGAGATACTTCTAGAGAGCTCTTGCTCCATGGCATTGTTGTATCTGACTTGCTCCATGAATTGACTGGTGGTCATTGCGGGCATATCTTTAAGACCATCAATACCTTGTGCCTCAGTTCTTGGCAGTCCTTTTGAAGCAATCAATAATTTCGCTTCTTGATATTTACTCTCTGGCACCATGATTTGACCAGAACTCATATCGATTTCTGCTTTGAATTCAGCTGTTCGCAGTGCTTCCATGGCCACTTGCTTATCAGCATCTGAAAGCATCATTGTGAGAGGCTTCATTGGAGTTGTCTTCATGGACATCGAAGCCAACCCAAATGCCGCAATCACAAACATGATCACAAATAATGGTAACAATTTTTTGACTGTTGGCTGACGGACCATATCCTTGATCATGCCCATCGGATCTGTCAAAACTTGATTTCCTACAGAGCGCGCCACGTCACCAGGACTGAGTAAGCTCGATCCTGGTGGTGCTTTCGGACCAGGCAATGCTGGTGAGGCCAAACCTTGACCGTTATTATTCATTTCGGCACCATTTGCCATTGGTGAATTGAGAGTTGCGCTAGCTGTTGCCATAATATTCTTTCAGTCTTAAACCGGCATGTTCATGATATCTTCGTATGCTTTGAGCACTTTATTGCGCACTTGCAACGTTGCTTCAAAAGACAAGGAGGCTTTTTGCATACTTAATACAACCTCTGTCAAAGGTACGTCCTCACCTCTTTGGTAGGCTTCCCCAAGTGCGTCGGCCTTATTATCAGCGTCATTGACTTTGCTGACCATTTCTTTGATTGAATCTGTAAAGCTTGGGCCTTTATGAGTGACTTTTGTCAATTCACTTTGCGATGTCAACTCTTTTGCAAATGCGGACTCACCAACTTCTGGTGGCGTGATACGACTTTGTGATTGATACGCCCTGATGGTATCCATCATGGACTGAATTGAAGAGGCTGAAGTTGCGTCAATCATTTTTTTCTCCTTTTAATCGGAGTAAGCCACTGACATTCCGCGCTCACGCAATTGAGCAAGTTTGTACCGCAATGTTCTAGGACTGATGCCTAGTTTTTGAGCGGCCTCAGTGCGACTTTGCGTAGATTGCAATGCAGCCAATATGACCTGGTGCTCACTGCTTTTAACAGCTTGAGACAAGTTTCTGGCTTCCTCAATGCTACCAAATCCCATGGCTTGCGGATATTCACCTTCAAATAAATTTAAATTCTTATTTTTACCTACAGAATGAAAATTGAAACTATTTTTTTCATCTATAGAGGAATTTGAAACTTCAATATTTGAATTACGAAATCCATTCATTTTGTTGACTGACGCGTTAAAGTCCAGATTTATGACCTTTTTTGAGTCATTTGTAATTGAAGATAACCCATCTGTTTCATAGCTTCCTATACCGGCCTTTGCCATATTTTGAGTTTCATGCTCAGGACTTGATTCTTTGCGATTCATTGAAATTGAATTGAGATGCCCATTTTCATTGATGAGTTCTATATCGGGATTGATCACCAACTCTTGGTTTTGGGCTTCATCAAACATGAGATGAGCTAAAGTGATTGTTTTACCATTGCACAAAACCAAGGCTCTTTGCACTACGTTTTCTAGTTCCCTTACATTGCCTGGCCATGTGTACTGAAGTAGCATCTGTTGTACTTCTTCTGTTAATGTATAGGGCACTTTGTCTTTTGAATGCCTTGACAATGATTGCATCACCAATGGCAAAATATCGCCTGGTCGCTTCGTCAACGGAGAGATCTTAAGCTTGAATGTACTAATCCTAAAATACAGATCTTCTCTAAATTCTCTCTCTTCTATTGCTTTTTTCAAATCTTTATTGGTTGCAGCCACAAGTCTGATATCTAACTCAATGGCGCTTTCACCACCCAATCGATTTAATTTCTTCTCTTGGAGAACTCTCAATAATTTTGCTTGTAGATGGATAGGCATTTCTCCTATTTCATCTAAAAATACAGTTCCACCCTGAGCTTGTTCAAAAACACCTTTGTGTTCTTTTTGAGCTCCGGTAAATGCTCCTTTTTCATGCCCAAATAACATATCTTCGATTAAATGTTCTGGCATCGCAGCACAATTAATTGCAATAAATGGTCCCTTTGATCTTGGTGACGATTCATGAATAACTTTAGCCAGGACTTCTTTACCGGCACCTGTTGGGCCTACCAACAATGCAGTCACCTCAGTTTGAGCAACTCTCTGCGCCAAACCCAATAAGTGCTGACTAATAGGGTCAACAAAAACGTAACTTTTTATTTTATTGTCAGCAACTGATAGCCCTTTAACTGCTTCAGTCCATGCCGATGCATCCCACTCGTCGTTTGGCAAGACGTGTAATGCACCCAAACGCATGGCTTGAACAACTACATCCATTCTGCGGCGCTCAACGCGGCACAAAACAGGAATGTTATGGCCCAATTGTGAGACTAAAGTCAAGACTTCTTCAAGCAAGTCTGTACTTTCTGCCAAACGAATAATTAGAAGATGAGCTTGTCGAAGAGCTGAATTGAGCTCGCCCAAGGTATTGACCATTGACAAAC
>Ga0214165_1000646_pt1 | contig 22844 bp, 25 predicted proteins | sample TroBogypolimnion_34_FD_153004 | JGI IMG/M metagenome (GOLD analysis project Ga0214165, IMG submission 153004) | Freshwater microbial communities from Trout Bog Lake, WI - Practice 03JUN2009 hypolimnion v3 | ecosystem: Environmental > Aquatic > Freshwater > Lake > Hypolimnion/Profundal zone ... | reverse complement strand
CCGCGGGTGGCGGTGACGACGGTGCCCGAGTCAATGGCGGCCACACGCTCAATGCCGGTTCCGACGAAAGCTTTTTCAGGGCGCAAAACGGGAACCGCTTGACGCTGCATGTTCGCCCCCATCAAGGCGCGGTTGGCGTCATCGTGCTCCAAAAAGGGCACCAAGGACGCCGCCACGGAGACGATCTGAGCAGGCGAGACGTCCATGTACTGGATGCGCTCAGCGCCGCACAAAATCGACTCACCACGCTCTCGCGCAGACACCAAACCGTCGATCAAAGTGCCCTCTTTGTCCAAAGTGGCATTGGCCTGGGCGATCACATATTTGCCCTCCTCAATGGCGGACAAATAGTCGATCTCGTTGGTCACTTTGGCGTCGACCACCCGACGGTAAGGCGTCTCAATGAAGCCGTACTCGTTCAAACGGGCATAAAGCGCCAAGGAGTTAATCAAACCGATGTTGGGACCCTCAGGTGTCTCAATCGGACACACACGTCCGTAGTGGGTCACATGCACATCGCGCACCTCAAAGCCGGCACGCTCACGCGTCAAACCACCTGGGCCAAGCGCGGAGACACGGCGCTTGTGCGTGATCTCAGACAAGGGGTTGGTTTGGTCCATGAACTGCGAGAGTTGGGACGCGCCAAAGAATTCCTTGAGCGCGGCAGAGATGGGCTTGGAATTGATCAAGTCGTGGGGCATCAAGGGCTCTTGCTCGGCCTGACCCAAACGCTCTTTGACGGCTTTCTCAATCCGCGCCAAACCGGTGCGGTATTGGTTCTCGGCGAGTTCGCCCACGCAACGCACGCGGCGGTTGCCCAAGTGGTCAATGTCATCGACTTCGCCGCGACCGTTTCTGAGGTCCACCAAAATCTTCACCACCGACAAAATGTCATCATTGGTGAGCACCATGGGACCGGTGGAGTCGGGGTTGCCGACTTTGGCATTGAACTTCATGCGCCCAACACGCGACAAATCGTAGGTGTCGGGGTTGTAAAAGAGGCGCTGGAAAAGGGCCTGCACCGCATCTTCGGTGGGCGGCTCGCCAGGACGCATCATGCGATAAATCGCAACCCGTGCAGCAAACTCGTCGGCGGTCTCGTCAGCACGCAGTGTTTGCGACAAATAAGCCCCTTGGTCAAGCTCATTGGTGTAAATGCACTCGAGGTCGGTCACACCTGAGCCGCGGAGTTTCTTCAAAAGAACCTCGGTCAACTCATCGTTGGCCTTGGCGATGATTTCGCCGGTTTCGCCGTCGACGATGTCTTTGGCAATGACGCGACCGATCATGAAGTCTTCGGGCACACTGATGTGGGTGGTGCCACTTTGCTCAAATTCGCGGGTGTGGCGAACCGTCACGCGCTTGTCTTTGGCGACAATCACTTTGCCCGACTTGTCGGTGATGTCAAAACGCGCCACTTCCCCTCTCAGGCGCTCGGCCACGAACTGCATTTGTGCGCCCGTGTCCATCAACTGGAAATGGTCGTTGACGAAGAAGTTCGCCAAAATACTCTCAGGGGTCAAGCCAATGGCTTTGAGCAAAATCGTGACGGGCATTTTCCGGCGGCGATCCACCCGGAAGTAAAGCACGTCTTTGGGATCGAACTCAAAATCGAGCCATGAACCACGGTAAGGGATGATGCGGGCACTAAAGAGCAGCTTGCCTGAGCTATGGGTCTTGCCCTTGTCGTGCTCAAAAAACACGCCGGGTGAGCGGTGCAACTGAGACACGATCACGCGCTCGGTGCCGTTGATGATGAAGGAACCCTTGTCGGTCATCAAAGGCACTTCGCCCATGTAGACCTCTTGCTCTTTGACCTCTTTGACCACCTTTGATTGGGTGGTGGAGCTCTCGCGGTCATAGATGATGAGCTGCACACGCGCTCTCACGGCAGACGCAAAGGTGAGGCCCCGCGTTTGGCACTCGCGCACATCAAAGGCGGGCTTGGCCAAGTTGTATTCTAGAAATTTCATCTCCACAAAGCCGTTGTGGCTCACGATGGGGAAGGCGGCTTCAAAGGCCGCTTGGAGTCCTTCTGGGGTTCTTAGTTTGGGGGCCATGTCGGCTTGCAAGAAGGCGGTGTAGGCGTCTTTTTGCATTTGTAGCAAATAAGGCACTTCCAATACGCTGTCTCGACTGCCGAAACTTTTTCTGATGCGCTTGCGTTCGGTAAATGTATAGGCCATGAGCTCTCCGGGCTAGATATCTCTCAACGACTGGGGTTGCTTGCGTGCAAAAGCGCTGAATGGTCGCTCCAGCGCATTTTGATCGACAAGCCTCTTGGCCACTGGCCTCTACCAGTGTTGGCGGACGGTTGTGCATTGCACACAACCCGAACCAAGGGTCTTCTGCAGTCGGGGTCAGAAAACACTCAAAAAAACAATCCACTCATCCGTGGCTTCACGGGGGGTGACTTGGGTTTTCAGCCGCTGGGGGCCGAAGATCTTTTTTTGACTGCTCTCTCCACGGGCATGCAGGTCAAGAGAGCATTCGCTTCTTGCCTGCACATGACGCTTTGTGTTGCGCCAGACCCCAAAGTCTTGAAAGACCTGGGGGTTGGGGCCAACAGCGGCTGGCTTACTTGAGCTCGGCCTTGGCACCGGCTTCGACGAGCTTTTTGAGGGCAGCGTCGGCATCGGCTTTGGACACGGCTTCTTTGACAGCCTTGGGTGCGCCGTCGACCATGTCTTTGGCTTCTTTCAAGCCTAGACCGGTGATTTCACGAACGGCCTTGATGACGGAGACCTTGTTGGCGCCGGCTTCGAGGAGCATCACGTTGAATTCAGTCTTCTCTTCGGCAACAGCGGCTGCACCACCACCACCAGCACCAGCAGGTGCGGCCATGGCGGCTGCGCTCACGCCAAATTTCTCTTCAATGGCTTTGACCAAGTCGTTGAGTTCGAGCACGGTCATGCTGTCGAGTGCGGTTAAAAATGCGTCTTTATCGAATGACATGTTGATATCCTACGGTTTCATTAAGGGTTAAAAACTGTGAAAAGGCGTTTGCTGACCCTGGAGGCGGTGCAAAAGCGGCGGCTTCACAAAAGGTTTAAAAAATCAATCTCTCTCATGCGGCTGGCGCATCGGCTGGCGGCGCTTCAGCTGCAGGAGCCTCAGCGGGGACGGCTTGAGCATGAGCAGCTTCAACGGCAACAGGTACAGCAGGTGCTGCAGGTGCTGCGGCTTCTTTTTGGGCCTGCAATGCACCCAAGACCACGGCGATGCGTGACATGGGCGACATCAGTAAGCCACACAATTGCGAGAGCAGCACTTCCTTGGAAGGAACACTGGCCAGCATTTTGACGGCATTGACATCCAAAGCACGGCCTGAGGTGACACCACCGCGAATCACCAATTTGTCATTGGTTTTTGCGAAGTTGGCGACCACCCGGGCTGCTGCCACGGCGTCCACGGAAAAGCCATAAATCAAAGGTCCGGTCATCTGATCCGACACCACTTCAAAGCCACTGCCTGCGACCGCACGGCGCGCCAAGGTGTTTTTCAACACACTCAGACTCACGCCTTGATTGCGGGCTTCAGCACGTAACTTGATCATGTCAGCCACTGCGATACCGCGGTACTCGGCCAACACCAGCGTTTGCGCCGATTGGACCAGTCCCGTCACCTCTGAGACGACAGCTTCTTTTTCACTGCGATTCAAACTCAAAGTTTTTCTCCTATTATGGGCCAGGCTTGGGGGTTGAATGGTTGGGGCAGCAGGTGGCTTTTTTCAAAGAACGCCCCCCTCCAACACAACACCCGGTTACCAAGGACTCTCGCCCCTCGTGCACACCCAACCCCACTTGTCTACCCTCAGCGACCTCGGTCTATCTCAAGGATGGGGATTCCTATTCTTGAAACAGTGGAGTTCGCCATCTGCGTTGGCTTCTCACGACATTAAGAATTGGCCCTGAGCAACTCGAGAGGCTTTACACCATCGAGACGCCCATTGAACAATTCGCCAACGGTCTTGGATGGCCCAGAAGAGAATTGAACGCTTGCCCTTTTGTTCAAAGGACGCCCATTTCAATGCCCAACCGACCCACCGTTCCCAAGGAGAGACCCCAAGGCCATCGGGACATAAAGTCCCCACAGCCTCACAACTCTCCCCTCAAGCATTCTTTACCCATTCACTTTCTGTCCAACCAAGCCTCAGTGGCTGGGCTGGCCCAAGATTTAGGCCTGCAATGTCTGCATGTCCACCCGCACGCCCACACCCATGGTGGAGGAGACGGCGAGTTTTCTCAAATAAACACCCTTGCTGGTCGCGGGCTTGGCCTTGGTCAAGGCGTCCATCAAGGCGGCCAAATTGCCTTGCAATTTATCCGACTCGAATGAGCGTCTTCCAATGGTGGCGTGCACGATACCGGCTTTGTCCACACGGAACTGCACCTGACCGGCTTTGGCATTGCGAACGGCTTGCGCGACATCGGGGGTCACGGTGCCGACTTTGGGGTTCGGCATCAAGCCGCGTGGCCCCAAAATCTGACCCAAGGTTCCCACCACACGCATCGCGTCAGGAGCCGCAATCACCACGTCAAAGGGCATGTCACCCGCCTTGATGCGGGCAGCCAAATCGTCCATGCCGACCACATCTGCACCCGCGGCCTTGGCTTCTTCTGCCTTGGGGCCTTGTGCAAACACGGCAACACGGGCGGTTTTACCCGTCCCGTTGGGCATGACCACCGCGCCACGAACGACTTGGTCTGACTTCTTGGCATCGATGCCGAGTTGCACAGACACGTCAATGGATTCGTCAAATTTGGCCGTGGCAAACTCTTTCACGAGCGCCAAGGCGTCGGAGAATGGGTACAACTTGTTGTTGTCGATTTTGCCGACTTGAAGTTTTTGTTTCTTGGTCAACGCCATGATCACACCACCCCTTCTACGGATACACCCATGGAACGGGCAGAACCGGCGATGGTGCGAACCGCCGCATCCATGTCAGCCGCTGTCATGTCGGGCATTTTGGTTTTGGCAATTTCTTCCAACTGAGCGCGGGTGATCTTGCCCACTTTGTCAGTATGAGGTCTGGCCGAGCCTTTGTCCAACTTGATGGCTTTTTTGATCAAGGTGGTCGCTGGCGGCGTCTTGATGATGAAGGTGAAGGACTTGTCCGCATACGCCGTGATCACCACGGGCAAGGGCAATCCGGGCTCCACACCTTGGGTTTGCGCGTTGAACGCCTTGCAAAACTCCATGATGTTCAAGCCACGTTGACCTAGAGCAGGTCCAATGGGGGGGGATGGGTTGGCCTTGCCAGCTGGCACTTGCAGCTTGACAAAACCGACGATTTTTTTCGCCATTTTGAAGACTCCTTACGGGTGCAAACGCTTAAAAAAGCTCCCCGGGGGTTAACGACTCGTTCTGCGCTGCCTTCGCTCACCCCCAGACCGAGTCAAAAAATCCGAGGGTAGGGTGTTAAAGACAGCACAGCTTTCCCCCTTGAATAAGGAGGAACCCTCGTTTTTAACCGAAATCGGTGGTTTTGACAAGGCTTTTGGCATTAACCCTACATTTGACTCGTCTTTAAAAAGTTCAATTTTTGAGTATCCCTCAAGGTTTCCATGGCGCTTGCGAAGCGCAGTGGAGGGAGAGCGGCTTATGCGGTCGCAGGATTGAAGTGAATTTCATTTTGAGAGGAGCAGTTTTTCATGGAGGTAAAAGCACTGGCCCCAAAACTTAAGTTAGCGCAACAAGAGGCTTTATCAGCCAAGAATCAAAGCGTCTAAAATGAAGAAAGTCGGTTCACCGTGTCTGGATAACGTGACACCAGATGAATCAAAAGAGCTGCTTGCGCGTTAGGCTTAGCGCGTCCTTGCTCCCAGTTCTCTAGAGTGCGAGGATTGGTTCTGAGATAGCTAGCAAACACAGGCCTTGAGAGATTGAGCTTTTCACGAATAGCACGAAGCTCTTTTGCGCTGACCACAACGGCTGGCTTTAACTCAACCTCAGTTGTGCGAAGTGTTTTCTTGCCTTTACGTGCGGCGGCCAAAGCATCAAAGCCTTCAGTGATCTCAGCAAATAAATTACGATTAGTCATTTTCTGTCCTTTAGCTCTTGTTTTAAGAGTGTTTTTAATACTGCTTTTTCTCTCGGTGATCAGTCGTCCAACTCATCCTTGTCGTCAAGCGTAAAAAGCCAAAACTGTCTCTTAGGCTTCCATCAGTAATAGATGATCCTAAGACCACCTCGCTTGCCTTTACCGCGAGTGGCATCACCGTGGCGAACCTTTCTCAGACCGCCCGTGCCAGTGATTACATCTCCAGCTTCTGGATCTTTGAGCATCGCGTTTTGTAGCCCACGGAAAGCCTCATCCGTTAGGTAAGCAGACCTTTTTCTCTCAAAAGCGGGCAGCTCAACGAATAATGCTTTCATGAAAGAAGTATACGCAACTTGCGTTTATTGTCAATGGGGTTCATTTGAGTGGTTCATGAGGTGCTGTGCCACCAATTCCAGAGGGTGCTCAAAAGACCCCCTGCATAGGATTTCAAAGCCTTTCACTACACTACACACTCTACAGTTACTCAGTGCCTCATACCGTAGCACCTAACATTGTTGTCATAGTAGCATCCACATTTAAGCTGTTATGCTTCGAAAGCTACGGGCGATTATTTTTCAACTGGCACACCCACCCTGACACAGAGGGGGACGCACAAAGAAAACTCGTTTAACGCCCTCCAGAGCGCTTCAAATGGCATCAAGTTTGTACTGCTTCCTGTATCAAGCTCTGAGCCGGTATACCAAGGCCGCTGTGGAGCTTACGGATCATCCCAATGGTCAGAGAGCGCTTACGGGTAAGAACCTCGTAGACGCGGTTGCTTTTGCCGATCATTGGCTCCAAGTCTTTAGGCTTTAGACCTTGTTGCTCCATACGGAACTTGATGGCCTCAACAGGGTCTGGCAGTGTCATTGGAAAGTGTTGTGCCTCATAGGCTTGAACCAACGTCACGAGCACATCTAAACGGTCACCTTTAGGTGTTCCGATATCTGGATCGGTCTCCATCAATTTGGAGATCTCAGCCAAAGCGGCTTTATGGTCTTTGGCGTTGCGAATAGGTTTGATATTCATGGTGACTCCTTCTTACATTTCCACTGTTTCTGCATCAACTGCGTCATATTCCTTGTGCGTACCAATGAACTTGATGTAAACAACTCCAATTTTGTACGCCACTGAAACAATTAGCCTGAATTTATTGCCTTTGATATTGAAAACAACTCGTCTTTTCTTGAGAATAGTTGCGCTGGCATACCTCTCTTTGATATCCGCTGGCTGCTTCCAGTTTTCGGACAATACCTCGTCGTACCATGCCAGTAACGCCTGTTCAGTCTCTGGATTTTTGATCCAGTATGTCCGCAATGTTTGAAGTGAAACGATTCGCATAAAACGCAAATATAGTCCCATATTGGGACTCAGTCAAGAAACATGTATGGGGTAGGTGCACACTTGAAACAAGAGGTGCTGTGCCACCAATTCCAGAGAGTGCTCAAAAGAGCCCCTACATACGATGTCAAATCCTCTTTTCCCCAGCAGCAGACCTGAACGGAAGCCCCAAGATTCGGGCATAAAACCTGCGCCTTTGCATGGTGATACGGTCAATTTCCCAGTCTAGGCGGCTATCGTCACCATGAATCGTTTTGGCAGCAGCACAGATCTGGCGACCTAGTTCAGTCTTTGGGCCAGTGGATAGCCCTCCATGAAAACGACACTTTGACTTGCCCTTAACAGTTGGCCCACCGCACTGAAGTTTGTTCGTTTAGACATGGCACTACACCGCCGACAAACAATCTTGCCGCCAGCTCATCACCTACATCAGGGTGAGCAAGGGCTTTGCCTATTGGGTGGCGGTCATTGATGGGTACTCGAGGCTTGTATTGAGCTGGAGAATCAGCAACAGCTTTGAGGCTTTGTTCTGTGTAGACTGCTTGAAAGATGCGTTGCGGCTCCATGGCAGGCCTGAGGTGTTCAACAGCGACCAAGGGGAAAGCGGAAAGGGGATCCAATTCACGAGTGAATCGTTGACTGGCGTGCTTCATTGCGAAGGAGTCACCATCAGCATGGACGGCCGCGGCCAGGCCTACGACAATATTTTTGTGGAACGGCTTTGGAGATCGGTGAAGTATGAGGACATCTATTTGAACGGGTATTCAACGATGGGAGAACCACGCCTAGGTCTGACGAAGTACTTTGACTTTTACAACTCAGAGCGACCCCATCAAGCGCTTGAGAACCAAACGCCGGAGTCAGTTTACAAAAGTGCCAGTGGTGGGGGTGCTATGATTATTGAGAAATTCAATAAAGCCGCACCCGAGAACGATGTGCCAGTGATGGCGAAAAACCAGGGCAGCGCTGTTCATCTGTGGGTTTAAAGGTGTCTAGCTTAAACTAGAGAAGAATTTGTCCTGACTCTTGGGTCCACTTCAAACCGTGGAAATTTGAAAAAGCCAGGTTGCGTGTGTGCAAAGAGGGCTTTTGAAGCCCTGCCGCTGACCCCAACCCAAGCGGCAACACTCAGGATGGTGGGCTTTAAGTCTTCTCGACCTGGCTGAACTCAAGCTCAACGGGTGTGGCACGCCCAAAAATCGTGACCGACACGCGCACTTTGTTCTTCTCGTAGTTGACCTCTTCGACCGAACCATTGAAGTCGGTGAAGGGACCCTCTTTGACACGCACCAATTCGCCCACCATGAACTCCACTTTGTGGCGAGGCTTGTCGGAGCCCTCTTGCATCTGGGAGACGATTTTTTGCACCTCATCTTGGGAGATGGGGGCAGGACGGTTTTTGGCGCCGCCCACAAAGCCTGTCACCTTGTTGGTGTGCTTGATCAAGTGCCAACTCTCGTCGTCCATGATCATTTCAACCAGCACGTAGCCCGGGAAGAAACGACGCTCGGTGGTGCGACGCTGGCCGTTTTTCATCTCCACCACTTCTTCGGTGGGAACCAAAATGCGACCAAACTTGTGCTCCATCCCACTCCTGAGAATGCGCTCAGCGATGTTGCGCTCCACGGCCTTTTCCATGCCGGAGTAAGCGTGAACCACATACCATTTCAAATCGGGGTTGGAGGACGGTGGCAGAGAAAATCCGCCTTGCGCGTCCACTTCCACGCCAGAGGCATGGGTGGTGGTGAGCTTGGGGGCGGCAGCCTCATCATGGGCCAACACCTCGTGCACTGCTGTGTCGCTCACATGGGCCTCGTGGCCCGTGTCTTCTGGGAGTTCGTTGTTCATTTTTTCCACCCCAAAATTAAATCGTAAAACACCCATTCGAGCGTCTTGTCTGTGAACCACAGCATCAAGGCCATGATGAACACAAACCCAAACACATAAAGGGTCATTTGGCTGGCTTCTTTGCGAGTGGGCCACACCACTTTGTGCAACTCACGGTAGGCATCACGACCAAAGCCTGTGAGCACTTTGCCATGGTAAGACGTTAGAAAAAGCACCACCGCCAAAGCCAGCCCCAGCACCAAGGTGACCCACTGAAGAATCACGCCTTGAGGGGCGAGCAAGTAAAAACCCACCAAGGCACCCAGCACCAAAAGCGCGCACCCAGCCAATTTGGCTTTGTCAGCGCCGCTGTTGACGGTTTCAATGTTTGTACTGGCCATATCCGCAGAACTTTTCTATCAGAAAAAGAGTGTCTTTGAGACACTGAAAGCCCGCCTAAACCTAGACGGGCTTGAAAAAATCGGGAACACACCCTAGAAAACACCCGGAGACTTCAAAAGCACTGGGGAGCGGTCCTCTTGAGACCGAACCCCAGACTCACAGTCTTTGGGTGGCAGGGGCGGAGGGAATCGAACCCCCAACCTTCGGTTTTGGAGACCGACGCTCTGCCAATTGAGCTACACCCCTAAAAACGTTTGGCGTTTACTCAAGAACCTTGGCAACGACACCGGCTCCCACCGTTTTGCCACCCTCGCGGATCGCAAAGCGCAAGCCCTCTTCCATCGCAATGGGGTGGATCAACTTGACCGTGATCGACACGTTGTCACCAGGCATCACCATCTCTTTGCCTTCTGGCAACTCGATCGCGCCGGTCACGTCGGTCGTTCTGAAGTAGAACTGGGGACGGTAGTTGTTGAAGAACGGCGTGTGACGCCCGCCTTCGTCCTTGGAGAGCACATACACCTCGGCGGTGAAGTGGGTGTGGGGCTTGATGGAGCCCGGCTTACAGAGCACTTGACCGCGCTCCACCTCTTCACGCTTGGTGCCGCGCAGGAGAATGCCCACGTTGTCACCCGCTTGACCTTGGTCCAAGAGTTTTCTGAACATCTCTACACCTGTACAGGTGGTCTTCAAGGTGTCTTTGATCCCGACGATCTCAATCTCTTCGCCGACCTTCACAATGCCGCGCTCGATACGACCCGTCACCACCGTGCCGCGACCCGAGATCGAGAACACGTCTTCGACGGGCATCAAGAACGCGCCGTCAATGGCACGCTCAGGCGTCGGGATGTAGCTGTCCAAGGCTTCGGCCAAGCGGAAAATCGCCAACTCGCCCAACTCGCCCTTGTCGCCTTCCATCGCCAATTTGGCAGAGCCCTTGATGATGGGGGTGTCGTCTCCGGGGAAGTCGTACTTGGAGAGCAACTCGCGCACTTCCATCTCGACCAACTCCAAGAGCTCTTCGTCGTCGACCATGTCGCATTTGTTCAAAAACACGATGATGTACGGCACGCCGACTTGGCGGGCAAGCAAAATGTGCTCGCGCGTTTGGGGCATGGGGCCGTCAGCGGCCGAACACACCAAAATCGCGCCGTCCATCTGGGCCGCACCGGTGATCATGTTCTTCACATAGTCAGCGTGTCCAGGACAGTCCACGTGCGCATAGTGACGGTTCGCCGTCTCGTACTCCACGTGGGCCGTGTTGATCGTGATGCCGCGTGCTTTCTCCTCTGGCGCCGCGTCAATTTGGTCGTAGGCCTTGGCCTCGCCGCCAAATTTCAAAGAGAGCACGGTCGTGATCGCCGCTGTCAGCGTCGTCTTGCCATGATCCACGTGACCAATGGTGCCCACGTTCACGTGAGGCTTGGTGCGTTCAAATTTACCTTTTGCCATGATTCAATCCTAAAGAACAAACTCCGTGTGAGGGTTTAAAGTTTGCACAACACTGCTGGTTCACTGCGCACGGGTACACAGTGGCGCGTTGTCGCAGACTGACTTTTTACTTGGCGCGTGCAGCCACGATGGCTTCGGCAACATTTCGAGGTGCTTCTGAGTAATGTTTGAATTCCATGGTGTAAGTCGCACGCCCTTGGGACATCGAGCGCAGCGTTGTGGAATAACCAAACATCTCCGACAAAGGCACCTCGGCTTTGATGGCTTTGCCGCCACCTGCCATGTCATCCATGCCTTGGACCATGCCGCGGCGTGAAGAGAGGTCTCCCATCACATTGCCGGCATAGTCTTCTGGGGTCTCAACCTCAACGGCCATCATGGGCTCCAAAATCACGGGGCTGGCCTTGCGGCAACCCTCTTTGAAACCAAAAATTGCGGCCATTTTGAACGCCATCTCTGACGAGTCAACGTCATGGTAGGAGCCAAAGTGCAAGGTCACTTTCACATCCACCACGGGGTAACCCGCGAGCACGCCGGTGGTCAAGGCTTCGATCACGCCTTTTTCAACCGCAGGGATGTATTCGCGAGGAACCACACCCCCTTTGATGGCATCGACAAACTCAAAGCCTTTGCCGGCTTCATTGGGCTCAATCTTGAACACCACGTGGCCGTATTGGCCCTTACCGCCGGACTGGCGCACAAACTTGCCTTCCGAGTCTTCGATGGTTTTTCGGATGGTTTCGCGGTAAGCCACTTGTGGCTTGCCGACATTGGCCTCTACACCAAACTCACGCTTCATGCGGTCGACGATGATCTCCAAATGCAGCTCACCCATACCGGCAATGATGGTCTGGCCAGACTCTTCATCGGTCTTCACTCGGAAAGACGGATCCTCAGCGGCCAAGCGTTGCAAGGCGATGCCCATTTTCTCTTGGTCGGCTTTGGTCTTGGGTTCCACGGCTTGTGCAATCACAGGCTCAGGAAACACCATTCTCTCGAGCATCAAAATTGCATCGGGGTCGCATAAAGTTTCACCCGTGGTGACGTCTTTGAGACCCACGCAAGCGGCAATGTCGCCTGCGCGAATTTCGTCGACTTCTTCACGATTGTTGGCGTGCATCTGCACGATACGCCCGATTCTTTCCTTCTTACCCTTGATGGGGTTGTAGACCGTGTCACCCTTGTTGAGCACACCTGAGTACACACGAATAAAGGTCAACTGCCCCACAAACGGATCGGTCATCAATTTGAACGCCAAGGCAGAGAATTTTTCTGTGTCTTCGGGCTTGCGTGAAACGGGTGCTTCATCTTCGTCCATGCCGCCAACGGGTGGGATGTCTGAAGGAGAGGGCATCAATTCAATCACAGCGTCAAGCATGCGCTGAACGCCTTTGTTTTTGAAGGCTGAGCCACAAAGCATGGGTTGAATCTCACCGGCAAGTGTGCGAACACGCAAACCATGGGTGATTTCTTCTTCACTCAAGTCACCCTCTTCAAGGTATTTGTTCATGAGTTCTTCTGATGCCTCAGCGGCAGCTTCCACCATGTTTTCGCGCCACTTCTTGGACTCTTCGACCAAATCGGCAGGAATTTCTTCGAAATTGAATTTCATGCCTTGTGAGGCTTCGTCCCAAATGATGGCTTTCATTTTGCGCAAATCCACCACACCGGTGAAATGCTCTTCTGCGCCAATGGGGATCACGATTGGAATGGGGTTGGCCTTCAAGCGCAAACGCATTTGGTCATAAACTTTGAAGAAGTTGGCCCCGGTGCGGTCCATCTTGTTCACAAAGGCCAAGCGGGGCACTTTGTACTTGTTGGCTTGGCGCCAGACGGTTTCACTTTGGGGTTGAACGCCACCGACTGCGCAGTAAACCATGCATGCGCCATCGAGAACCCGCATTGAGCGTTCAACTTCAATGGTGAAGTCCACGTGGCCGGGGGTGTCAATGATGTTGATCCTGTGCTCGGGGAAAGACATGTCCATGCCTTTCCAAAAGCAGGTGGTGGCAGCAGACGTGATCGTGATGCCACGCTCTTGCTCTTGCTCCATCCAGTCCATGGTGGCCGCACCATCGTGCACTTCACCAATTTTGTGGTTCACGCCCGTGTAGAACAAAATACGTTCTGTGGTCGTCGTTTTACCAGCGTCGATGTGCGCAGAAATACCAATATTTCTATAGCGATCAAGCGGAGTCTTGCGTGCCATGATAGATGCCTTTAAAAAGAGGAAGAAGGGTCAAGACAATGGGGTTTACGAAAAGCAAAACTCAAGGAGAACATTCACCTTGAGTTTGCGATACACCCCCCACTGGGATCAAGACAATCGATTAGAAGCGAAAGTGTGAGAACGCCTTGTTGGCTTCAGCCATGCGGTGCACTTCATCGCGTTTTTTCATGGCACCACCCCGGCCCTCAGAGGCCTCTAAGAGCTCATTGGCCAGACGCAACGCCATGGATTTTTCGCCACGCTTGCGAGCGGCCTCTTTAAGCCAACGCATGGACAAGGCCAAGCGACGCACAGGTCTGACTTCAACAGGAACTTGGTAGTTTGCACCACCCACACGGCGAGACTTGACCTCAACCATGGGTTTGACGTTGTTGATGGCCACATTGAACAATTCAAGCGCGTCTTTGCCTGATTTTTGTTCCATTTGTTCTAGAGCGCCGTAAATAATGCGCTCTGCAACTGCTTTTTTTCCACCTTCCATGATCACATTCATGAATTTGGAGAGTTCAACATTGCCGTATTTGGGATCGGGCAAAATTTCACGTTTGGGGACTTCACGACGACGTGGCATATCATTTCCTTTGTTTCTTCAGTTGGACCAACTTTCTTGGCACCTTGGGGGCTCAATGGTGTAACCCCCACTTACTCGACCGGGTTGGCCAAATTGGCAATCAACCTTGGGCCATTTTGCTCAGGTCATTGTGCGTTTTTGCGCGCAAGAACCAAAGCACCTTTTTTGCAATTAAGCCTTTTTGGGCCGCTTTGCGCCGTACTTGGACCTGGACTGCTTGCGGTCTTTCACGCCTTGCAAATCAAGAGAGCCACGCACAATGTGGTAACGCACACCTGGCAAATCCTTTACACGTCCACCACGAACCAAGACCACCGAGTGTTCTTGCAAGTTGTGGCCTTCGCCGCCGATGTAGGAAATCACTTCAAAACCGTTGGTCAAACGGACTTTGGCAACTTTACGCAAAGCCGAATTGGGCTTCTTTGGAGTTGTCGTGTACACACGGGTACAAACTCCGCGTCTTTGCGGAGAATTTTGCATCGCTGGGCTTTTCGACTTGGTCTTTTCGACCTCGCGCCCCTGACGCACCAATTGATTAATGGTTGGCATGTAAACGTCCCAAACGTGATGTGTTATTCGTGAATTGAAATTCCAGAAATTTCTGGAAAGCCCATGAGTATATCAGCTCACCTTGAATGGAGCAAGCCCCATATTCACACCAACAACAATCAGGGTTAGTGGCCGCTTACTTAACCCAAAGTCGTATGGCGTCCCATGCTCGACCAAAAATCGAGGCCTGTGAGACCTCTTTGAGCGCAAGCAAAGGCAACACACTCAATTCATTGGCGCCCAACTTGAGGTGCATTTGTGCCAACGTGGCGTTCAATGCGATGGGCGCCACCAAAGGGTCTTTGAACTCAATTTGGGTGCTGATTTGCTTGGCCTGCCCCAGTGGTACAGACACCACAATTGCTTCATGGCGACCCACGCCCACCTCATTGTCTTGTCCCTTCCATAGCCTCAGCTGCGAGACCGCTTGATCGGCATTGAAGAGTTTGATGGGCTCAAAGGCGGAAAAGCCCCAATTCAAAATCTTTTGTGCCTCCACTGAACGGATGTTTTCACTGCTCGCCCCCAAGACCACCGCGAGCAAGCGGTGTCCGGCAAGCGTTGGGGTATCTCGCTTGGCGGTCGCGATCATGCAGTAGCCCGCCGCGTCCGTGTGTCCGGTTTTCAGGCCGTCCACAGTGGGATCTCTAAAGAGCAGGGTGTTGCGGTTGGTGTCGTTGGCTGCTGGGGTTCCCGGGTAGCGGTATTTTTTGATGGCGTAATAGCCCACGTACTGAGGAAAGTCTTGGATCAAGCGTTGTGCCAAGATCGACAAATCGTGGGCTGTCGTGAGGTGGCCTGGCGCTGGAAGACCTTCTGGGTTTTTGTAGACCGTGGACTTCATCCCCAAGCGCCTTGCTTGCTCGTTCATCAGATCCACAAAATGCTCAACAGTCCCGCCCACAGCCTCGGCCAAGGCCACCGTGGCGTCGTTGCCCGACTGCACGATCATGCCTTTGACCAAGTCCTCAACGGGAACTTGCATTTTGGGGTCAATGAACATCCTCGAACCCGGCATCTTCCAAGCTCGCACCGACACCGACATCGTTTGATCAAGCCGAATTTTTTGGCTCTTCAAAGCATCAAAGACCAAATAGGCCGACATCAACTTCGTCAAGGAGGCGGGTTCAACCTGTTCCTCGGACAAATGCTCGGCCAATACTTGGTGAGCGCTCACATCGATCAACAAATAGGCGCGCGCATCGACTTCAGGGGGCGATAAAACTTGAGCACCAACCCAAGTGGCCGCTTGGGCACAACCAAGAATACAGGCAATGGACCATTTTTTGAGCTTAAACATCGGAGGACATGCCGTTCTAAATAAAATTAAACAAAAGTGCTCAAGGCGCTGAGCCCTCGCTTTAAGCCACGTGTCTCATCACCAAGCCCTTTAACAAAGGCAGCTGACCATGGAAAAAGTGTCCCGTTTTAGGCACGACACAAACTGGCATGACAGGGTCTTGCGCCCACGCCATCACGTCTGTCAAAGGCACCACATCGTCGTCTTGGCCGTGGATGAGCAATGTGCTGTTGTGCAAGGACGACTCAATGGCGGGAACCACAAAACGCGACACAGCCAGCCCCACCAGCACCACGCGGTCAATCTTTCGAGCGGGGTGTAAACGCTCGACGGCCTTGGCCGTGACCATGGCACCAAAAGAAAAACCACCCAAGGCCATCGGCCCCATCGGCGCGAAATGCTCAATCACATCGAGCAAATCCTCCAACTCACCCTGTGCACTGTCGTAGACGCCTGAACTTTGGCCCACGCCTCGGAAGTTAAAACGGATCACGTCCCAACCCACTTGAACAAAAGCCCGAGCCATGGTTTGAACCACCTTGTTGTCCATGGTGCCGCCGTGAAGCGGGTGCGGATGAGACAAGATCGCCGTGCCTTTGGGGCTGGACGCCGTCGAGTCCGTGAGCACTGAAGCGCAGTCCTTCAAGACCTCGAGTTGGCCGTGGGCCACGGTCAAGAATAAGGGTTGAGACAACGCATTCAAAACTTCAGCGTCCTACTTCTTTGGGCAACAAGAGGCGCTCAACAGGCTGGTCTTTGAGCAAATGGCTTTGAACAATTTCTTCAATGTCTTCGTGATCGACGTAGGTGTACCAAAGACCCTCGGGATAAACCACCATCACGGGCCCACCGGCACATCGGTCCAAGCAACCCGCCTTGTTCACGCGAACACCCCCTGGTCCGGAGATCCCCAGTGACTTGACTTTTTTCTTACAAAACTCAAAGGCGCCCATGGCATCATGCTGAGCACAGGCACTCTCGCCGTCTTTTCGCTCATTCAAACAAAAGAAAACATGCTTCTTGTAATAGGGTTCATTGTTCATCTTCGCATTTTAAGTCCACTGAACGCGAGTGTTTTGTGATTTTCAGTCCTCGATTGGTTTTTTTTCGGGTGAGGACTTGATTAAGTGCGCCAACATCAAGCAAGCCACGGCATAAGGCCAAAGCCAACCAACCCATTGCGCCAAACCGTTAAAGCGCACATACCGACCCTGCTCCCAAGTTTGCAAGGTTTGCGCCAAATACACATCTTGATCGAACAAATTGACCAAAAAAATGTGCAGCAAGAGCGTCAACAAAAGCGCCCATTGATTCACCCGGGTACTGAGCATCGCGACGAAATAGGCCAAGCCACAAGCCAGGATTAGGCTGGTCAATACTTTGGTATTGACCCAAGAGACCACGTGTTCCCAACCATAGGTCAAGGTGCTCGACAAAAGACTCACCCCCATGGCCGTGAGCATCAACACCATGAGCACCCAGCGCCTTTTGTCGGCTCGCACCACAATGGCGTTGGCCAACAAGCATGGGATGAGCAAGCCACTCAGGGTAGAAAAAAAAGAAATGCTCCCCTTCCATGACGATGAGAGAGACTGCAACTGCCCCATATTGAACAGTGTTGCCCATGAGCCCGGCAGCAACGACTCCATTTTTTGATGCATGCGCAACAACATTTGTCCCGTCACAAAAGGGGCGCCAGACGGAAACAACAAGGCAAATGGCCACATGAACAAACTCACCATGAGCCACACCGAGTCTGGCACCAACCAACGCGCTCGGCTCAGACGCCAACCCTCAATCCAGCCCCAACGCTCGAACATGGCACACACAACAACGCCTGCAATCGCGCCCAAAACATTGAGGACAAAGTCCATGATGGACGGCACCCTGGAGGGTAAATAGGTCTGAATCGACTCCATGGTGACGGACAACAAGGCCGCCAACAACCAAAACCATGGCCAACGAACGGGCCGCTCGGAATGCCTCACTTCAATCCAGGTCAAACCCAAGCCCAAGGGCAAATAGCCCAAAAAGTTCATCGCCGCATCGTCAGCGCTCCAGTAAAGCGGCCAGGGTTCCCACAAAAAAGTCCACGGGTAAATCTGTTGATTGCGCCAATCATCAAAGGGATACAAACTTGCATAGGCAATGAGTGCCACGCAAAGCAGCGTGAGTGGGGTTGCCGAGGTCTTGAGTCTTGCCATGTCGCCGTTCGTCTGTTTCTTGATCAAGCGTTTGACTTCGAGGACTTAAAAACTCGCAAGGCCACCATCACCAGGGCCACAAAGAGCACCAAGACCAGGGCCATTTGACCTAAAAAAGCCAACACACTGTCAGGCTTGTGGACCACCAACGCCACAATAAAAAGCATGAGCACCACCGGGATTTCATTAAAAAACCGAAACCAAACATGGCTTTGAGTGACCAAGCCTGCATGAAATTTTTTAAGTTGGCGGGCACATTGATGGTGATACCAACCCACCAACACCACCAAGGCGATCTTGGCATGCATCCACGTCGCCTGCTCTGCCAGGCCCACTCCATAATAAAGCCACAAAATCAAGCCAAAAACCAGGGCGGGAACCATGAGCAAGGTGGTAAAACGCATCAGCTTGTCCGACATCTTCAAAAGCCGCTCGCGAGTTGCTGTTTCAGCCTTGTCGAGCATGGCCAAATTCACAAATATTCTGGGCAAATAAAATAGGCCAGCAAACCAACTCGCCACAAAGACGATGTGTAATGTTTTGATCCAAAGCATCTTGTTCTCTCCTGGTCTGATTTTGACATCGATTGGATGTGTGCCCAACTCCTCCTCGTTTCAGCCAATGACTTGGGGCAGATAATCTGTTAAAAATAGGGTCTTGTTTAAATTTTTTCGGCTTTTTAAGGATTTTCATGAACAACTTTGGTCCCTTCCCTGGCACTCGCATGAGGCGACTTCGCGCAGATGACGCCACTCGACGCTTGGTGGCCGAACACCGGTTGAGCAGCGACGATTTTATCTACCCCGTCTTTGTTCTGGATGGCCAAAAACGGCGTGAAGTTATTGCCTCCATGCCTGGCGTGGAGCGACTCAGTTTGGACTTGCTGCTCTCCAAGGCCGAGGAGTGCGTTGCCTTGGGCATCCCTGTGATGGCGCTTTTTCCGGTGATTGATCAGTCACTGAAAAGCCCCAACGGACAAGAGGCTTTGAACGAGAACGGCCTGATCCCCAAAACCGTGAAGGCCTTGAAATCGCACTTTCCTGAGCTCGCCATCATGACCGATGTCGCCCTCGACCCCTACACCAGTCACGGCCAAGACGGTCTTTTGGATTCATCTGGATACATCTTGAACGACGAAACCGTGGAGATTTTGATCGGGCAAGCCCTCAATCAAGCCCATGCGGGCGTCGACTTTGTCGCCCCCAGCGACATGATGGATGGTCGCATTGGCGCCATTCGAGCCGCTTTGGAAAAAAATCAGTTTGCCTTGACTCGCATCATGGCTTACAGCGCCAAATTTGCCAGTGCGTTTTATGGCCCCTTCAGAGACGCCGTGGGCTCATCGGGTAATTTGGGCAAAAGCAACAAAAAGGTCTATCAAATGGACCCCAGCAATGCCCATGAAGCCTTGAGAGAAGTGGCCATGGATTTGCAAGAAGGTGCCGACATGGTCATGGTCAAACCCGGCATGCCTTATTTGGATATCCTTCAACGGGTCAAAGAGACCTTCAAGGTTCCGACCTTTGTTTATCAAGTTTCTGGGGAGTACGCCATGCTCAAAGCCGCCGCGCAAAATGGCTGGCTCGATGCAGAGGCTTCCATGCTCGAGAGTTTATTGGCCTTCAAACGTGCCGGCGCCGATGGGATATTGACTTACTTTGCCATCGATGCCGCTAAAAAATTGCGCCAGATTTAACCACGCTTGTCAACACCATCCGGGCTTTTAAAGAGCACCAACGAGTGCTGCTTCAAGCGTCCAAGACGCTGGAGCAAGCACTCGCCGTCACACCCAGGGATCAGGCCAATTCTTTCGCAAAAAACGCCAACGTTCTCTCCAGTGCCAAGGCCGCTGCCGTGGCTTCAAACGCGCCACGGTGATCACAGTTAAACCCGTGGTCTGCGTTGTAGAGGTAGACCGCTACTTCAGGGTGACGGGCTTTGAATGCCTCCACACTCTCCAAGGTGATGTGTTGGTCTTTTTCAGCAAAATGGGCAATCGTTGGCGACTTGGCTTTCAAGGACAAGGCGGGCTCAAATGTCATGCCACCGCCGTAGTAAGCCGCCGCCGCCGCAACACCGTCGACCAAACACGCCGCTCTCCACGTGAGCAATCCACCCCAACAATAACCCACCACACCCACTTTGCCAGCACTTTCGTGGGCAGCCCAGTCGACTGCGGCTTGAATATCGGGCAAAGCACCCGGTTGTGGCAAGCCTTCGATCGCGGCTTTCAAGGCAACACCGGCCTTCATGTCCTCGCCTTGATAGCCCAGATCCACATTGGCTTGATGCCGAGTGAACATGGCTGGGGCAATGGCCAAATAGCCTGCTTTGGCATAGCCGTCGGCCACCGCTTTGATGTGTGCGTTGACACCAAAAATTTCTTGTAAAACCACCACCGCGCCTTTGGCCTTACCGCTGGGGTGGGCCACGTACGCTGCATTTTTAAAGTGGTCTTTCGCCACCAATTCGATCATCTGTCCCATGCTGATTCACTCCTCTTTTTAAGTTAATGATGTTGACGTCAATGTAAATACTGCCGTGCTGGCCAAAAGATTGGCCCACACAGCAATCGTTCTCTCTCCAACCAGTCCAAATGCTTTTGATACATGGAGTTTGTTTTTTTCAGCCAGATCCTGAAAATCATTGAAAGTGGCCACCCTGATATTTGGTGTGTCGTACCACTCAAAAGGCAGGTGTTTGGTGACAGGCATGCGCCCTTTGAGCACACTCAGTCGATTGGGCCAATGGGCAAAATTGGGAAATGTGATAACCCCCATCTTACCCACCCGCGCGGTCTCTTTGAGCATGGTCTCGGCGTTTTTCAAGTGTTGAAGGGTGTCAATTTGCAGCACCACATCAAATGACTGGTCCTCAAACAGCTTGAGCCCTTCTTCCAAATTGAGTTGCAAAACATTGACGCCTCGCTCAAAGCAGGATGCCACGTTGGCATCGTTTAACTCAATGCCGTAGCCGAAACATTGGCGGTTATTTTGCAGGTACTCCAAAAACGCACCGTCCCCACACCCCAAGTCCAGCACTCGGCTGCCCAAGGGAATAAGTTCACCCAAAATTTCTATTCTCTTTTGACTCAAAACGGCTCAAAACCTCATAAATGTTTAAAGTAACTTCTCACCACGCTCAAATACTGTGGGTCTTCGAGCAAAAAGGCATCATGCCCGTGTGGCGCATCGATGTTGACGTAACTCACCTGTCGGTGATTATCCAACAAAGCTTTGACCAATTCTTGACTGCGCGATGGTGAAAAACGCCAATCCGTGGTGAAACTGATGACCAAGAACTTCGCCTCAATACAGGCCATGGCTTGACTCAAACGCCCCTCAAACGCTTTGGCGGGATCAAAATAGTCTAGCGCTCGTGTGATCAGCAAATAGGTATTGGCATCAAAATACTCCGCAAATTTATCCCCTTGATGGCGAAGATAGCTCTCAATTTGAAATTCCACCTCCTGAGTGGAGTACAAGTAGTTTTGCTCCGCCAGCGAGTCCGACTCTAGATTGCCAGCAACTCGCCTGAGTTGTCGGCCAAAGCGAGTATTCATCACATCGTCGCTCAAATAGGTGATGTGTCCAATCATGCGTGCAATGCGCAAGCCTCGTTTGGGCACGACACCATGCTCGTAATAATGACCCCCATGAAAATCCGGATCGGTCACGATGGCACGCCTGGCAACTTCATTGAACGCAATGTTTTCTGCCGTGAGGTTGGGGGCCGAGGCAATCACAATGGCATGACGCACACGCTTGGGGTAGCGCATCGACCAGGCCAAGACTTGCATTCCCCCCAGACTGCCGCCCATGACTGCGAGCAACTTTTCAATGCCCAAACGCGTCACGAGTCGCTCTTGTGCGTCAACCCAGTCCTCAACGGTGACCACGGGAAAATCTGCGCCATACGGTTTTTGCGTTGCGGGGTTGATGTGCACAGGACCCGTCGAGCCAAAACACGAACCCAAATTGTTCACCCCAATGACAAAAAACCGATTCGTGTCCACGGGTTTGCCCGGTCCAATCATGTTGCTCCACCAACCTTCGCTGTTGTTTTGACCGCGGTATTGACCTGCCACATGGTGTGAGGCGTTCAATGCGTGACAAATCAAAACGGCATTGCTCTTGCTCTCATTCAACTGACCGTAGGTCTCATAGGCGAGCTCATAGGAAGCCAAAGATGCACCACACTCCAAGGGCAGGGCCTGGGCGAACTGCATGATTTGTGTCTGAACGTAAAAACTCATGGCTTCCTGTGGGTGGCGCTTGCGGCGACATTCGCGCAGGCATCGGGTTTTGGGGAGGAGAGAAGAATTAGCATTTTGTCACGTCTTTTGTTATCGGTTTTTCCTGCGTTGCTGCTGTTGTCCATCTTTTAAAACTTTGCTTGACCAGCAAGGGCATCGGTGTTTTCCCTCGTTTTGTGGTATTTAAACAATTGTGTCGAAATAATACTGTCATGAATGCACCTGTATGGTGAACTTGATCCATAATCCTTAAGCATGCCTTTTCTCAACTTTGTTGGGATCTGTCTTGCATGTTTGGTGATCGGTCAGTTTCGCGCCCCCGCTTTTTTTCTTGCGTTGTGCCCTGGGACCCCATCGCGTTATTTTTTTTGTGTTTATAGGAGTCCCTTTCATGGGCAACAAGCTTTACGTGGGCAACCTGCCGTACTCGGTGCGCGACAGTGATTTAGAACAATCTTTTGGTCAATTTGGTGCTGTAACCAGCGCCAAAGTCATGATGGAACGTGACACCGGTCGATCCAAAGGTTTTGGTTTTGTAGAAATGGGCAGCGATGCTGAGGCTTTGGCCGCCATTGAAGGCATGAATGGACAGCCTTTGGGCGGTCGCAGCCTCGTGGTGAACGAAGCTCGTCCCATGGAAGCACGTCGTCCTCCCCGCACAGGTGGATTT
>Ga0214165_1000638_pt1 | contig 22961 bp, 24 predicted proteins | sample TroBogypolimnion_34_FD_153004 | JGI IMG/M metagenome (GOLD analysis project Ga0214165, IMG submission 153004) | Freshwater microbial communities from Trout Bog Lake, WI - Practice 03JUN2009 hypolimnion v3 | ecosystem: Environmental > Aquatic > Freshwater > Lake > Hypolimnion/Profundal zone ... | reverse complement strand
GAACCGAAGTCATCACCCTCGACTACATCCAAGCCGAGATTCAGCGTCTAGAGGCTACGCTCGGAGAGATAGATGACAACGATTCTCCAGCAACGACTAGCGGAACTGAAACGGCTTGAGGCTCTAGAACTCAAGGCTCGGGCAGTCAAAGCCGAGCAAGCCAAAGCCGAGGCCGTTCACACCCGATACCGCAGCTCAGCGAGACCTCAGCAACTCCCTCCCGAGGGCAACTGGCGCATCTGGCTCATTCTCTCAGGCCGAGGCTGGGGTAAGACCTTCACCGGCGCAGGCTGGCTACTGGAGAAAGCCCTGAGCGAGCCAGGTATTGAGTGTGCAGTCGTCGCCCCGACCTTCACCGACGTTCGACGCACCTGTGTCGAGGGCCCCTCCGGTCTCATCAAGAGCCTCCCAGCCGGAACCCTTGAGCAATACAACCGAAGCAACGGGCAAATCACCCTGACCAACGGCTCGAAGATTCACATGGTCTCGGCAGACGTTCCCAATCGGGCCAGAGGATTAAATTTGTCCTACGCATGGCTCGACGAGTTCGCCGCATGGAGCTACGAGGAGACATGGACCGCAGGCCTCGCTCCGGCGCTTCGTATCGGCAACCCTCAGACCATCATCACCACGACCCCTCGCCCGACCAAACTCATCCGAGAGTTCATGGGACGCACGGACGGCTCAGTCGTCGTCACTCGTGGATCAACGTTCGACAACGCCGACAACCTCTCACCAGCCGCCCTCGCTGAACTGCGCTCACGCTATGACGGCACACGTCTCGGTCGCCAAGAGCTCTACGGCGAAGTGCTCACGGACACACCTGGCGCACTCTGGACGCTCGGCATGATTGAAGACCACCGGCTCCAAGTGGTACCGGAACTGGTACGAGTCGTGGTCGCCATCGACCCAGCCGTGACCTCCGGCGAGCACTCAGACGAAACCGGCATCCTCGTCGTCGGCAAAGGCGCAGACGGTAGGGGATACGTCCTTAGCGACCGTTCGTGCCGTGACACGCCCTCTGGGTGGGCTCACAGGGCAGTCCAAGCCTTTCACGACTTCAACGCTGACCGCATCGTCGCTGAAAAGAACCAGGGCGGCGACATGGTGGAGATGACCATTCGCTCCGTGCTCCCGACTGCACCGTTCAAGGGCATCACGGCAAAGCAGGGCAAGCGCCTCCGAGCCGAGCCAGTCGCCGCACTCTACGAGCAGGGGCGCATCAGCCACGTCGGAGCCTTCGACGAGCTCGAAGACCAGATGACCACATGGCTTCCCGATTCCGGCCTCTCACCTGACCGCCTCGACGCTCTCGTGCACGGCCTCACCGAACTCGGGCTGGCTGGTGGCACGTCAGCCGACAGATTCTTCCTCGAACTGGCTCCTCCCTGCTCCATGTGTGGGATGCCAGTGGCGAGAGACGCTAGTTCCTGCCCCTCCTGTGGGGCGCACAATAACGACTACGACCTCGTACAGGTCTACCCACGATAAGGACGAGATGGCACTTCGAGACCGATTCAGCCGGAAGGCACGAGACCTGAAACTGGCTGAGACCGTCGCCGAGGCTGTAAAGGCTGGGCTCTCGGGCTCGCCTCTCGGAACCACCAACTACAACCGAGCCACGCCTGCTGAGCCCTACTCCACCATCGGGGGGCAGGGCATCGTCACAGGCATCGGTCAGGCGATTCCTATGGATCGCCCTGGTGTCGGTCCTCAGGGTGGCTTCGGTGCGATGCTCGGACCTGCTGCACCTCTGCTCCCTGCGCCAATCGACGTAGTGCTCGACGACTCAGGCCGTGCGCTCCCCAGACGCTATGAATTTCAGGTAGCGACGAATCTCAACCTGACCCAGCAAGAGGTCCCCTACGGTGTCCTCAAGTCCCTCGCTGAGCAGTGTGACGTAATCCACCGAGCCATCGAGATTCGAGTGGGCGACCTCGTGAAGCAGGACTGGTCATTCGACCTCTCCGAGAACTGCATCGCAACCATCATGCAGGAGGAGAACTGCTCGCACGCTAAGGCCTCACGCATCGGGCGAGAGAAGTACGGCGAGGAAATCAACCGCCTTCAGTCATTCTTCAAGAACCCCTACGTCCAGTCTGAGCGCTCATGGAGCGAGTGGCTGACCGAGGCCCTGTGGCAAGTGTTCGTCTACGACCAACTCTGCATCTACCCTCGCTACAACCTCGGGGGAGCCATCATCGGCTTCGACATCATCGACGCTCCGACCATCAAGATTCTGCTCGACAACCGAGGCGACACTCCCCACCCACCACTGCCTGCCTACCAGCAGGTGCTCTGGGGCTTCCCTCGTGGCGAGTTCGTGGCCTCTCCCGACTCAGACGGTGACTTCTACAACTCACCAGGCAAGTACGGCGAGTTCAAGACCGACCAGATGAGCGTGTTCATCAAGAACCGTCGCACTTGGTCGCCCTACGGCTTCAGCCCAGTCGAGGAAGCAATCCCCTCGGCGACGCTCTACCTCGACCGTCAGGCATGGATGAGGGCTGAGTACCAGTTCGGCTCAATGCCGACGACGTTCATGAAGACGACCAGCCAAGAGCTCAGCCTCGAGAAGTTGTCGGGCTACGAGCGAGTGCTGAACGAGCGCCTCACCGGATCTACGGCAGAGCGCCACCGCATCAAGGTCCTCCCTGACGGCTTCGACCCAATTGCCATGCCAACGATGGACGAACGCTTCAAGAGCGACTACGACGAGTTCATCATCAAGCGCATCGCCTCCATCTTCGGCGTGGCTCCCTCGGCTCTCGGAGTCGTGGCCCGTGCCGGTCTCGGTGGTGGCAAGGGTCAGATGGAAGGCGAAGCACAGTCCTCCGAGACGGTCTCGACCCGTCCGATGGAGAACTACATCACCGACATCATCAACAGCCTGTGCCGTCGCTACCTCGACGCTGACCTCAACGTCACCTTCGTCATGCAAGACCGAGCGAACGCTATGGCTGCGAAGGAGCAGGCGCAGGCGAACCAAATCAGCCTGTTCTCGGGGCAGAAGACCCTCAACGACATTCAAGGCGAACTCGGTCAGGCGCTCTACGACATGCCAGAAGCCGACGAGCCGTTCATCGTCGCAGGCAACGCCATCCAGTTCCTCAAGGGCCTGCTCGACGTATCGGGCTCCGGCGAGACCATCGGACAGAAAGAGACCCCCAGTGAGCAGTCGTCATCGAGCCCACAAAGCGCAGAAGACGAAGGCGCTCAAGACACGGGTAAAGAAGTCGAGCGTCCGAGCAGCACGCCGGAAACTGACCTAAAGGCGCAAGAGGCTAAAGCCTTCGCCAAGTTCGCCGCTAAGCCTCGCTCCCGAGCCTTCGAGTTCAAGCACCACACGCCGGAAGAGGCCGAAGTCTTGAAAGCGCAGATAAGCGATACCCCAAAAGGACGTTCTCTTACTAAGAAGTCCTACCCGAACCTAGAGCCCATCCGCTCGGCAGTCGCCAAGCACAAAAAGGCTCTAGAGGCGGCGCTGGCGGCATCGGTCACTGGTCTCTCGGAGTTCCTCGACCAGGTGCTCCGCAACGTTCCCGAGTCAGCCAGTCCCGACCTCATCGCAGGCGTGGCACAAGGGGCGCTCGGCAACCTGCGCACGAACCCAGAACCGCTTCAGACGGCCCTGCAAGCCCTCTACGAGACCGCAGTTCGTCAGGGTGGGGAATACGCTGGCTCATTCGTGGCAGGGCAAGGAACGGCTCGGCTCTACGCCAACGTCGGCAACCTCGTCAAAGACATCAACCAGACAACCCTGAACCGCATCCGAGAGGAAGTCATTCAGGGCGTGTCCTCGGGGCAGTCAGCGACGGACATCGCAGCTCGTCTGAAGGGCGTAGTGCAGGGGCTCCCCTCGGGGCAACTCGCCAACGCCGTCACTCGGGCTGACGTGATCGCCGCAACCGAAGCCAACCGAGCCTTCAACATCGCCGCCGTCGATGCCTACCAAGCAGGCGGCGCTACTGGCTGGAACTGGGAAACCGAGCCGGATGCCTGCGAAGAGTGTCTGGCGCAAGAAGACCAGAACCCTCACTCATTCGACGAATCAGCCGACCTACCAGCCCACCCGAATTGTTTGTGCTACTCAACACGAGAAGACTAAAGGAAACTATGACTGACAACATCAAGAGCGTCTACTTCGGTGGCCTGACTGCCAAGCGTGGCGAGGATGGCTTCATGTACGTCAAGGGCATCGCCACTGACGACACCCTCGACCTCGACCAGCAAATCTGCGACCCTGCATGGCTCAAGAGCGCCATGCCAGCGTGGATGGAAATCGGCAACATCCGAGAGATGCACCAGAGCAAGGCAGTCGGCAAGGCTACCGAGATGGAGCAGTCCGGCTCAGGCTTCGTGGTCACTGCAAAGGTAGTGGACGAGCAGGCCGCCAAGATGGTCTCTGAAGGTGTCTACACCGGCTTCTCGGTCGGCATCAAGGGCGCTCGAGTTGTCAAGGACAACGCCGCACCAGGTGGACGCATCATCGACGGCACAATCGTCGAGGTCTCACTCGTAGACCGTCCGGCTAACCCCTCCGCAGTAATTGAAATCGCCAAGTCCATCAAGGGCGAACTAGTGAAAGGGGCCGCCGTGTCCGAAATCAAAAAGGCCGAGTCCCCTGCGATGAACGCCGAAGCCATAATGACCGAAGAGCCTGGTGTCACTATCGACGTTCTCAACCACGACACTCCTCAGCCCTGCCAGTCATGCGCAGGCACCGGCAAGAAGTCCAACGTCATGGGCAACACCCAAGAGACGGACTGCGAAGTCTGCGCAGGCACGGGCCACCAGCCCGACGACCGCCTCGAGAACATGGAGCAGAACGTTCAGGGCCGTCCTCAGGGCCTCGACAACCGTGACATGAAGGACGCTGAGCCCGAACTGGCGAAGAAGGACTACACCGACGCTGAGCGTGCCAGCATGGAGGCAAGCGGTCAGGCTATGGAGGGTGGTGGCTTCCCCATCAAGACCATCAAGGACCTGCGCAACGCCATCCAGTCCATCGGACGTGCAAAGGACCCAGCCGCAGCGAAGGCGCACATCAAGACCCGAGCCGAGGCTCTGGGACGCACCGACCTAGTCCCCGACAACTGGAAGGGCGCTGACGCTGACCTAGCGAAGGCTGACGACATGAAGCACGACGCAGCCGAACTGAGCGCCATCCGCCTCGGACTCATCAACTGCATCAAGGCTGAGCTCGACGAGATGCTCGCAGGCGACGAGAACGAAATCTGCGACGTTCGTGAGTTGCTCTGCACCCTCGAATACTTCCTCTGCTGGTGGACTGACGAAGCCTCAGAGAACGAAACCCCTGCCCCATTCACCGGATGGGACACCGACGACAAGGATGATTCAATGGCTTATGTAGCACTCGGCGTAAGCGCCGACCTCATCAAGACCGCAACCGCAACCGCCGCCACTGACGAAGTGAAGACGGAACTGCGCAACGAGATCGTCAAGGCGCTGGGCCTTGAAGAAGTCATGACGGCGAAGGCTGAATTGAGCGAAGCGAAAGAGGAGATTGCTCTCCTGAAGGCTGCGCTCGACGAAGTGAAGTCAATGGCTGCACCTGGCGGGCCTGCACTCCGTGCAACCCGTGAACAGACCAGCAAGTCAGCAGCAGTCCTCGCAAACGAGGTGGAGGCCATTCGTCTCCGCAACATCGCCTCGCAAGTGAATGACCCTGCACTCCGCAACGCCTACCTCGAGAGCGCCCGTGCTCTTGAGTCCAACTAACAGAAAGAAGATACAGCGATGACCATCGCCGCTCCTTCCCTTGACCAGATGTTTCACGGCCTGCCAGCCGATGAGCAGGTCAAGCGCTTTGAGGCTTACAAGTCAGCCCTTAGCACCGTCCAAGCCCAGACGCTGAACTCCGCTCGCCGAGGCGAGTTGTCGTTCACCCCGACTGTCGGCATCACCAAGTCCGTCTCTGCCGCCTCGAAGATTGAGGAACTGAAGACGGAAATCACTAAGGCAGTCTCGGGCGACCAGCTCGCTGCTGTCGAGTCCTCGCTCGCCGGCCTCGCCGACCTGCAGAAGGACCTCACCCTCACCAGCCCACTGAACTCGACCATCTCGGGTGTCTCGGGTCTCGTCCCCTACAATTTGGACCCGGTCCTCTCATTGCTGATTCCGAAGGAATTGTATCTCCGCAATTCCACCGCACGCATCAAGGCTCAGGGACAGGCTCTCGAGTTCCGTCGCATCACTGGTGTCTCGAACGCCGGTGTCGGTGGTGTCGCTAACCTCTCGACGTTCTTCAACTCGACCTCGGCTTCCACGTCATTCGGTGGCGTGTCGCTGAACCGTCCTACGAAGATCACCTACGCTGCTGACAAGATTGTCAAGTCGTTCGTCGAGCAGGGTGTCTCGGACTCCGTGAGCCTCCAGGCCGAGTTCGCCGGTGCCGGATTTTCCGACCTGCGCCAACTGTCCCACACTGCCTTAATTTGGGCGCATTTCTTGGGCGAAGAGCGCAACATGCTGAACGCTGTCTCGACTGCCTTGAGCACCTCGGGCTTGACCTTCACCGCCTCGAACGACACCACTGGTACGGGTCTCCCTGCCACCTCGTCGTCGGCTGTCTACGTCACGCTCTCGTCGGCTTACGGTGAGACTGCTGGCGTGTCTGCTGGTACGGTGACCAACGCTACGGCTGGTCAGGGTGTCAAGGTTGCCATCTCCGGCACCGTGCCCTACAGCGCAGTCGCAGTGAACATCTACGTCGTCGTCTCCGGCACCACCTACAAAACCACCACGCCTCTGTTGTCGTCTGCTGTTGCTGGCCTCGGCTACTCCTCCATCACCGGCACCTACCCTTCGACGGACGGGTCTTACAACTCGAGCGCCGCAGGATCGAACTCGGCGACTGGCTACGACGGCTTCATCAGCACGTTCGCTCAGTCGGGTGGCTACCAGAAGCAGTTCAACGGCTCAGTGTCGGCTCAGAACGAGGCCGGTGGCTTCCTCCAGGACGCATTCATCTCGCTGTTCAACAGCACGATGGCTGACCCTGAAGTTGTCATCACTACGGCTGCAATCCGCCGTGCCCTGGCTGCTGCGATTCAGACCAACTCGTCCAACGCCGCCTACCGTCTGAACTACCAGACCGGCGACAACGGCGTGGTGCTCGGCTCGCTTGTGAACGCTCTGCAGAACGAAGCGACCGGAACGATGGTCGAACTCGTCACGCACCGCTTCATGCCTGCCGGTGTCGCAATCGTCCACCAGAAGCAGTTGCCCTTCCCCGACTCCGGCGTGAGCCAGACCGTCGAAGCGCACAACGTCGTGGACAGCATGATCATCGAGTGGCCTCAGATTGGCTTCTCGTACGACATCAGCTCGTACACCTACGGCTCGCTCGCCTTCCGTGCGCCAGCCTGGTCGGGCATCGTGACGGGCCTCACCGCCTAGTCAAATCCGCTAGGCACCACTGCCTAGCACCGAGGGTCGAGCAGGGCTGGTGTATCCCCTTCCACCAGCCCTGCTCCCCTCCCAGTCTCGAAGGGAGCAGTAATGAAACTCGTAGGCTCAGACGCAGGCCTCAAAGAACTACAAGTGAACGATGGCAAGGTCATTCCCCGTCAGAAAGACGGCACCTTCCACATCGAGGGCCAGACCGCTAGGGCTCTCATCAAGTCCGGTGACTTCGCTGTCGCTGGCACCAACTTCCGCAACGCTCGGGGCTTCAAGTGCCTCGACTGCGGATTCAATTCTCTCTACCGTGACCACTGCGGCAAGTGCGACGGGACCAACCTGGAAGAAGAACAATGACCGTCATCGCCCCGTTCTATCAGACCGAAGGCATTATCGAGCCCTACGTCTCGCTCAACGAGGTCAAGTTCTCCCCTACCGCCGCCGCCATCGACTTCACGAACCTCATCGAGAACGCCAGCATCGTCGCTCAGGACCGTGCGCTCTCTGAGCTCATCAAGCGAGCGTCAAGCAAGGCTGACATCTTCTGCTACGGCAAGATGGGTACGCTCAACGCCACCGTGAACACGGAGAACGGCTGGTACCGCCCCTCTCGTGACGGCAACATCACCTTCACTCCGTCATTCTCGCCCATCCTCGCCGTGACTGACGTGCAGGTCGGCTGGGGCCCTGGCTCTGGCCTGCAAGAAATCACCATCTCCTCGAGCAACGTCGCCATCGATCGTGACCAGTTCATCCTCACTGCACCCTCGACGCTCGGGCTCTACTTCGGCAACCTCGGCATCGCTGGAGGACGCTGGGGCTACCAGACGAACATGTGGTGCCAGTATTCCTACATCAACGGCTGGGGCAACTCATTCCTCACCGCCTCGGCAGCAGTCGGGGCCACGTCAATCACCCTGACCGACACGACCGGCTTCTTCGCTGGCATGAACTTCACCATCTGGGACGGGATGCAGGACGAGACGTGCAAGGTCTCCTCTGTGACGGGGAACGTTATAACCCTCGCCTCTGGTCTCCTCTACGCTCACGGAATCGGCGTGAACGCCTCCACCATGCCTGCCGCCGTCAAGCAGGCCGTCATCCACTTCGTCGTGGCGATGGTCAAAGAGCGAGGACAGGGTGGGCTGGTCATCAACGAGATTGGCGAGCCTCAGGCCGTCTCTGGACGTTCACAGACGAGCATGGAAGATGAGATGCAGGGCTACGACCTCCTCGAGCCCTTCAAGGTCATCGGAGGCCGTCAGTGAGCCGTGAGACGGTACGCACGCAATTCGTGAACTACCTGAACAACGCCGGCATCACCTACCTCGCCAGCGTCAAGACCTTCCCTGCGAAGTTCACCCCCGAGGGCGAGTTCTACGACAACGAAGACCCAGGGCACGCCACCGGCTGCATCGTCTACCCCTACATCGAAGCGCAACGAGAGAAGCGCATCGAACTGACCGGCGCAACGGGTGGGGGCAAAAAGATCGCTTACACCGTCGTCTTCACCTGCATCTTCCGCAGCTCAAAGCGAAAGACCGAGGACGCTGGCGCAGACTCCGAAGCCTTCCTCGACTCATTCACCAACGCCATCCGAGCATCGAAGAACTGCGGAGGCTCGGGGCCCATCTTCCAGTGGGGCGAAGGCACCACGCCCGAGGCCGAGGACATCGATGTCGTCTCGTACTACCCTCGGCAAATCAACGGCTCAGCGAGCGTCACTCAGGTAGTTTCAACTGTGCGAGTGACGGTCATCGAAATCACCAACTCCAACTCTTACATCTCCTAAGGAGCATCATGCAATTCACGTTCACTGACAGCGAAGAGCGCACCTATCCGAACATCGTGGTCAATGGTGCGGTGCTCGTCGCCGAGCCTGGTCAGACCTACGACCTCGACGCAGACCCCAGCGACGGACGCTGGACTGCCGCAGAAGCGACGCAGAGCGCCCCAGAAGCCCCTGTAGCGCCAGCAACACCCGAAGCCGACCCAACCTCTACCCCTACAAACTAAGGACTAGCGATGCCCTTTCTTTCAGCCAATAGTTATCTCGGAATCATCAAGGAAGTCACGTCAGGCACCCTGCCTACGACTGGCACGCCTTCGTGGATTCCGGTCTCGACTCCGCAGATCACTCCTCAGCAGATGTTCCTCCGTGATGAAGCCTTCCGAGGCTCGCCCACGACGGTCTACGACCAGGTGCAGGGTGTCCGTCACGATGAGTTCGAGTTCAAGTCCTACCTCTTCGCCGACACCTTCCCCGTGCTCGCTCAGTCCATCCTCGGTGGCGCTGACACGGTGACGGGCTCGACCGCCTACACCCACACCATCAAGGTGCTCAACTCAGCCTCAACCGGCTCGCAGCCCCCCACCTACTCCATCCTCGACTTCGACGGTGCGAACTACTTCACCACCACCGCATCGCAGGCTGACTCGCTCGCCCTAACCTTCGGAGCAGAAGCCGCAGCCGAGGCCACCATCAAGTACCTAGCGAACCCCTACACCTCTTACACCTCAGCGCCCACCGTCTTCGCCTCGCAGAGCCTGAGCTCAGAGCACCTGATTCCGGCATGGGACACGACGGTCTCCATCGGTGGCACGACGTACACCAACGTCACCACCGGCGACCTGACCATCAACCGCAAGACGCAGGCGATCTACACCCTCGGCACGCAGGCCCCTTACGACCTGTTCGCTGGCCCCATCGAAGTCACCGGCAAGTTCACGTTCGTCGTGGCTACGAACGCTGACGTGTTCACCACCGGCTCGAGCGCCTACGGTCTCACCCGTTCGCCTCAGGCCGTCGTCATCACGCTGACCGACCCCAACGACGCTTCTGGTGGCACCCAGCACTCAGTGGCCCTGACCATGACGACTGCGCAGTTCCACAGCGTCAAGCGCACCCGAGGCAAAGAGTTCACCGAGATTGAGGTGGAGTTCACCGCCAACGCCAACGCCACCGACGCTGCCACCGGCTACTCGCCCATCAAGGTAGTCACCATCAACGGACAGTCCGCCGCCTACTAAGCAAGAAAGAAGGGGAACAATGCCAATCATCCAACTACCCAACAACCAGTCAGCAGTCATCGCCTCCCGAGACGAAATCAGCGAGCGCACAACTCGCTCCATCTCTCGGGCGTACCTGTCAGCCGCCAGTGTTGCTGCACACCTCGCCTCCCTCGGATTCGATGACACGAAGCCAGAGACGTGGGGAGCGTACAGCACGCTGTCGGATGACCAGGTGAAGGCGATGGACGCTTACCAGGCTGAGCTCATCGTCGGGCTCGTCAAGCAGTGGACGCTGGGCGACCTGCCAACCCTTGAGTCGGTGCTCGACCTGCCTAAGGCCACGTTCGACGCACTCGCTGAGGGATGTGGTAATGAGTTCAACGGCGCAGGCATCAACACGGAGCCTGACACCGACCCAAAAGCCCCTACCGTCGCCTCGGCAAACTAAAGGCGGCGCTCGAGGGCAAGACGACTGAGGTGGACGCTGAACTGTCCGACTTTACTCGTGAGTACCGCTTCCGCAAAGCCCTCGGAGGCTCGCACGAGGAGTTCCTCGACCAGCCTCGGCAGGTGACGGACTGGCTGCTGGCAATAGATCAAGTCTTTAGAGAGGTTGAGCGTGGCTAGGGTAATCGTCTCAGGAATCCCCGAGTTCAACGACCAACTCAAGCGTGACATGGAGAAGATGAGCCTCGCCGCTCGTCAATTCGTCACCGAGGGAGCCGACATCATCGGCGATAGTGCTAAGGAGCAGTTCAGGGCCCGTCCTGGTGGCTCTCGCACCGTCTCCAAGTCAGGCCACGTCTACTACAAGGGCACCGGCCCCTACAAAGCCCAGCGCCCTAACCCCACCATCCGCACCGGCAACCTGCGCAGCTCAATCTCTCGCAAGTACGTCCGGCAGTCGGGCAAGGGCTGGGAGTCCGGCACCGGCCCCTCGATGGACTACGCACCCTTCGTCGAGTTCGGCACACGCTTCATCTCTGCGCCAGCCTTCCCCTTCATGGCGATGGGCGTGGAAAACGCATCAGAGCGCCTCAACGCACTCGCCCACCGTCTCTTCAATCAGGCTCAGGAGTAATCATGGGATTGCTAAATCCAATTATAGCAACTTTGTTCGCTGACACGAAAGAATACATGGCGAAGATGACCGAGGCTGAGGAGAAGATGGGCAAGTTCGGCCTCGCCGCCGAAGCCTCCTCAACCAAGTTCAACAAGTTCGCCAGCAAAGCCTCCACCGCCGTCATCGGTCTCGGAGGGGCAATCGCTGGCTACGCAGTGGATCAGGCTCTCAAGTTCAACGATGTCCTCGACAAGATTCAGAACCAGTCGGGCGCAACGTCTGCTGAAGTGGACTCGCTCAAGAAGAGCATCCTAAACATCTCGAGCCAGACCGCCATCTCGTCGGACAACATCGGCAACGCCTTCCTCCAGGTGGAGAAGGCTGGCTATCGAGGCAAGGCTGCCTACGACCTCGTGAACGCCGCAGCGAAGGCCTCAGCCATCACGGGTGGGGATGTGGTCTCGACCACTCAGTCCGTCGTCGCCATCCAGCGCCTGCAAATCGCTCGGGGGATGAGCGTTGCTGCCATCTCTGACCTGCTCGTGCAAGCGAACAAGAGTCATGTCGGATCGCTGGAGCAACTGACCGGCGTGCTCAGTGGCAAGGTCGGAGGCGCACTCGCTGCTGCTGGCCTAAACCTCGCTGAGATGGCCTCAGTTTCGTCCGTAGCGTCTCAGGCTGGCTTCGGTACTGCGAAGGCTTACACCTCGCTCGCAACGGGTCTAGAGAAGATTGAGAACCCCACCTCTGCCTCGGCGAAGCAACTCAAGGGACTAGGGCTCAACGCCGAGACACTTGCCGCCACCGCTCGCAAGCCTGGCACTGGCCTCGTGGACGTGCTGAAGATGCTGGAGACGCAGTCACGCAAGACCGGCATCCCCATGAACACGCTGATCAAGGACACGTTCGGCCCTGCCTCCATCGGTCTCGTCTCGACCCTCGCTAAGAACCTGAACCAAGTCGCCGACGCTAACAAGAACCTGCAAGGCTCCACAGGAGGGGCACTAGGGGCGAACTTCAAGGACGTGACAAGCCAACTGAACTTCCAGATGAAGCAGATTGAGATTCGCCTACAGAACAGCGCCACAAAGTTCGGCCTGACCCTGCTCCCCTACGTCAAGGACGCTGCCAACATCATCACCGGCTCGATGGACTACCTCTCAAAGCACCCGTCTACTCTGAAGGGCATGGGGCAAGTATTCGCCGCCGCCCTCGCTGGTGCGCTGAGCCTGAAGGTCGCCAGCATCGGTGTCGCCATCGCTGAAGCGTTCGGTGTCGCAGTTGCTGAGGGAACCGCCGCCGTGATTGGTGCAGCCGTCGCCACTGGTGTTCTCGGGGCACTTACTGCATGGAACCTCGGAAAGCCGACTCAAGCGTCGTTCGACAAGGCCAGCGCCGAGTGGCAGAAGAACAAAATCGCCGGAGGCTACGACATCGCTGCTTTGACGGTGAACACGCTCTCTAGTGCGCTGAACAAAATCAACCCATTCTTCGCCTTCGCCCCTATCCCCACGCTGCCTATCATCGGCCCCAACCCAATTAGCACCTCAGCAGGTGGAGGACGCAACTACAGCCCCAACTCACCTGGCTATCCACGAGGCAAATCAGTCGTGAACGTGAACGTCGGTCATCACGGGTCGATGGGTAAGTAATGCCGACGTTCGATAACAATCTCGGCATCAACGAGACGTGGAACATCAACATCGACATCAACTCAATCGCTGCCGCCCTCGTCTCCAACCCTGCCTTCATCAAGGCCGTCGCTGAGGCCATCCGCATCTCGCAGACTAAACAGGTACGCTCGATGGGGAACCTGTACGGACACACGGCTCAGCAGCAGAAGCCAGCACCTACGACGAAGCGGAGGCTCCGATGACCACCATCGCATCGCTTCCAGTCATCGACGTGTGGATTGGCTTCGGCATCACCAACCTCGCAACCTTCCCCTACCACGCCCTCCCATCTTCGCAACAATCTGACGCGAACTGGACCTATGTAGGCAAGTACGTCCGAGACTTCTCTACTCGCACCGGCAAGCAGCACTACCTCGATCGTGTCGAAGCGGCGACGCTGAAGATGACGCTCAACAACCGAGACGGCTTCTTCAACAACACGCATCAAATCGCCCCTCGGATGCCGGTGGCAATTCAAGCAACGTGGGCTGGCAATACCTACCCTGTCTACCTGGGCGTAATTGACACCATCCGAGAGAAGGTCGGGGACCAACTCAACTCGGACCTCGACATCGAAGCCACCGACCTGACGAAGTACCTGAGCCTCAAGTACCTCTACCGCCCCTCATTCTGGCAGACCTACGCCAACTCAGCCGCCACGAAGAACTGGTATCGGTGCTCTAACTACTCCAGCACCGTCGTCACCTCGGCAGTCGGCAGTGGCTCGACCGTCACCTACTACTGCACGAGCAACGCCTTCAAGGTCGGGGACAACGTGACCGTCTCAGGGCTCGGGGGCAATCAGGCGCTCAACGTCTCGAACGCCACTGTCACGGCAATCTCGGCGAACTCGTTCACCGTCTCCGTCACCGCTCCCTACACCTCTACCGGCGCAGGCGTGGCCTATAACACGACCGTCTACGACCTGACCTCGAGCGCCGCTAATGGAACCTTCGTCGGGCAGGTCTCGTACCCTCAGCACGGCGTGTTGATCTACGACACGAACGGCTGCGCAGACCTCTCGGGCGCATCGAACCAGGGCGCAGGGTACATCAAACTCCCTGCGCAGTCCGGCATCGGTAGCCTCGACTTCTGGATTCTTGGTCAGCAGACCAACGGGCAAGCCGTCACTCAGTTAGTCAGTGGTGGCTCGACCACCGTGCAGATTCGTGTCGGCACCTCGGGGCAGCTCGAAGCGTGGACCGGCGTGACCACTCTGGCCCTCTCCGTCTCCTCGGGAATCGCAGTCAATGACGGCTACTGGCACCACGTCGGGCTCGTCGTGGTCGGCACGACTACCTACCTCTACTGTGACGGCACCTTCACCGCCATCACGGGGCTGACCGCCTCGTCGCTGAGCACGTCGGGCAACCTGAACATCGGAGCGAGCGGCACTAACGTCACCTTCAACGGGCAGGTGGACGAGATTGTCATCTCCAACGTCGTCTCTATTCCGCAGGCGCAGATTCAGCAGCGATACACCGCAGGCACGATGCTCCAAAAGGGCTACCCCGTCACCTCGAACAAGGTGCTCTCGGGCGACCGCATCGCCGAGGTGCTCGTCCTCGCAGGCTGGGGAACCATCAACAACGACGGCGGCCTGTCCTCGACTTGCACGCTCAGCGTCTCGAACTACCTAGTCGGCTCTGCCTATCAGACCGCCTACGCCTACACCTACGGCTCGTCCGTGAACGGCTACGCCTCTGTAGAGCCCTACTACTGGGATTCTCCCGTCACTGGCTCAACCGCCCTAGATCTCATCCAGCAGGCCACAGACACGGACTTAGGCTCGTTCTACCAGCAACCAGACGGCTACTTCCGCTTCGACACGCAGAACTACTTCGGAACATGGAACGCTGGAACCGCAACGGCGGTCACGGCAACCACTCTCACCGACAGCACGCAATCGTGGACAACGAACCAGTGGGTCGGGGTCATCCTCAACTCCGGCACGTCTTCGGCGATTGTCACGTCCAACACAGCGACAACGCTGACGTTCTCCGCAGGGTGGACAGGCGGCACGCCTGCTCTGGGTTATTACTGGATGTGGCTCCCGAGTTCGGCCGCATCGTCCTACACTTGGAGCGACACGGCAAGCGGAGGAGCCCTGCACTACGACGGCCCCTCGGCTGAGGTCATCTTCGACGACGCTGACACATGGACGACTGTTCGGATTACCCCGCAATCGGGCACGGACCAGATCTACGAGAACGTGACCGCCGAGGCTCGATGGGGCTTCTCCACCCTGAGCAAGAGTGCGACCGTCTCCACCTCGCTCGCCGACGCTCTGAGCACCGCCTACTTCCTCGGCTACCTCTACCGCCAGCCCCTCTGGAGAGTGAACAACGTCACCCTCATGAGCGAGACCGGCAACGGAACAAACTTGCCTTCAATGCTGAGCGCAGGGCTCGGGGACATCATCTCGTTCCAGCGCACGATGCCTAACGCCTCGGGAGCGAACGCTATTAGTGCTCGCATGGTCATCGAGAGCATCACGCACGACTTCGTGGCTGACCCTGGCACCTGGCACTCCTCATTCGTCCTCGACCCCTATCCGGTACACAACTAATGGTCATAAAGAACTCCTCGAACTTCGGCTCATCACTGACCTCACTGGGCGACGGCTCAGACGCTTCTTTCTGGCGACAGGGTGGGGCGTGGGATAGCGGCACGCCGAGCAACACGGGCAAAAGTGTCACCACGAACTACACCAACCTCGGTGCACTAACAAGCATCGCCACCTACACCGGCCCAAACACTGCGCCTGCTGGCTTCCTGCGCTACCTCATCCTGTTCAACTTCGGCGAGACCAGTTCCCTGCCCTCGGCAGACACGCAGGTCTACGCCGCTCTCAGTCTCAACCCAGACCCGACCCTGACCCCCTCCCCACTCATCATGGATTACCAGATTGGCTTCACAAAGGCGACACAGGCCGCATCGTTCTCGGGCTCGTTCATCTACAACGCCCCCGACACCCAGCCCTTTAGCCTCTACCTTTTCGCAAAGACCGGCGGCAGCGCCTCCATGACTGTCGCCTACGCCCACATCACCGTTATCGGCATCAACTAAGGAGAATCATGAACGACACACGCCAAGCAATCGTCGCATGGGCGCAGTGGGCTCACGCAAACAGCGCACACTTCAACTACACCGAGGGGCCTCTGCGCATGAGTGCCATCGGCGTATTCCCCCCGAAGTTCCCCATCAACGCTGACTGCTCAGCCTTCGTGACGTGGTGCTACTGGATCGCCGGAGCCGACGACCCGAACGGACTGGGCTACAATCACACCGGCTACACCGGCACCCTGCTCACTCACGGTCTTGAGATTCCCCTCGCACAAGTCCAGCCTGGCGACGTTGTGGTCTACGGCCCATCAACGGGCTGGCACACGGCGCTCATCGTGCAGGCCGGTCCCGACCCTCTCACCATCTCGCACGGTCAGCAGGGCGACCCTTCGCTCGTCCACGTCAGCCAAGACGGTCGCCAGCCTCAGCGTTATCTGCGCTTCCACACCGGCATCGCTGGAACGCCTCGCACGCCCGACATTCTCAAGGTCGCCACGCCCGACCTGACGAAAGTAGTGCCACAGGTGGAAGGCCACGAGGTCCGACCCTTCGAGCCCAAATCATGATGCTGGGATTCTCGCTCAACACCGCTAACTGGTGGATTAACTTCATCGTCAGCATCGGCTTCTTCCTCGGCTTCGTCTGGGGTACGTTCAAGACCATCAACCAGGTCAAGCAATTCCTCCACCACCGCATCGCTACTCGTGCCTCAGACCTCGCTGCCGAGCGCCTCGCCTCGGAGATTGAGGAAATCAAGGCGCAATACAAGCCCAATCACGGCTCGTCCATGCGAGACGCAATCGACCGCATCGAAAGCGCACTGACCAAACTCGACCTCAAGCTCGACTCTACGGACGCAAAGATTGACCGTCACCTCGGGGCGCACGAGGGCCTGTGAAGCGCATCGGTCACTGGGACTTCCATCCAGCCGTTCGCTCGGGGGATGACCGCACACTAGGCGAGAAGGCCGCCGACCGCATGAGGCACGGCATGGGCTCGTGGCCCTTCGTGTTCGGCTTCGTCGGCTTCATGGCTGTATGGATGACGTACAACATGTGCGTCAATGGATTCGACCCATTCCCGTTCATTCTGCTGAACCTGTTGCTCTCGACACTGGCAGGATTACAGGGGGCGATTCTGCTCATCGCTGCGAAGCGTGCAGATCGCATCTCGTCAGAACTGGCGAAGTATCACCTCGAGGTCTCTGAGGCCACGAAGCAGATGCTCGCCGACCACAAAGAAATGCTGTACCAAATCAAACTAGGAGAACCTAAATGACCTTACCAGTGAACAACCTCGTGGCTCCGCTTCTGACTGAGCCAACTACATGGCTCGTGGGCCCGATTGCCTCAACCTACAAGAACAATGAGACCATTACGCTCTACAGCCTCAAGGGGCTCTACCAAGTGGACTCAAGCGGCAACCCGACGACTATTCCGCTCGGCACCTCCGGCCCGTTCGTGATTCAGGTGGACAGCGAGCAGATTCTCTGCTCGGCTGCCAACTACAACGACAACAAGGTCACGATCTACGCTTCGAGCCAGGGCAACGGACGAGGCTACAACGGAACGACCATCGCCAAGCACGAAATCGGTGGCTACGGCTCCGGTCAGGTCTTCGTCGTCTCAACCTCGGTGCAGGGTGGCGTGAGCTCACAGATTCAGGCTCTTGCTTACGGCTCAGCGATTGGCAACAACGTTGCAGAGAGCTTGCCTCGGACGTTCGTCAATGGAAACATCACGCCAGGCTCGGGTACACTTCGTACTGCGGCAGTGTATTTGTACGCTGGTCAAGTCGTAAGCAACATCACCTTCTGCACCTACACCACCGCAGGCGCAACGGTCACCGGAACGTGGGCTGGACTGTTCACGCCAAATGCTAATTACTCCACCTTCACGCTCGTCGCCGCCACCGCTCAGCAGAACCTGACTTCGCTGGCTGCTTCGTCCTACTTCACATGGCCCATCGCCACTGTCGCCTCGGGTGCTTCGACGACGTACACCGTGCCTGCGACGGGAATCTACTACGTCGGCGTCTGCATCACTGCGACCACCATGCCGACCATCGCTGCGAACGGCATGACGCCTGTTGCCAATAGCAACAACCCACCACTGCAAGCAGCAACGATTACTGGGTCGGCTAACCCTGCAACCATCGGCACAACGTACTCAACTGGTGGCTCTGGGTCTGTCGTCTACTACGCCCTGACCTGAGATTACTAAGTCCCTCATCATCGACAACTAAGGAGCACTAATGGCACTACTCGCAGTCGCATCGGAGAACACGGCAATCGCCGCCATCTTCGTCCCCTCGACGACCTACTACCTCAGCCTGCACTCGGCAACCCCTGCGCAGACTGGCACGAACGAAATCTCGGGTGGCTCCTACGCTCGTCAGGCCATCACGTTCGGCTCGGCATCGGGTGGTTCGGAGGCTTCGACCAACTCGCAGACCTTCACGAACCTCCCTGTCGAGTCGGGCGGCATCCCCTACTTCGGTATCTGGGACTCCGCTACGGCTGGCAACTACAAGGGCGGCGGCACGACCACCGGCTTGACTGGCTCACTGCCTGCCGGAATCTCCGTGAACTTCGCCACTGGTGCAGTGACCGTCGCTATCGCCTAATGAGCGACGGCGACTTCATCGGCACCGCTACGGCCTCATGGACTTTGCCTGAGGCTGAAAACGTACCAGAAAAGGAATAGTTATGGCTGAATCTCCGGTCAATGGGGTCGGCACAACGCTGGCTTCGTCTATCACAAACGTCGCCACCACAGTCTCGCTGGCCTCGGCTACTGGCTTCACAAACGCTCAGTACCACTGCCTGATTAGCGACGGTACGAACTACGAGATTGTGCTGGCTACGGCATTGTCTGGCACCACTCTCACCATTACGAGAGCGGTCGAATCGTACAACGGCGTACAGACTGCGTTCTCCTTTGCTGCTGGCTCAACCATCAACGTTGTTCCCTCGGTTGCCTCGGTAGTTGGCCTCATCGAGGGTCAGCCTTACCTCACCGTCACTGGGGTGGGCAACGCCACGACAGCCACTCGCTACGTCGGCGGTACGGCGAATGGCGCTCCCTCATCGGGTACATTTGCAGTGGGCGACTTTATCGTCGACTTGACCGGAACTATCTGGGTCTGCACTACTGCTGGAACTCCTGGCACTTGGACCACCACCATCTCGTCACACCTGCAACTTCGGTCAGCGACGGCGACGGTTGGGCGCAATGAAATAACTTTGTTCTCCGGCTCAACCGCCAGCCAGACACTCACCGCACCGTCAAATCCAATCGACGGCTCAAACTGGACAGTCATCAACAAGTCATCGGTCTCGGTCACGCTCAGTTTCACTCCGTCAATGATTCCGCTTGGCTCCACCACCGGCGTAACGACGTTCTCAGTCCCTGCCAACGGCTCGTATTCGTTCGTCAATTACAACGGCTCGCAGTGGTACATGGTTGCATCGAACAGCGCCGACCAACTAATCAACACGCTCCCAGTTGCTAACGGCGGTACGGGTCAAACATCAACGCCAGGAACTGGTCAAATCCTTACCGGCAATAACACCAACTTTCAGTTAGTCCCTAATGCGAGCGCACTCGGTCAGGTCCTCACGGCTCTACCGATTAGCGGTGGCGTTGGTTGGCAGAACGTTAATTTGGGTAGCACAACCGTGACAGGGACGGTTGCGGTCGCTAACGGCGGTACTGGTGTGACTACCTCCACCGGCTCCGGCTCCGTCGTCCTCAGCACGTCGCCCACTCTCACAACTCCTACGCTGTCAGGAAACACAACTGCTGGGACAATCAACTCAACGACAATTCCGTCCTCGGCAACGTTGCTCACGTCTACAACGGGTGTCACTACGTTCGCTGGTGGCACTACAGGACTGACTCCTGCATCTGCTACGTCTGGCGCAATCACACTGGCTGGAACTCTTGCAGTTGCCAACGGTGGAACTGGTGTCACGAGCTCAACTGGTAGTGGATCCACCGTTCTTTCAACGTCGCCTACACTTGTCACTCCGGCACTCGGAACTCCGGCGAGTGGTGTCATGACGAACGTGACCGGACTTCCCCTGACTACTGGAGTCACTGGAACCCTGCCTATCGGAAACGGCGGAACCGGCATCACAACTGCTGGTGCCAACAACCAGTTTCTCGCTACCAACGGCACGGCTCTTTCGTATCGCTACACTCAAGCGCAGGCGCTAGGCTTCGGCTCAAGCGTCGGAAGCAGTGTTGCCGAAACCATGCCTCGAATGTTCGTCACAGGCTCTTTCACTCCTGCAACTGGTGCAATACGAACGACGGCGGTCTACCTCTACGCCGGTCAGGTCATTAGCAACATCACCTTCTCCACTGGAAGCACCGCAGGCGCAAGCGTCACCGGAACGTGGGCTGGACTGTTCACTTCGAACGCTGGCTACACTCAGTTTACGCTCGTCGCTGCTACCGCTCAGCAGAGCCTTACCTCGATGAACGCCACGACAATGTTCACATGGCCCATCGCAACAATCGCTGCTGGCTCGTCTACGACGTACACCGTGCCGACAACTGGCATCTACTACATCGGAGCCTGCATCACGGCGACAACAGTTCCATCCCTCGCCGCACTCACAACGACGGTCAATACTGCCAGCCAACCAATCACGGCGGCGGCTCTTACAGGGTCTACTAACCCTGCAACTATTGGAACGACGTACGCATTAAACAACTCTTCTCAAAACATCTACTACGCCCTGACCTAAAGGAGACTTGAATGGCGACCTCCGGCTGGGGTGCAACTCGATGGGGCTCGCTTCAGTGGGCTTCGACATCAAATAACCTCACGCCGACCTGCTCGGGTGCTTTCTCATACGTTGGTGCATCATCGGCAAGCGTCGTTAGCACCAGCTCGTTGTCCGGTTCGTTCGCTGGCTCGGCGAGTGCGATCATTCAGGCGACGGGCTCAGGCTCGTATTCCTACACCGGCGCAAGCACGACCTCGAGCATCACCTCAACTGGCTCGCTGGTCGGCTCGTTCAATGGCTCGTCAGCCGACTACTTGGTGGATGCAGGCTCGCTGTCGGGGGCGTTCTCCGCTTCCGCTTCGGGAACCATCGCCGCTAGTGCCTCTGGCTCGTACTCGTTCACCGGCACAGGGTCGGCACGATTGCTCGCCTCTGGGGGCCTTTCAGGGGCCTTTCAGGGCAACGCAGTCGGGGCTATCCAAGCACTCGGCGCACTCCTCGGAGCGTTCGCTGGTACCGGCACGGCAATCTATTACTTCCCCCCATCATCACCTGGCACGGTTATTGGCACAGTGTTGGTCGCTACGGTGAAGAACAAGGCCTACTCGGGAACCGTCACCGGCACGATCTACACCGCCTCAGTTCGAGGCACCTCCTACCAAGCAACAGTCACCGGCACCGACGAGGCCGCCTCAGTCAAAGGAACAGTTCATGTCTAGTTATACCTACTTCGCTGGGGCCACCCTGCGCCTGAGCACGAACGACTACCCCTTCACCAGCATCACTGGGACGGTAGTAGACCCTGACGTGGTGACGCTCCAGGTCAGCGTGTCAGGTCAGACCGCCTTGACCTACACCTACACCAACGGCTCGGGCGACCCCACCGGCACCATCGTCCGAGATGGCACGGGCAAGTACCACGCCGACCTCTCGACCACCGGCAAGGCTGGAGTCTGGTCGGTCATCTGGTCAGGCCAGCCGTCCTCAGGCACTGACACCACCAAGACTTCAGCCGTCTGGCAGGGCGAAATCACCGTATCGCCGACAGGCTTCTGATAGTTTCATGGTGCGGAGAACTGAGGAGGCCCCAATGGTAGACCTGTCCGAGTTTCATGATGCACAAAAGAAAGTCTGCATAGTGGCGAAGTTCGTCGCCGCTCTGAGCACGACTGAACAAGAGCAGTTCCAAGCAGCACAAACCGAGCCCGACATCTCGACGGCGAGCATCGTTCGCTGGCTACTACGCCGAGGGGCGACGTTCCGTGAGAACGTGGTCTACAACCACCGCAAGGGTCAGTGCCCATGCCAGTGAACCTCGACGAGTTCGAGCCACGTCCCGAGAAGGCAATCCGATCATCTGTCGAAGTCGGGCCCGATGGTGGCGAGTTTCAGACCGGCGAACTAACCCGACCTATCCAACTGGCCTCAGACTGGCACGACATCCTCAAGGGCTTCGGGCTCGACCCCGATGAGTTCTTCGTGGTGGACGACACCGTGCGCATGTCCAAGTGGCAGCAGTCCAAGCGCACCGAGTCCGGCGACCGAGATGTTGTCTGGCTCTACTCCTACCGAGCACGCTTCGCACGTCGCACGCCCACCCTGACGGACGTGGACATCGAGCGCCTGACCTCGCTCGTCGAGAAGTGGCGACCGGCGAAAACAAAGCCCAACACCACAACTGCCGAGCCCTGCACCTTCCTCATCAACTGGGCTGACTGGCAGATAGGCAAGTCCGAGAACGGTGGCGTGGCTGCGACGGTAGACCGAGTGCACAAGTCATTCGAGGACTGCATCGCACGCATCAAGGAACTGCGCAAGGCTGGACGCAACATCGAGAAGGTGGCAGTGTTCAACCTGGGCGACCCCAGCGAGGGATGCTCGGGCAACTACGCCAGTCAGCAGTTCACCGTGCAGCTCAACCTGCGAGCGCAACTCAACCTCGTCCTCGACCTGTGGACGCAGGGCGTAGCGACACTCGACCCCG
>Ga0214165_1000631_pt1 | contig 23125 bp, 22 predicted proteins | sample TroBogypolimnion_34_FD_153004 | JGI IMG/M metagenome (GOLD analysis project Ga0214165, IMG submission 153004) | Freshwater microbial communities from Trout Bog Lake, WI - Practice 03JUN2009 hypolimnion v3 | ecosystem: Environmental > Aquatic > Freshwater > Lake > Hypolimnion/Profundal zone ... | reverse complement strand
TCCAGTGAGTCCAGTTGATCCAGTGAGTCCTGTCCATCCCGTGAGACCTGTGGCTCCAGTCAAACCCGTCGCACCCGTGAGTCCCGTCCACCCCGTCAACCCCGTTGCACCCGTGAGTCCAGTTGATCCAGTGAGTCCAGTAGGACCCGTGAGTCCTGTCCACCCCGTCAACCCCGTTGCACCCGTGAGTCCAGTTGATCCAGTGAGTCCAGTAGGACCCGTGAGTCCTGTCCACCCCGTCAAACCCGTTGCACCCGTGAGTCCAGTTGATCCAGTGAGTCCTGTCCACCCCGTCAAACCCGTAGGCCCAGTGAGTCCTGTCCACCCCGTCAAACCCGTAGGCCCAGTCAATCCGGTGGAACCCGTTAGTCCAGTCCAACCTGTGAGACCCGTAGGCCCAGTTAATCCAGAAGGACCTGTAGATCCCGTCCAGCCCGTCAATCCTGTCCAACCCGTCAAACCAGTAGGTCCAGTCAATCCTGTGGAACCCGTGAGTCCAGTCCAGCCCGTGAGACCTGTTGGACCTGTGACTCCAGTGGGACCCGTCAACCCGGTCCACCCTGTTAAACCAGTGGGACCCGTAAGTCCAGTTGCACCCGTCAAACCAGTAGGACCCGTGAGACCCGTGGCTCCCGTCAATCCCGTCCAGCCCGTCAATCCGGTAGGACCCGTCAAACCAGTCCAACCCGTCAGTCCAGTAGGACCTGTCAATCCTGTCCATCCCGTGAGACCTGTTGGGCCCATGAGACCTGTGGCTCCAGTCAATCCCGTCGGTCCTGTAGCAATGGCTCCAGTAGAACCCGTCCATCCCGTCCATCCCGTGAGACCCGTTGGACCCGTTGCAATTGCGCCAGTGGCTCCAGTGAGACCCGTGGCTCCCGTGGTACCTGTTGCGCCCGTGAATCCAGTGTATCCCGTGCTACCTGGACCCGTGTAACCCTGGACTCCCATCGCGCCCGTGTAGCCTGTTGCACCTGAGTATCCAGTGAACCCTTGAATACCTTGATATCCGACAGGACCGCGGTCGCCGCTGATGCCCTTGGGTCCAGTTGGGCCCGCTACACCCGTCGGTCCATCGTAGCCACTCAGTTGTGAGAAGGTGACGCCTGCAGTCGCGAGAGTTGCAGCGCCGCTCGCACCGACGTACCCAACATAGAATCCGATATAACCGCCAGGAGGCAGCAAAAAGATGGCCGAGGACGCAATGTATGCAGTGCCTGTTGCGTACTGAATTGCGGTTTCACCCTGAGTGTACGTTCCAGACATGACGGCATAGGTTGTCAAGGTCGATGCGCCTGGAACAGTGACGTTCGCATACCAGGTTGCCAACAAAGGCAATGTAGAGGATCCACTGTTGTAAAAGACATCTGCATTCGGCTGAGGTGAGACGCCAGTCGACAACTCGAGGTTCGGAATACCTGCAGCGGACGTGTTCGTAGAATCTGGCTCTAGATACGGAACGAGCAACTGCGTGGTCGTTGTAAATGTCGGAGTATCCCGAGTGGTCTTTGCAAGTGTCGCAATAGGGCTAATGAACACTGGACCTGTAGGCCCTGTAGCCCCAGGACCCCCACCACCACCTCCAACTCCAACCCACGGCAGTGCATTCCACACAGTTACGCCGTCGCCAACCTTCATCTGGCTTGCATAGATACCGTCCAAGACAACCGATGGTTCACCGGCTGCCAATACGAGCACGTTTCCAACTCCAGACCAGTTGGCGTACGTATCTCGACGTAGCTCGAACTTCACGGGGTTCACCGGCATCCTTACTAAACATCGCACACATTTGTCTGGGCATTCCCGCCGTTGAGTAGTATATAGTTCAGCATCGTAAAGTATGCGCTACCGCCATCCATAGCAAAGTCGCCATTGCCATCCAACGAATTGGGATGTGTGATGAACGCATCGCCGCCGTCGTACTCGTCTGCAGATGTCCCGCCATCCAGGATATTCGGCTCTTCATTGCCTGAGAACATGCCGTCGTAGACATCGCAGACCACTTCGGGGGCCACAGCCTTACACGCGGCCTCACACAACCCTGAAATGGAATACAACTCCAAGACCCCGTTCGTGAATCCAGACGTGTGGTTCGTCTCGTGTAAAAAGCGGGTTGGGTCACCATAGTGTCCACTCACAACTGCCTTGCGACGCACGGTTTGTGTGAACGTGGACGCATCGCGCGTGCGCCCTGTGAACCGCTCCTTGCCTGTGGAGATAGGCGGGGGAAGCGAGGGTCCTGACCGTGAGTGTTCGGGACGTGTGGACTGATAGCCAATCCAGAGGACAAATGTTAAAAGTAGTGTGGCAACCACGTTGCCTATCATCTTGTTCTGGACTTAGATATCATCTACGTCCACTTCGTCGTCCTCGACGAACTCGATGCCGCCCTCTTCCGTGGGTGCATCCGTGGAGGCCCGGGCGAAGATGCGCTTGTCCGCATCGGGACGCAGCTCTTGGTAGCGGGCAATGTGCCTGTCCGTGAAGACGGACACGATCTTCCATGGAGTGCCGCCCAGACCCGTGTTCGCGAGCAGGACCACACTGCCCACGTCCGTCCAGACGTCCTTCTTTCCTCTGCCCCGCATGCCGCCACGCAGGGGTGCGTGGACCAGCTTGTCCACAGGGCGCTTCTTGCCCCCAATCTCTTCCTCTACCACGAAGAAACACTCCATCATTCCTGAGCCCAGGCGCCGCATGACGCGGGCAACATGGACTCCATCTGTCTTTTCACCGTTGAGCAGGTCGTCGAGTAGCGCGTCGTTGAGCGAGTTGTTGGCCTTGGTCTTGTTGGATTCGGAGTTGCGCTGAGAGCGGTGGCCAGAGCCTCCAGTCATGTTGCGAGGCATCTTGTAGTCTAGCAGGGAGTACATTGTGCCTGGGGTGGCGGTTTCCGTTTTTAGCGAGGGGAGGCCCAACGGATAGAATCGTTGAAAACGGATTCGTGGTGGCCCAAAGGAACTGGAGTCCCCCCTCAAACCAACGGACAAAATGAACTCCGCACTCTCCAACAACCTCTCCACCGCCATCCACCGCATCGCGCCTTCCTTCAAGATTTCTGGCGACGAGGTGAGCGCTCGCCTCCTCGCCGTGCTGTTCCCGATTCCAACCGTCACGATGCCAACTGTCGCCGAGCCCGCGGCGCCCGTTGCGCCGCCCGCGCCCGCTAAGGTTCCGGTCATGAACCTCGTGGGTCTCAACCCCACACTCCAGAAGAAGCTTGTCCAGTTGTTCGACGAGTCCAACGGCAAGGGCAATGAGGACGCCTACGCCGACGCCGCTGAGTCCTTCCTGGCGCATGCCAACCGCATGCCCGCCAAGGAGTGGTCGGCCAAGCCCGCGGCAGAGCACCTGCGCGAGTTCCTCAAGCCCAGCAAGTCCAACGCTGCAGCGGCCACGCCGACGCCTGCGCCTCCGCCCAAGGTCTCCGCGCCCAAGCCCGCGGAGGTCGAGATGGATGAGAACTGCGTAGCCGTCCTCTACAAGGGCGTTGAGTACTGGGTCAGCGAGAATACCAAGCGGGTCTACCTGACCACCGCCGACGGCGTGGACGAGCTCCAGGGCCAGCTGGGCCTTGCAGAGTTTGACGGCATGGTGATGCCTGTCGACGAGGAGTAGGACTTCAAGTTCAACTTCCACTTCACTTCTTAATTATTTTTCACTGACGGCGGTGGAATGCAGCAGGGTTCGGGTGGCGTTTGCACTTCGGGAGGCGCGGGTCCCATTGCGGCACCCACGGTTGTGTTTTGACTCGGGAATGCATTTGAGTCACGAGAGAACCGGGCGCCACCAATCACTGCTTCTTGGCGCACGTAGGCTGTATAGGCAGACGCGATGTCTTGGCGTTTCTGAGGATAGGGGTGGAACACGTCAAACGAGAAGTCGAAGTAATTGTAGTTAGCACCGCCTATCGTTGCGTACACGCGGACACTTGTCGTACCTGCAAGAACAGGCATACCCGAAAAGGTGGCCGAGGCAGTATCAAACGTCAAGCCACGTGGAACGGCACCAGCCTCTACAAAGAAGTAGGCAGGCAACTGATTGAGAGCAAGAGTGATCGGTGCAATGTACCTGTACTGCATGAAAGAGTAGTTCATGGAAAGGGGAGCCGTGAGTTGGAGTGTGAGGTCCTGCACGGGTGTCGTCAGAATGGAATCGGCTCCGAACGGATTCACGACATTGAACGTGCTGGAGAAACGAGACACGCGTGTAACAGGAGACGTCGCAGGTGTCCAGACGGATAAGGGGGAAGTGTTCGTGTAGACGTGAGTACCGTCTACGTTCAGAATCCACTGTGAGTTCACGTACGCGATCGTTGACCGAATGGTTAACGGTAGGTCAAACGTAACCGCAGGTGACCACGATTTTCCATCGCTCGATACCTTCAGCTCACACTCCTGACTACTCAGGTCGACGGAGTTATCTTGGCCAAGTGCAACCCAGGAGCCTCCTCCATACGCAACGGCAAATGCGGTGTACTGAAAGTCGGTGCTGTCTGGGGACGTGTTCCAGGTGTATCCAAGATCAGACGACCACCTGAGCGTTGAACATGATGTCCCTGTAAGGACGGTATACATAGTGTTTGAGTCCGAGCCTGCCGCAACCCAGACAGGGCCATCCAGCGCAAAGTCGCGCGTTTCAGTGACAAAGTACCCGGTTGGATACGTCCATGCAGGGACCACCGTTGCGTTATCATCGACTGGAGGCGTTCCCCCTGTCATGCTTGAGATTCGTATCATGGTAGGCGTAGTTGCAAACGACGACGTAATCAGAGACCCTCCGCCCGCCATGTAGATACTGCCCGAACGCCGAAGGACGACCGAACCTATATCCTGCGAAGGTCCAGCGAGAGTCGCGGGAAAAAACGGGTTACTGGAAACTTCGTTTGTCCTCGTGACTGCAAGCGCCCAGTTGGCAGGTGTTCCTGATGTGTAGTATCCAGGTGTCCACGTGGCTCCATTGTCGTAGGATGCAATCAAGTAGACCTGTCCGAAATTTGACATCGAGTTCGTCTGGGTATTGTATCCATGACCCAGCGCGTACCACGTGGATCCAGAACCCGAATATGCGATAGAAAATGCACTGCGGTAGCACGTCCACGTTGTTGGGTTCGGCTTTGGTGTCGTGATGATTCGAGTTGGGAAATTCGGAGACAGTGACAGTGGTAGCGCTGTTGCATCGCCGTAGACCACTGAGCCAAAGATGGTCGATCCATTAGACCCTGCCTGAGCAAAGGAACCCACTACATTGCTCCCGTTCATCTGAAGATCGCTCGCGGCATTGGTTGTAGGACTTGCGTATGGATTCGATGTCCTGTCGCCCGATAGTGCGAACCCAATGCTGGCATCCGAGATGACCGAGGCATTTTTGAATGTGTACATCGGCGTTATGATGTTGGCCCCGATCGCGAGTTCGCCATTCACTGGGATGGTGGTTGATGTCAGAGTAAAGACGGTCGACACGGGTTGAATACCCACGACTGCATTCACCACAATAGGTGCGCTGGCCACTAAGTCTGCACCCGAATTCAGAGTCCCGCCGATCACGCCTGACGTCGCACCAATCGTCAGTCCATACGACGGTTGTGTCAGGGAAAACCCAGACACTGCGACGCCCGAATGAGACGCACGAATCGTCTGAATCGGAGACACGACTCCGCCTGGTACTAGGGAGTATGAAGTCAGTGGCGTGATAAGGACGAGTGCATCGGGGTCGACTGAGTATGTGTAATACCGCGAGTGCGTAGAAATACCCGTAGACGCCGTGGCTGTGAAGATTCCACTGCTGCTACCCAGACATGTTCCTTGAATCAGTCCGTTACGAGTACATGTGATTCCCTGTGGCAGCCCAGAGACTGTATAGGACACAATGACGCGCCCACTCAAGGTTGTCGCAGTCAACTGAATGGGCGTAATCACCCGATTCTGCTGGAACGTTGGAGTCACCTCACCCCACGTGAAGACATCGTCCACCACCGAAAACAGAATAGGAACGGACGCATACGCAGTGTACGGAGAGGGAATCGAGTCTGCGGCTGTGACTTCGCCAAAGGACTGAGGGATAAGAGTGGTCGGTGTGCCTTCAAACGTAATGACATTGTTAGAAACCGTCGCAGTAATACCTGCTGCCTGAAACTGTGGATACGTAAACGTCAGTGCCTGTCCAGTGCTTGAGGTGGCGGTCAAGCTGAGGTTACTTGAATAGTATCCTGGTAGCGCATTACTCAGAGGGCGCCCAATGACAAAGGTCAGTTGATAATCGGCAAAGGACGACAATGTCACCACGTCTCGCACCGACGTGACGCCAACCTGAATGCTGCCAATGTTTCCACTCGAGTCAACTGCGGTCACTGTGCACAGCCCCGAAGTCGGGGCCGTCGGGGTTCCTACGATGTACGAGTTTCCAGACAGGTCGACAGGCGACATCGTCAGTCCAGACGGAAGCCCAGTCGCAAAGACCGAACTGATCACCTGTGTCCCAGACCCGAACACAGTCTCTGCATTGAAGAGAAAGGCATTGCACGTTGGAACGGGTAGGCCTACCGTGAGTGTAGACAAGTATGTATTGTTCGTCGGCTGCGTAAAGATAACCGTAGGCGAGTAGGAGAAGACAAGCGAACTCGAGTTGGACAGTACTCCAGTAAATACACTCGTGGCCTGGACCTTGAGGGTGGACTGCAACGAGGAGCCCCCCGATGTTCCAAGGGTAATGACCGAGTCAATGGTCGGCGTTCCTTTGAGAATGACCGTTCCCGATGGATCGGTGGGGTAGAAGGTGTAGGACACTGGGTTTCCGTCGATGTCCGTGAACCCAAGTCCACTGGGAAACGACACGGATCCAGAAGGCAAAGTGTAGAAGAAGTTGGACGAACCCAGAGGCGGCGATGCCGTGAGTGTAATCGGCGTGATTGCCTGTCCAACTGTAAGTGTCTGCACAACAGGGCCTCCGAACAACTGCACGCGCTCAGGCTTGACCTGGATATTGATGGTTGACGACACAACCTGAGAGTTCGCGTTGGATGCTACAAACAGGTAGGACGTGTTCGCACCCGATGCAGCAGGCAGACCTTGAAGCTTGAAGAGGTTCGAGGTTACACCTACAAACTGCAACTGCGCGGGAAGAGGAGGCTGGACAAACGCTGTTGCGGGATTCAACGACGCAGTCGTCTTGAAGGAGATTCCAGCGTACGGTTCGTTGGCGTAGACGACGACATTGGACACCAGTGCGTTCCCCGACGGGTCCGTGAATCGCCCCGTGCTTGCAAAGACCGTATTCGAGTAGACGTCACCTGCTGCGGTCACCAGGGTAATCCTCTCACCGGTGGCCGAGGAGATCGTATTGTATCCACCCGATCCTGCAAAGGTGAAGCCCGACGAGTCGGTTGTCAAGTAAGCGTACAAATTCACGGACGTGTTCGAAAAGGGCGAAGAGGCGGGTGGGTAGGAGAATCGATAGAAAAAGGGTTCGTACTGATACAGTTGAAAGTATCCGTTGATGAGCGCAGGGTAGTACCCTGGGTCGGGTTGGACTGCCATTACTTAGGAGCAGGAAGAACTGCTTTAGGTGCTTCCGCTTCAGCCTTCTTGTCTGCCCAGCGCTTCTTCATGCGTTCCGAGGCCGCTGCCCTGGCGGCATCGGACATGGTCCTCTTCGCGACGCCCTCGGGGACCAGTGCGCGAATGACCTTCTTCTTGGGCGGAGTCTTCACGACGACGGCAGGGGCCACCGCTTCAGGGGCTGGTTCCACTACAGGAACGTTCAATTCGTCGAACCGTTTCTGGCCTTCCTCAATAGCCAAATCCCGGTAAACCAAGTCGAGCTTCAACTTCAGAAGGGCTGACGAGCGATCCATACTCTTCATCGCGAACATTTCGGGTTGCAGAGTACCATGTGGTGGGCTTGAACGGAATCCGTTTTTCTTCGACCTTGTCTTTATTGGATTCGTACTGAACGTATAGGAAGTAGGCAAAGGTTGACAAGACGAGACCAAGCAATGCGAGGTTAAAGACCATCGACGTTGTTTGGACTAGTTCGTTGCGCCGTCCAATCAGCATGGACTCTATGGCGCCGAGGTTGGCAAGATGTTGCATTGTGGAGTAGCAGGAGTCCATACGGCTCCAAGAAACGACAGAGACCTGCGAGCCCATGGATCGGTCAAGCACGAGCACACATGAATGCGTCCGTGGTAGACTGCAGTCAGTCTGACCAAATCGTGAACCTGTCTGCGCGTATGTCCCTTGGTGCAGACAGAATAGACAGTTCCCGAATACCGAAGGCAGTCCATTTACGTACCTGTAGACGACAGGCTCTGTGTATACGGATTCTTGGTGAAGCCCGTCTGGATGTCGGGGTTGTTGCGCGACACCAGGATATCCTCCTGCAGGGGGTTGAAGTACTTGACCGATCCCTGGAGTCCTGACGTCGGTGCCTGTCCACCAATGCTCATGAGCGGCGTGTCGAAGCGAGTCGCGGCCGCAAAGATGGACTCGTCGCGATGGGTCGCCACATTCGTCGCCTGGGGGCCCGTCTGTAGAGAGGACATGCCACCCACGGGGCCGCCTGGTGTCGGACGACCCTCTACCGTCAACTTCATGAACTGCTGAAACGGCTCCGTGAAGGAGCGGATGTAGGTCTGGTAGGTATTCGCCGACTGCGGTCCACCGATGAACTCGTCGGACGTGGACTCGCGCCTCTGCGTCTTCATCACCTGCTCGGGGTACATGGCACCAGCAACCTGCTGACCCACGGCCGTATTCAAGTGGTCCATCTCACCCTCCTTGCCCTCCAGGATGACGAAGCGGTCGGGCTTGTTCTTCTTGACAGGTGCCTGGAGACCCATTTCCGTAACAAAGAAGGCACCGGGCACTGCCTCGCTCTTGTAGGTCAACTTGGGCTTCGACGCAACACGGATTTCGTCGGTCGTCGGTGGCAGGGCGTACTCGCGAGCCGCATCCTGCTGGTACCCGCCAGACGGCAAGTTCGTGTAGCCGTCATTCACACCAGGACCCACTTGCACGCGATCAATGGGAAAGACGTTCGCAGTGCGGAGGGACGTGACCTGACGAGACTGCTCAAAGTCCGTCTCGATCTGCTGGCCCCAGGGGTTTCCAGTGCCCTTCTCGGGGACGAAGAATGCAGGCGCCTCTTCCTTGTGGTGGAACGTGTGCTTGCCCGTGCCCGTGTAGGTGTCGAGGATTCCGTCGGTTGCGCCCGAATACATGGACTGGGTCATGTTGGCGCCGAAGAAGGGGACCATGTTGTTGTGACCCGTGACCGCATCAATCACCTGCATGACTCCGCCCGTCTGTTCTGGATTCAAGAAGGTCTCCATCGGGTTCTTGCCTGGGGTAGACACCGCTGCCTGCTTCTTCTTTCGAGGGTTCGTTTCGTTTGCCATGGCATATCCGAGGGCAGCGAGGCCCATGAGCAGAACCACGTCCATCTTTGTGTATGACCAGACAAAATGTGCTAGGACGTACTGCGCGTCTCGGGCTGACGCGTGGGCACATTGGTCTCAAACGGAGCCACCGCTCCATCCTGAGGCTTGAACACCAGGGGCACGAACGGAAACGTATTCTGCTGGTCTGTGGGGCGCGACACCAGCCCCGTGGTCTGAGTGCTCGTCTTCGTGAATGGCTTGAGCATAGGTAAACAGGGGTCCATTGTTTTCTATCGTAGAAATAACGGCATGCCCAAAAAAGGCGTGATTGAGAAGACCGAAGACACCATGGGCGACTTTTTGTGGATGCCCGATGTCGCTTCCCCAATGTATGATATACTGAAGTCGGTGGCGTCTACGTTTCGCGTCGTCTTTGCTCTGATTACGTTCGGCTTCTTTGCGATGGTCTGGTGGGGTTTGTTCATGGACTTCAGGGCTCAGAAGGTTCCAGTCTTATATGCGGCAATCGGCCCACTTATTGCCATTCTCGTAATGCTTGCGCTCCTCTTTGTTGTCGTTGTGTTCTTCAGCTCCATGGTGTCACCAATCGACATCTTTGGGTATCCGATTGTGCACACGTACCCGGGTACATGTCCTCCTACACACCCTGAATTGAATGGACTGTTGTGCTACAAGCCATGTCCGTCAGGTCGTCATCGCGTAAGCGACGTATGTTGGGCCGACTCGGTTGAGAATGGTCTTGGAACAGCGATTGGACTGGAACCGTGTCCTGATGGTTGGGAAACGTGGCCCCTGACCTGCCGAAACCCGATTCACTGCGACCCCATCGACACGAGTCACTTCCCCTGGACAGGCGGTGCATGTCACGGAGGCGAAACGATTGGACGTCTGGATCACGGCGGTGTATGCCCAGGGCCTCAAGATGCAGGTGGACTGTCGGGGTTTGACGACTGGTACAAGCGCTGGAAGGCCGCGCACGAGAAGAAACAGAGGACAAAGAAGACGTGCAACGAACCAGCAGGTGTCCACGATGGCGAGCGGACATGCGAGGAGCAGAAGCTCGTGGACGGGGCCCCACACGTCGAGCGAATCGACGGAATGTGCTACAAGTCGTGTCCGTCGGGCATGACTCACGTGCCCCTCATGCCGTATCTCTGTGTCAGGACAGAGGCAGATGGAAAGCCGATGCGCCTTGATTACTACGACGCGGACTCGAAGGTTCCTTCGATGGTTCAGTTGTTCGGGTTCATTAACCCTTTTTAAGCCTCCGTGCACTTGTCGTTCGTGCACGCGACTCCCAGGAGGCAGTCGTTGGCCGCGCTGCATGCGTCGTTCTTGACGCCCTTCTGCGTACCCGCGGCGTAGTTGTTGATATTCTGGGCAGTCAAGTGCCCGCCAATCCAGGTCTTGATTTGCTCCGTGATTGACACGGTAGGGTTCGCCAACTTCCACATCGTTACGGCCGTCTCGGCGGGAGTCGGAGGCACTGGAGGCGCAGTAGGATTGGCAGGGGGGGCAGCGGGAGTCACTGAAGGCGCAGCGGGAGTCGTGATCGCAGGAGCCGCAGTGGCAGGCGAGGCGTCGTGACCCGCGGGGCCAGTGGGGCCAGTAGGACCCGTGGCTCCACTGTGACCAGCAGGACCCGTCGGTCCCACGATCGCCGTGGTTTCAGTGCTCCCCGTACCACTGGGTGCAGCTACATTCGCAGGGTCGTGGATGTACGTGTATCCACCAGGGCGATTCGCATCCAGAATGTTCGCGTCCGATGCAGCGACATACATCTCTTCCGTGAAGGACTCCGTGACCCTCGCGGGGGTCGTACCGTTGCCGAGACCACCCAGATTCTGCGCGAACTGAGAACCATAGGACGCGGCCGCCGACGCGTTCGAATCCAGTGCTCCGTATCCTGACCACTGCTGGCGGGAGTACGGCGACACCGTAAACGAGGCCAACATACCCTGGAACCTGTTCACTGCAGCATCGAATGCTGTGCTATCGGACCCCGGGGGCGGCGCGGGAAACGTCATCTTCTTCGTGGCTGCGGGCTTGTATCCATAGCAGTTCAGACCGAACTTGGACGCTGGATCAAAGTACCCACCATTCACGCCCACGCGGCCGCATGCCGTGCGCTTCGCGGGACTCACCTCCTGCTGAAGTGCCTCCCACGTTCCACGCTGAGTAGGGAACAAGGCCAGACCTCCTGCAGACCAGCCGTATCCACACCACTCGGCACCGTCATTGTACGCCTCATTCACCTGTTCCAGCGTCGCAAGGCTGCCTCCGAAGGCCGCGCACCCTGCCTGCGCATCATCGTAGGTGAAGCTAGCGTCGTTAATGTGAAACACCTCCATGCCGACCAAGCCGTATCCACTCGAGGAAGAGGACGGTGGCGCAGGGGGAGGAGTTGTCTTGGTCACAAACAGAGTATCCGCTGGCAGGTAGCCATAGGTCACCAGAATAACAACAGACAGAATCAGGACCAGCCAAAAGACAACCACGGCCAGGAACGATCCGCTGACGAAGAAGATGAAAAAACTTAGAATCATAGTCACCGACAGGGAGATTCCAACCCCTGAGGACACGTTTGCATTCAACGTGGTGGTCGTGGTTGTCACGGCGGGGGGGACACTTGTCGACATCCCTTGCTTATTCCTTGAGGCGATAATAGAATAACAGCCGCATTGTGTCGGACAGTGGGAAGCTATGCGGTCCGTGGTCGCGCACATGCTGGTCATTGAACTCCACCCAGTTGGAACCCGGTGGCTGAGACCGACCGTACGTCCACCAGTGTCCGCCATTGAAGCAGACGACCGAGGACAGGGCGTAGCGGTTGCCGTTGATGTTCAGCAGCGGGGAATAGGATACAGACGTGTCCAGTGTCGTGCAGTGAAACACGAAGACGTCTGGAAAGGTGGCCATCAGCAGTTGCTTGGAGCACCCCTTGCCCTTGCACTTTTCACACGTCCAATCGGCAATGGACACGGGCTGCACAGCGGAGCCGATGCACGCGATGAGGCCCTGCTTCTTTGCAGTCGGGGTCACGGAGAACTCGATGAGCGAGTCCGTGCGTAAGTCCGAGTAGTCACAGTTCACGCACTTCACTTGGTGCGACATCTTGAAGCGACACAGCTTGTCGAGGAACGGGAGCTTGTCACAGAGGAACTCGAGGAGCTCGTGAGAGTCACCAATGCCCTCACCTGCAGGCATCACTCCCGTCTTGATACAGTCGTAGAGTCCCTTGAGACCCTCGTCGCCCTTGGAGCACCAGATTTCTTGAAGGCAAAGGTCGACAGGGTTGTTCTCGTCGGCCTTGTCGTTCGAGTAGCGGTCTTGTAGTTCGGGAAGGCGGAAGATTGCTTGAAGAGTTGCATTGACCCAGCACGAGCCACGTTGATTACGAAGTCCAAAGGTAGTCGCCATCTTACTTCATAAACACTCGATAATCTGGTAGGAATCCTGACGGATCGCCATTCGTTTTTTGCGGCGCCATGGGCGTGAACCCGCCCAACTGACTGGGTGCACGAGACCCAGGCATGTACACTGTGTTACTATCTGCTCCCACTTGCGCAACGGTGGGCAGGGTCAGGGCCACACCGCTTGAATTTGAATTCGGAAGGTTCGTCTTGACCGGGCGGGGGCCGTACAGGGTCGGATAATTGCTACCCACTGAACTCCACGTGCTGTTTCCACCCACAGACGACAACTTGCCCTGTCCTCCATACATGGGTCCACCGACCTGCATGCCTGTCATGGGAGACTGCGAATCTCCGTAGTTTGCGACATTGGAGTCATACGGCATACCGAGGCTCGAGTACTTCGGTGTCGGCGGCACTGGAGAACCCGACGTGTCCGTTGGCTTCGCTGGCGGCAACGGGGTCCCCGACGTGTCCAGCGCCGTAGTGGCCTGTCCGACAGCCGCGAGCAGGGCGTTGTAGTCATTCACATTCGACGACGTGTGTGCCGCATTCGCCTGCTGTTGCGCATTGGCAGCCGTCTGTGCAGTCGTCAGAGCCAAGTTCGCGTCACCATGTTGCTGGCGGACAAAGTACGCGACCAACAGCGTCTTGACGTCATCCGACGTCACGATAGGTGGAATCCTCGCAGTCCTCACGAATGTGTCCACGTCCGACGACTTCAGTGCGACAGTCGCAGGCAGGTACACACTGCCATGAAAGTCGGACATCAGATCCGTAATGGGCTGAATGATTTTCGCAGGCTCGGTGGACCCCGTGCTCGTCTGGAGGGAAGTCTTCATCGAGTCAGGCATCATTCCGACAATCTTGGCAGCGTCGGATGCAGTGTACGGCGCGCCACGAATCGGTCCCATGGTCTTATTACCTGATGCATCCGTTAACTGGTCCTGGAAGAACTCAAGCGACGGCGAGTGCCACAGGAAGACGAGCAATAGCACGACCAACACCCAGCAGACGATGTCGACCTTCTTCATTACCTTTACTCAAATATTTTCAATGGGTGTTAACTCTCGCTTGCGCCGTTCACCACGAGACGGAATCGTCTGGGGAGTTGGGGCCACTGTGCCTAGCGGAGAATCGTCAAATGGCCCCGTCGCGTCGGCGGGGATGTACTCGTCCTCCTTGCGAACGCGCACTTCGTTTACACCGTCCTTGGGTTGCAGCAAAACAGAGGACGGCTTGAACACCTGCGTCTCGTCGCCCTTGCTGCTGTCTGCGTCAATGTGAAACGCCTCCATGATAATCGTCTTCAAGGCAGCCGGGTCCGTGCCTGGATATGCCGTCTTGACGAACGTATCGACGTCGGACTCCTTCGGCCTAGATGTGGCAGGGGTGTAGACCGTGTCGTAGAATGCAGCCAGAGCCGTAATGTAGGGAGCAGTGTCTGTGCCGAACGGAGTGTTCGCTGCAATCTTGCTGTTCCAGAGGGACGACGAAGTGGGACGTGTTACGGTCGCAAAAGCACCCCTGCTGCTAAGCGGAGCCTGTGCTTGTCCAATGGTTGTCGCCGCAGTCCCCTGCTGTTCGGTAAACTTTTCCGCCGTCGTCATCATCAACAAGGCCACCAGCAACAACAGGGGAAGCCACCACATTGTTATTGGACGACACAAAACCAATCGCTGGATGGAGGCGGTGCACCCTTGCCTGGAGGCGTGTAGGTTGTGGTCGGCACAGTGTCCAACTTGAACTCGCCGCGCGCAATGGCCTTGTTCGTTGATTCGACACCCTGCCACGAGTCGGACATGGCATCGTACTTGGACTGGGTTGCAGGGTCGCGAGGCGTAAAGGACTTGAAGGAAGTAGCCGTGGAGTCGGCATACTGGGTGTACTGCGGGAGGATTCCGGGCGTGCCACCATTCGGACGGAGGGGAGGAGCCGAGGAGCCGATGGTCGTCATTTTCTAGTAGGTGATATAAATGGCTGCCCCTTTTTCAGCCAATGTATTCGGTGGTCCAGGCGGCGGCGGTAAGATGGAGGAAGCGCGGAGGTCTCTCCGCAAGCGTCCTGCTCTCGTCTTGTTTTTCATGACGGGGTGCCCCCATTGTATCCACAACGAACCCGCGTGGAAGGCTGCGTCCAAAAAGGTGAAGGGCAAGATGAAGATTGTGCGTATCGAGTCCAAGGATGTGCCGCCCGAGGAGGGCGTGAGCAGTTTCCCTACCATGAAGTTCCGCCCCGCACATGGCCCCGACCGCGTTCTCCCTGGCTCGCAGAAGACGGGCGCCGATATCCTCACGAAACTGGGTTTGAACGGAGAGCGTGGTACGCGGCGGCGCAAGGCCGATACTCGGCGGACTAGGCGGAAGGTCTGAAGGTCGTTCAGGCTTGTGTAGCATTCCACTGCATCTGCGTCATCTTCGCCTCTCCAGGGTGAACGGCCTTGTACGCGTCCGAGTCGCTCAACCCCACCAGCGTGCCCTTCGCAGGCACGTAGCCCTCATTCAGAATCTTGTCCGAGCTCGTACCGCCCTTCAAGAACTTCAGCAGCCCTGCGTGATCGTCAATCGGCACCGAGTGGAAGTTGATTTCCGACCGCATGTTCGCATACACATCTGACGTGTCCATGTACAAGTTCGACGTCTGAGCAAAGGACGCATTCACCTTATCGCGCACCTCGCGGCTCGTAATATCTGCGGGCGGCGGCTTGTTCGGATTTTCATTAATGTCAGGGAGTGTAGGGTTCATGAAGGGATTGTCGGTGGTCGGTTGCGTCGTTTCCCTGCCTACGTAGCTCGATACGTACGGCGAGCCGCGGAACATCTCCTTGGCGACCGGGAACCACTTGTGCAGTGCCACGGTAATCAGCATCGTCACAGGGATGTACAGGATATACCTGAAGTCCATGGAGCACAGAAACAGCAGGGCCGACAGATACGTGACGAAACGGACCACGGCATTCAGCGATTGGTCCACCGTCATGCTCGGCGTGGGCACAAAGGCCAACCATGTGTCCTGCCGAAATAAAACAGACGGGTCTGCGATCCAGAATGGTTCGCTCATCTCTTATCTTCACTTGCGACCTTTTTCGCGCAGTTTCTTCTGAAGCCGAGCCTGCATGCGAGCACGGCGAGCCTCGGGGGAGTTGCCCATGATGGTCTCTGACGTATTGCCCGTCGTGTTGCCGTCTTGACCGACCACCATCTGATTGAGGTACTTGCCGAACGTCGACTGGAACTTGGCACGCAGGGTCTCCAGCTCCTTGATGAGTTCGCGCTGGTTGATGCGTCCCGTGCGGATACGCTCCTCCAGGATGGCCTGGGCACGCTTCATGATGGTCTGGATGACGCTGCTGCGCTCAGGGTGCTGCAGGGCCTCCAGCAGCTCCGTGGGATTCTCGAAGTCGATACCCAGGTCATCCAGGTCCATGGACGAGACCAGGTCGCCCACGACAGTGGCCAGGCGAGTGTTGATGAGCAGTTCGAAGATCTCGTGGAGCGACGCCTCGGTGTCTTCCTGCTCGAGCAACTTCAGGATCTCGTCCGTCTGGGCATTGCCTCCAGGCAGCATCGTCTTGAAGGTCTCCATCATCTTGCTCAGCTTCTCCTTCGGGTCGCCCTGGAGAAACGAGTAAATCAGGGTCATGTGCAGCTTCTTCCAGGCGTCATCGTCTCCGGGCCACGCGCGACGCATGTCCACGCCTTCAAGAAACTGGACGGCCGACTCGCCGCGGAAAAGGGTATTGTCCTTCTGCACCACCTTGAGAGCGTGAGGCAGGAGAGCAGTTTGTACGTGCTGATATAACTCCTCGGAAGCCTTCGGGAAGGTGAATCCTGGCGACTTCTCCTTCAGATGGTTGATGAGTGCCCGTAGGTGTTCCATTGTACTTACTCAAACATTTCCATTACCACCCCTGGACGCGAACTGCGCCGTCTGCTCAGAGGTCATGCACACACATCCCATGTCGGACACAAAGGGACTCGGGCAGCAGTCGGCCGACTTGCGATTGTCGTCGAATGCAAACAGCTTGGCATCTTCCGTGACCTCGTAGGGCGCCTCCTTCAACTCCTTCGGGCCCGATCCACCCGACGACACTGGGACCACGCTCGACTTCACAGGCTCTCCAATCTCCTGCGCGAGTGTGAACGTCTCGGTCGTCTGCATCTGGAAAGCAACGTAGATTCCGATCATCAGAGATGCGACAAAGAAGGCAAGGACTACGGGTGTTCGCTTCATTACTAGGAGGCGGCGAAAAAACGGATTCCGCGGCGGGAGGTGAAGGAGATGTAGCATGGACCGTCTCTCCCTCCCCGAGCTCAAGCAGGTCGCCCGCTCTCGTCACATCAAGCAGTACTACATCCTCAAGCGCGCCGAGCTCATCCAACTCTTAACCATGGCCGAGCTCCCAGCATCCTACCGTATCGAGAAGATGACCATCCACGAACTTCGAGACGAGGCCAAGAAGCGCAACCTCCGCGGCTTCTGGGGTCTCCGGCGAGACCGCCTCGTCGCGCTACTGTTTCCTGAACATGCTGAAGGTGTCCAAGACACTCCCCCTGACAAGTATGAGGAGAATGAGCGCGAGGCACAGGAACATCATGATCCAGAGGAGCATGACCCCAAAGAGGTAGGGGTACAGAAGGTGTAGAATGCGTTGGAGTAGCGGCCGCAGCACAAACTCCTCCAGAGGCTCCTGCACAGCAGGTGACTGGAACTGCTCCAAGACATCTTTTACCAGGGGGTCAAGCAGCTTCCGCATGAAATTTGTCTGTGCGTGATAATAAACTACGATGAAGTTCTCGCAGCAAAAGCTTCTTCGCCTGGGTGCTATCCTTGTGGGAATCGTGGTCGTCTATGGACTTTTTACGTCGTATGCTAGTGGCAAGGGTGTCGTTGTAGACGGCATGTCCACTCTGTCGCCGCAGGAGCTGGGTGGCGAGGGTGCAACTGCGCCCATGGCGGATGGCGGCCCGTACGTGCCTGCGGCGGAGACGGGCAGCCTGGGTGGTAATGCCGTTCAGGTGAGTGGCATGCAGGGCGCCACGCCGACGAGCCAGCAGACGTACACCCAGCGCACGCTGGAGTCGGGCGAGCTCCTCCCCAAGGGTGAGATTGGTGCCTCCTGGGCGGCCGTCAACCCCACGGGCGTCAATGACCTGCAGGGCCAGAACTTCCTGCAGTCGAGCTACCACACCAACGTGTCCATCATCGGTGTGGCGCAGACGAACCGGAACCCGACCTACGACATCCGCTCGGAGGTGCCGAACTCGCAGTCGAAGGTGGGCCCGTTCCTCAACTCGACCATCGACCCTGACCCCTTCCGTGCGTCGCGTGCGCTGGATGGCCTGTGCGCGTAGGCATAAACTCCCACCACTACACAATGCTACCCGTTGCCATTGGCGTGACAGCCGCAGCGGTTGCCCTTTCATACTTTGGAAGTCCTAAGAACACCGTCGCGATGGAAGGCTCGGACGGAAAAACATACGAGATGCAGAACCTTCCCCACAAGGAGGAGGCTCTGGAACTGATGGTGAAAATCCACACCAACGTAGAAAAGCTCAAGACATATTACTCAGACCCTACCATCGCCGCCGACCCTCCCGTCGCCCGATTCTTGGCGAACTACAATCCCGACGTGTTCCTGGAAAACGACATGGGGTCTCCCGACACCTCGTACTCCGAGAACAAGGGGCAGAAGATTGTAGTCTGTCTGCGCGACAAGACACATCCCCCCGACTACCCACTTGTCGATGAGAACACCGTGATGTTCGTAGTGCTTCACGAGATGAGCCACCTCATGACGGAGACCATTGGTCACACGCCCGAGTTCTGGAACAACTTCAAGCGCGTGCTGCACGACGCAGTCAAGGTCGGAATTTACAGGCCCGTCAATTATGCACACACCCCTACGCCGTACTGTGGCATGAAGATTACGGACAGCCCCATCTGAGTAAAAACCTACTTCAATCATAATGAAGACAGTCCCCATCGCAGGAGCGGGCTCCGTGTCATTCTTCGAGGACGACACTCTGGACATTGTGCGACAGCACATCGCTCTTGCTGTGAACTCATATCCGGCGCGCTTGTACATTGAAGCATGCGTGTCCTTGCCTGCCGAATACTACTCCGACCCCCGTCATTGGGAAGCCCTGTTTTTGCGTGTATCCATGAACGGTTCAAAGGTCGACAAGGATCTGTTCAAGACCTACGTCGAGCAGGTGCGTGGTCTGACAACAGTCATTGAACCCCCTGCGAGTCGCGAAGACTGGATGACCCGTCCTTCTGCACTGGAACCGCTGTGTGCCCCAGGCGCGGCCTTTTTAGAGTGGCGTACCTTTGGAGTCCCCGACGAGCGATGCGTGGTTCTGCCTCTGCCGCCTAAAGATCTGAACATTCCTGCAGCTCGCATTCCTGTACTGAACGGACAGAGCCTGTATGAGACCCTGTATCCCGAGAACCGCGACATCACCGAGTTTCGCGCGACACCTGTTCCTGCAGATGTAACGCAGCTTGTGCAGCGCGTCTACTTTCCCCTGCTTCAAGCGGATACTCCCCAGCGCCTGTCCGAATCTGAACTGCAGTCATTGCGCACCACATCCGATCAGTTGAAGGCACTGCTTGAACTTGAAGCACCGCAACCGAATCACGTATCCGTCCTGCGGGCCAAATGGTTCGCCCCCTTTGTGGAGACCGAATTCAATGCGCCCCGGGCCCGTTTCGAGGAGATGTTCTACGGTCTCACGGTCAGTAAGAAGACGCCGTACGTTGGCTACTTTACGTCCAGGCAAGAGCTGACTCGTCACAAGTTCTTTGTCACAGACGAAAAGACCAAGGAACCATTTCTGGACACGGGTCTGTGGAAGTCGTGGGCTGGAAACACCCAGCCGCAGCGCAAGTTGCCCACCCTGCTGCTCTATCGTGGAACTGGGCGCACCTCGTTTGACCGTATTGCCGTGACGAACAAGGACGTGACCTTCACGGCCTGGCGGACCAAGGAGTCAAAAGAGAAGATGGAAGACATTCAGGAAGGGTTCGTCAAGTGGTTCAAGACGCTGGACGCAGTCACGCCGTTCGTGGAGACGAAGGACCTGGACATCAGTCGTTGGGAACTGCAGGACCTGTCGATCCTTGCGTCGTATGCGAAGGAGATTGCGCAGTTCGACATGCTGCGGTTTCCCTGTCTCCGCTCCGTCTTTTCCACGCAGGAGGATTCGTTTCGCCTCATGAGGGCCGAGCACCTATCAGCGGACATGACGCCACAGGAGTTACGGGCCTATCAGTTGTTGTACGAGACGGAGGATGCCAATGCAAACACACTGGTGGCCGAGATGGGTATGACGCAGCCCGAAGCCGATGCGCTAATCCAGAAGTTCGTGACGATCGGCGAAGAGGTTGACTTGGAGCGTGTCCTGCGCGGATACCCCACCTTCAAGTACCGCAGCAAGGAGGTCATTGTGTCGTCCGTTACCAACGTGGAGCGCATTCTGCAGTACGCCAGCCTGCTCCGCTACGTCTTGACTTCGGACGATGGGGCAGTGAATGCAGTCTGCCCCCGACGTCTTCAGGTGGTCGAGGCCGCTGCTGCTCCTGCCGCTGTCGTCACTGTTCAGGAGGGAGACTTTCAGGTCGACGACGACCTGGCCGCGCTACTCGGATTGGAGGAAGAGGCGCCTGCCGCCGCGCCCGTGATCGCGCCCCTGCCTGCGCCGGGCAGGCAGCTCAAGAAACTGGAATCCGCAGAAGGAACTACCTACAACTACTTCAATCGCCGTCTTCGCAAGTTCAATCCAGTCATGTTTGACGAAACGTATCCGTCCAACTGCGAGAAGACCAAGCAGGTCGTGGTCCTGACAGCCGAAGACGAAGCCAAAATTCCAGCGGACTACTCGGCACGCGCATGGACGACGCTGGAACTAAAGAACCCCAACGGAGTGGCCATCTGTCCGCAGTACTGGTGTGTCGTGGACGAGATTCCGTTACGCGCCGACCAGTTGGTGGACGATGCATGTCCCGTCTGCAACGGCAAGGTCATTACCAAGAAGTCGGACCGCACTCCTGAATTCAGTGTCATCAAGCGCAATCAGGACAATGTGTTCCCTGACTACAAGGAGGGACAGCCCTGCTGCTACAAGGAACGTCGTTCAACGGAACCAGCCAACCGCGCCGCTGCCGCTGCCGCCGCGAAGGATGACACGTACATTCTAGGCACGGGCAACCTCCCTGAACGGCGCCTCGGATACCTGTCGGATGAACTCGCACGTTCGCTGCGCATCAAGACGTCCTATCCAACCAGCGTCCCCAAGAACCGCATTGAAGCAGGAAACGCCGACTTCTTTCGAGTGGGTCTGGGCAGGGCATCTAAGACCATGCCCATATTCCTCAAGGATCAGACTACGCCGATTCCCACGCCCGACAAGGCGGAAGAAACGGTGAAATTGTGTTCGTTCTTCCGTACGTGGACGGACTTGGGTGAAGGAGAGACGCAGACGGAACGTATCGTGTCTGGAATCGCAGCCGCCTACGCAAAGGGTTCGTTGCCTGCACTCGACGAACTCGAGTACGTAACGGCCATCCTCAAAAGCCGCGTCATTCGTGTGTCGACCAAGACAAACACGGTTTCGTGCGGATACTGGTCCGATACGCTTGGTGCTCGGTCCCGCACCATCGTTCTCATCGACGGCGACGTCCTTGCGCATGCCACACGGCGCGGAATCAAAACAGGCGACAAGTTCGACTACAAGGTGGACATCCAAAGGGAACCCTTTTCACGGGAGACCTTGGCAACCGTCTCGGCGCTTCACTCGCAGGCTTGCGCTTCGAACACACCCGACCTGCAGTCGGCACTCACAGAACTGCGACTCAAGAGCCTGTCCAACCCTCAGTTCATCAACGATCCATTCGGACGTACGCAGGCCGTATTCGTACCAGGTCGTGTCGTACTTCCGATACAGCCTGTAACACAACCCCATTTGCCCGGTATTCCCATTCGCAGTGGATACGCAGACATCGAGACAGACGAACTACCGACGCAGGCGGACTTGCGGTCCTTCCTGGACGCAGCCCAGCATCCTGGATTCAAGTGGGTAGAAGACCTGGCCGATGCGGACGGTCGTCCAACAGAGTCTCTGCTGGCGTCTGGGTTTCGTGCCCCGTTTCGGCCCGGAGAAGCCGTGCAGGGTGCCGTGCCCAAGGAGGTTGTGGGAACCATTCGGACCACCAACGAAGAGCAACTGGTCAACGGCCAAATCAACGCAGAGGACGCCAAGACCTTCCGCGAAATCTCCTACGCAGCCGAGGTCTTTGACTTTCTGCTGTTCTCGCTGTCCAAGGACATTCAGATGGTAGACTTCACTCCTCTGCGGAACAGCATCCTCAAGCGTGACGCGAATCTGTACAAGCGGCTCGAGTCGTGGATGACCAAGAAGTCGTACTGGGCGGTCGCGGAGAACCCCCGCGACTTTGTGAACAAGGTGCGCACACCCTGTGGCCAGTTCAAGCAAAAGGACGCGTGTAATACGTCGTCCTTGTGCGGCTGGAATTCTAGTGCATGTCGGATCAAGGTCAATGAAGCCCCCGACAAGAAGCCCGCCGTCCTTCGCAGGATGGTCAAGACTCTGATGGAAAATGATAAGCAGCGCGCGCTTGTTCTGGATGAGCGGATGTCGCCCTTCTTCAGTACCGTGCTCTACATGGAGATGCCGCACGAGTGGATCACCACTAGTGTGTGAAGGCGCCGTAGGCAATCAGTCCTGCGGTCGCAAGCATCACGTATGCGTGCGTCGTCTTGCTTGGGTCGCTGGACGACATCAGCATGTGGATGTGCGAACCGATAATGATGGCCAGCGCCAGAAGAATTGCCCAGGTGTGCATTGCTCTACCGCAACATTTACGCCTTGATCTCGGCCTTCTTGAAGTGGACCTTCAGGAACGACTGGAGGTTCAGGTAGGTCACCTCGTCCTTGTCCGAGACGCGCAGGAGCTTGGCGAGCGCGGCGTTCGGGAGGATGCGGCGCTTGAAGTTCGGGTCGAAGCAGTTGTGCTGCTTGACGTAGCCCGAGATGAACTTCGTGACCTCCGTCTGCGAGCGCTTGTCGCCCGACTTGAGGCCCATGAACGCCGCGAGCTCATCCGTCAGCGGGCGCTGGACGAGGAACGCATTGTTCGCGCGGCGGGCCTCCCAGACCTTGAGCTCCTCGGGCGTCATGTCCTTCGGGTCCTTGCGCTTCTTCTTCTTGCCATCGCGGGCCTCGCGCTTGGCGGCCTTGATGGCGTCCTGGACGGCCTTCGTCGCCTCGCGGAGGCGGGTCTGGAGGTC
>Ga0214165_1000630_pt1 | contig 23135 bp, 24 predicted proteins | sample TroBogypolimnion_34_FD_153004 | JGI IMG/M metagenome (GOLD analysis project Ga0214165, IMG submission 153004) | Freshwater microbial communities from Trout Bog Lake, WI - Practice 03JUN2009 hypolimnion v3 | ecosystem: Environmental > Aquatic > Freshwater > Lake > Hypolimnion/Profundal zone ... | reverse complement strand
AGTATCAAATCAAACACAGCAAACAGCTCTCACTCTTGATTATGGATATACAGTTGATTGGGCTAACCAAACAATTACCGTGATTGCCAATGCTAACGCCGGCGATGTTATAGTAATTGCAGTATTTGAATTAGGTGGCGGCAATCAACTTTATAAACAAGTTTACAACGGCACCGATGTTGTAGATACTATTACTGTTCCGGTGACCTATAGCGAAATACAAGAATTTGCTATTTTTGTTAATGGTGTAATCTTAGTTGAGAATACCGATTACACTTACCAATCTATTTTGGATAGTAATCGAACCCAAATTAATTTTGTGTCAACATACACTAGCACGGATTTTATTAGTTTGGTTGCAATTGGTCCAACAACCGTTAATTCCACCACAGTAAATTATAGCTGGAGTGCTCCACAGACACAGGTTATTATTGGGAACGGTACTTTAAGTTTTACTCTTGATAACAGTTTAATTTATAATAATCCCGATAGTATAGTTGTTAGTGTAAACGGAACTCGCGCAAGAACTGCTGCAGGTGTTAACTGGGTGGGCGACGACATTACTGTCGAGTACTCACTTCCTTCAAGATTAGGATTTAGTGAATCGTTAATTGCTGACAACCAGGTACATGTGTATGTAAATAACATTCCACAAATACTAGGTGTAGACTTTACAGTTACACCATACTCGGCCGGTGTACGCACAGTATTGTTTGAGACTACTCCGACTGCCGGTCAACAAATTTTAATTTATGTATTAACCAATACTCAATGCTATGTTAATGGCAATCAATTAGTATTTAATTCTACTGGCGGATTGGTCCCATCTGTTGGAGCATTAATTGATATTACTACCTGGAACGATCCACGACAACAGAATATTCTAACACAATGCTTTGTGGGCCCAATCACCGAAGGTATTACAGTAACCGAGGGGTATGATACAACAGATTTTGATGTAGGCCCAGTTACTGGCGATCCCGGCAGTTTTGACTACAGTGCAGGCGAAACTACCACTATCAATAATATTGATCTTGGTACAGTAATCGACGATCCAAGCCGCTTGCTAGTATCATTGAATGGCCGTCAACTATTTTATGGTATCAACTTTACAATAGATGGAACACAGCTAATGCTAACATCTGGATTATTAAACGCAACTGATGTCCTGATGGTAACACAATTTACAAACTTTGTAGTTCCCGAGGCAATGGCATTTAGAATTTTCCAAGATATGCGTGGAGTACAGGCTACCTATCGTATTACTCCTGAGACCACAACTACGACAACTCAACCAGTTCTAATCACCGATGATACTATATATGTTACCAACGCCGGTGCCTTAGTTGATCCAGACTTAGCTGCTAACATCTGGGGTGTGTTAACTATTGGGGCAGAACGGATTATGTATCGCTATAAAGATACTGTGGCTAACACTGTTAGTGGATTGTTGAGAGGTACTGCCGGTACAGCCCTAGCACCACACACATCTGGAGCAACGGTTTACAATATGGGCCGTGGTAATTTATTACCAGCAGAATATCAAAATTACATTGTAAGTGACACAACATTAGCTGATGGGTCAACTACGGTCTTTACTGCTACGGATATTACTATTACTGACAATGACGCCATTGAAGTTTATGTTGGCGGAATTTTGGTTGTATCTGGATATACTGTTACTGCTGATAGTCCGGTTACTATACTCTTTACAACGGCTCCGGTTGCAGGTGTTGATGTTACAATCTTAATAAATCGTGGAGTAACTTGGTATGCACCCGGCGCGGGTACTCCTAGCAATGGTAATCCGTTACAAGAAACCGAAACAATAGCCGCAAGGTTTTTACGGGGACTATAATTGAGGTAAATAGAATATGACTGAAAATATCATGCCAAAACAACCTAACCCAGCTGCAAAACCTGCGGCTAAACGACCTAACGAAACTGGCGCTATGTCAGTCGAAGGATTTATTAAAATTTTTGATCCTGCTACCAAAAAAGTATTTGTGGAGAAAAGAGCATGATTCCGACAAATCTTTATATCAAACAACATAACAAAACAGGTAAACTTTATTTTGGAAAAACTGTAGCACCTGATCCAGAGATATATCCGGGCTCTGGTGTTTATTGGTCAAGGCATTTGAATGAGCACGGCAAAGACGTTAGTACTGTGTGGCATAAATTATTTACAGAAGAATCAGATATTTTTGAGTTTGCAACATTTTTCAGCGAGTTTTTTGATATTGTCCATAGTAATGATTGGGCAAATTTGGTTCCCGAAACAGGTTTAGACGGTTTTCCACCTGGTGGAAAAATGCCTCCAAGATCTGAAACACACAAGAAAAACTGGTCTGACAGCAAAAAAGGATGGATTCCATCGATTGAAACAAAAAAAATATGGTCAAAACAAAGAACCGGAGCAGCAGTATCTGACAAAACTAAAGAGCTTTGGAAAAAAAACGGTCGTGATGCCTTGTGCAATTTAGATTGGATAATTACTACTCCAGACGGCATCGAACATTTAGTTAATGGCCTTCGCCCTTGGTGTAGAGAAAACAATGTAAATTTCTATCAAGTATATTATCAACGAAACGGATGGAAATCAATGAAAAATGGAAAAAGTGTTCGATCCGGAACCAAAAATAAAAGGAAAGTGTATGTTGACTAACAGCAACCTGTCAATAAGAGGATTTTTGAAAATATATGACCCATCTACAAAAGAGGTATTTTTTGATGGGTCCAATCAAATTCATTACGAAAATATCAGTATTTGTATGGCAAATACATTGACCAACAATAATACCGGGTGGATTTACGCCATGGCATTTGGCAACGGCGGAAGTGCTGTAGATCCAACTGGTGTTATTACCTATTTGCCTCCAAATACCACTGGGCAAAATGCTAGTTTATATAACGAAACCTATGCCAAAGTAGTAAATCAAAATTCAGCTGCTGACGTAGACCCAGTTAATAACTATCTTACAGTATTACATACCTCGGGTAATGTGTATACTGATATCGTGACTACTTGTTTGTTGGATTACGGTGAGCCTGCTGGTCAACAAGCCTTTGATAATAGCACCAATTTTAACGGTGATTATGTGTTTGATGAGCTAGGATTACAATGTTGGAATGGAAGTGCTGATAATTTGTTATTAATTACGCATGTAATCTTCCATCCTGTACAAAAGAGTTTAAACAGACAGATACAAATAGACTATACTCTACGTATTCAGACTTTAACTAATTTGAGTGCGGCATAAATATGAGTATATTATTATGCGGTAAATACAAAAGGACGGAGTAAACATAAATGTCATATACAATTAACTTAACTGATGGAACCATATTTGCTGTTGTAGCAGATGGTACTATCAATACCGCTAGCTCAATGACGCTAGTAGGGCAGAATTATGCAGGATACGGTGCATTTCTAGATACAAACTTTGTACATCTTCTAGAAAATTCATCAAATACTACACCGCCTGGTGCTCCATTAACCGGACAGCTCTGGTGGGATTCTGGCAACTCGTTACTCAAAGTGTATAATGGTAGTGCATTTAAAACTATTAGTTCTACTACCGCACAAAGCACAGCGCCAACTGGTAATGTTACCGGGGACCTGTGGTACAATACAAGCACACAACAATTAAATGTATGGACTGGCAGTACTTGGTTAGTAGTTGGGCCTGGCTCAAACACACCAGGTGGCACAACGGGTGCAGTTTCTGCTTCAATTCTTGACAATATTGGCAGTACCCACTATGTAGTTGAACTGTATGCTGGTGGTACAATCGTTGGTATAATTAGTAAAGATAGTGCCTTTACTCCAGCAACACCGATTGCAGGATTTGCAATGGTATATCCTGGATATACAATGAGTTATGGAGTGGGCGGAGTAGCTGGCGCTGTATTTACAGGCACAGCTACAAATGCATCAGCATTGAATAGTTTAACTAGCAGCCAATTTATGCGCTCTGACGCCAACACTTCGACTACAGGCACAGTGGGTATTCTTAACAATACCGGTCTATCAATTGGTGCAAGTAGTGATCTTCGTTTGAGTATATCTGGCTCCACAGCAACTATTGCCAACCAAGACACAAATGGTAATATTAATTTTAGTGTTAATATTGCTGGAACACCAACTACAGCAATGTCAATTAATGGATCTACTGGTGTTATCTCTGGTTTGCAAATTGATGCCAACTATGCCGACTTAGCAGAACGCTTTGAGTCAGATGTTGCCCTTGTTCCTGGAACAGTAGTCGAATTAGGTGGATCAGCTGAAATTACTCAAGTTAATACAGATTTAAGTGAAAATGTCTTTGGAGTCATAAGTACACGAGCAGCATATTTGATGAATAGTAATGCCGGAACAAATGATACACATCCCCCAGTTGCAATGACTGGACGAGTTCCTGTTAGAACCATTGGTCAAGTGCGCAAAGGTGACAGACTAGTATCAGCTGGCAATGGCTTGGCTAGAGCTGCACAATCGGGCGAGGCGACTGCATTTAATGTAATCGGTCGCGCACTAAAAGATAAATTAGATAGTAATGAAGGCATTGTCGAAGCTATTGTTACAATAAATTAAGGATTAAACAGAATGACATATTCATCAGGCGGACTAATACAAGCAACAGACTATAATGGGTTTGTTGGCCCTACAGCATCGGGCGGTACAGCTGGCGCTAACTTAAATGATATTTGGTCAACCGGGTCAGGCGATAAAGGATGGGGGCAAACTGTAGTCCCTACAGTATCCACAAGTGGTACGGTTACAGCCACACAATGGGCAAGTTTGGTAAATGATATTGCTACAGCTGGCGCTCAAACCAGCACCACAATAACTGCAAGAAGTGCTCCGACTACTGGGCAAACTATTACAGCACTAGCCGCAGTTAATACAGATTTAACAAATGTTACTACCAATCGCGGCAATGCTGCTGCGTCTGGTACAGCGTATGGCACATTCTCTGGCACAACAAGTAAAACTACTGCCACCGGTTCTGGACAAACAACTTGGACTATTACATTTACAACTACTGTTACATTCCCAAGTGCCGATCAAGCTAGGTATTTCTGGAATGCCGGTGGTATTGTAAAACTTCAATACGGTAAATCAAGTACAGGCACCGATGTGGATGCAGACTGGAATACTTTTGCTGGACTATGTGGATCAATTAACCTTACTGGTCGTGTTGCTGGTGCAAGTCAAACTATTGCTAGCCAGGCCTACACGGGTACTACACGCCTTGGTGGCGGTGGTGGCACACAAACTACATTAACAACTACTACAGGATGGTATAACCTTACAACCAGCCCGACTACTATATTCCAGTTAAACAATACTGCATCGCCATATACCGGCGAGTATATCCGTACTACTGCTACAGCTACTTCAAGCACAGTATTAACTTTAGTAACAACTTGGTTCCAACCAGCGGTAAGCGGCGCAGGCACGACCTGCAATATTTCGGGTGGTACAGCTACATCTAGTCCAAGCACTACAATTACAGGTACAGCACCGACTACTTTGGTTACTTACCTGCCACCTGCTACCGCACAAGGCTTGTCCAATACATGGGGAACCCCAACTATTGCGGCTTCTGTAGCCTAATAGTAACACTAGTATTACCAAAAGCCCCGCAAGGGGCTTTACCTTATCCTCTTTTTGTAGTACAATACATATATGAATACTGACGAACTTGTTGCACACGGTCGTAGCCGTTTTGAACATGCGGTCGCCCGACGCACTCTTAAAGAAAAATATCAAGCCAAATTGACATTTGCTTACGCTAGTGGAATGTGGTTAGCTGGACCAGAATTATTATCCACCTTGTCTGCGTGTACTAGTCCAGATTCTGTTATACTTGATTTATACGATACTCCGGTTAAAGTACAAACCCGCGAGTTTCGAGATCAAGTACGCAGTCATTGGCAAGAACAAATGAATGCTTGGCTTGTAGAATACGAAGAACTAAACAAAAACAGATGACCACTGGTGCATTAATCTTTGCCCGCAATAACGAAGAAATTGATTATGTTGCCATGGCACAGTGGTCGGCTAAAAATATTGAACGACACCTCGGTATACCAACACACATTATAACAGATGATGCCGTTAACAATAATACACGGCACTTTACAGACGTTGGTAATGTAACTTGGCACAATCATAATCGTATGGATGCGTATCGTTTAAGCCCGTGGGACCGTACACTCGTTCTTGATGCTGATTATGTTGTTGCTAGCGACCAATTAAAAGTGCTGTTAGAGATTGATCAGGATTTTCTAGCACACCGCTGGGCATATGATGTCACTGGATGTAATAATTTCGAAGGGTTAAATTATTTTGGAGACCACCGTATGCCAATGTGGTGGGCAACTGTAATGATGTTCCGCAAGAGTAAACACGCTGAATTAATTTTTGATTCAATGCAAATGATTAGAGACAACTGGACTCACTATAGAAATTTGTATAAAAGCACAACAGCAACCTATCGTAACGATCATGCGCTGAGCATTGCTCTGGGTATAGTTAACGGGCATACATTAGATCATAATAGCGTTCCTTGGGCATTGGCTAGTTTAACTCCAGAACATCGACTAACACAATTAGATCAAGACAGTTATAGAGTGGATTTTATTAATACAGAAAATCGCGCCCGTTGGATCGAATTGCGCCAAGATTTCCATGCCATGGGTAAACAACACCTAGGAGAGATTGTTGCTAGTAACAGCTGAACGAGGGTATCTTATACCGGCTATAGGTGATGTCTATGTTGCTTGTGCGCAGAAGTTATCTGACAGCATACATAAGTGGCATCCTAATGCAAATGTAACTATCTTAACAAAAGAAATGTTGCCATATGGAGACCTAGGCGGGTATGTTAATGACTGGCAAGTATTTACTGCTAGCCCGTATAGGCAGACTATTAAACTAGAAGCAGATATGATTTGTACCAGTCCTATTGATCATTGGTGGACATTACTAGAAAAACGCGATGTTGTTATTAGCCAAGGTGCAAGAGATTTTTATGATCAATCAGCTATATCAAGATATTATAGAAAAATATTTGATGAGAACAAGCTACCCGATGTGTATAACGCCATTACCTATTGGAGATTAAGTCACACTGCAAAAGAATTTTTTAATTTGGTACAAATGATATTTGAGCAATGGGATAGTTATAAAAAGATATTAAAATTTCCAGACGACGCACCAACAACAGACGTGGTATATGCTATAGCCGCACAGATTTTAGGACCAGAGCAGGTAACACTACCTGTTGGGCTTGGGCCTACCATTGTACATATGAAACGCTATATTAATCCTATACAAACAACAGACTGGACTCAAGAATTGGTTTGGGAAAATAATCCATTTAGAATTAACACCGTTGCACAATGGGGACTAGTACATTATCATGTTAAGGAGTGGTTAAGTGAGTAAAGACGAAGATAAAATCAAACATAGTAAACGTTTATTAAAAGATGATAATGCCATTAATAAGCAGGTTAAAATTGCCAAAGCACACGGTCTGCCTTTAGACAAGGCTCACGGGTTTGCTAAACAACACGCAATGGATTGCGGTAACCCCGAATGTGGACTATGTGGCAATCGTCGTAAGGTGTTTGGAGAAAAGACTGTGCAAGAAGAAAAGTTTGACAAACAATATCGAGCAGATCAACGGGCAAAGAATAATGACGCAGATGACTGAAGAAGAATTTTGGGCTGCCTTGCACAACCTGCCAGTTGTTGCCCCAATATTTTATAGACTGTATTATAATGACGATGGCTCTCCAATTATCTACAGCATGGAGGAATTACCAGGTAATTACATAGAAGTCGATCAACAAACTTATGTTTTATCTGCATTTAATGTTCGCGTAGTTGACAGTAAACTTGTTTATATTAAACCAGTGATTACTGTTAAAAAACTACAACCCAACTTGGTCACCGGCATTACATGTGCTCCACAAGATGTATGCGTAATAGTTGATCCAGATCAACCTCATGTAAAATGGAATATTGTAAACAATGAATTCAATTGATATAGCAGATTTAGACTGCATCTACTTAACTTATGACGAGCCCAATAAAGAAGAAACGTGGATTAAGATTAAGAATATGGTACCGTGGGCTGTTCGTATAGATGGTATTAAAGGTAGCGATGCTGCACATAAGGCGTCAGCCGATGCTAGTACCACCGATCGCTTTGTATTAATTGATGGTGATAATATCCCAGATGCTAACTTTTTTAATCTTACATTAGATATTAACGACACTGATACTACGTGTGTTTATCGGTGGCGAGCCAAGAATTTTATTAATGGACTAATGTACGGCAACGGTGGTATAAGTGTATGGTCAAAGGAATTTGTTTACGCTATGCGTACACACGAAGCTACAGATGGTAGTGCAGAGAATGATGTAGAATTTTGTTTTTATCCTAACTACTATGCCATGCATGATTGTTATAGTACAACATACCCTAATGGATCGGCGTTCCAAGCGTGGAGAGCCGGTTTCCGTGAAGGTGTTAAGATGTGCTTAAACAAAGGCGCCCGGCCTACAATTACAGAATTTCAAAATCGCGTACACCATCGCAATCTTGACCACTTGACCATATGGCACAATGTGGGACGAGATGCAGACAACGGTATATGGGCTATAGCTGGTAGTAGAATGGGCACATATATGACTATGATTACTCCGCAATGGGACTATCGTACTGTGCAAGATTTTGCCGAATTAGAAAAATTGTGGAAAACCGTCGAAGATTCAAACCCCGAAATGCTAGCTGGACAGGTTGCAGAAGATTTGGTCACACAATTAGATTTGCCTGTTAACATGCTAGGACCCAACGAAAGCAAATTTTTTAAACAACACTATAGATCTAATTGGCATAACCGAGGTATTATGATTCGAGAGATAGATGTAATTAGGAGTCAAGAAGGTTGGTAAAATGAACATACAAAGTCCATGGTTTTATCAACTGAATCAAACCTTGACCTCAAATTGCGATTTGAAATTCATTGATATTGATTTGAGTTGGTTACATGATTGGGCAAAAAACAAAGATGCCTACAGTCTAATTAATATTTCGACCAGCCACGAAGATGTAAAAATACCGCAGGGCCGTAGTTTGTACATATTTGCTTGGTTTTTTGAGGTGTTTAATGACAATTGGTTTTTGGAACAATATCATAATAACCCCCAGGCAGAGTTTGTTATTTTGTGTGATATGTTTCCGAATGATTTGGTACAGCTACCCAGGGTAAAAATTTTCAATGTTTGTCATCACTCTACCTGGATCAAAGCCATAAAACAAATGAACCCCGGTCCGGTAACAAAACCATTGTCTGACAGAAAATTTAAAATTAGCAGTTTGAGTTCAAGACTGAGTGAATACAAATTTTTTATCACTTCAAAATTACTGGCCGCTGATCCTCGTGAGGTCGTACTGAGTTGGAACTTGGGTTTTGAAATTCGAGATCAAGACAGTTATATATTTGACAATACAGGATATTTGAACATTGACAAACTGTTGGTAAACAAACAAAAACTTAAAGTAACTCCAATAAATCAAGAACAATTTATTAACAATCCCTTGAACAATTCGCTTTTTGCGCATGCGGCCTATCAAGACACAATTATAAATTCTATTAACGAAACACAAAATCTAAGTAAAACTCCAGAGTTTGGAATATTGCCAGCTCCTTATATAAGTGAAAAAACTTGGAAACCACTATTTGCTGGCAATGCTGTTTTATTTGCTGGACAAACTCAAACCAAACAACGACTTGAAAAATTTGGTTTTCGATTTGATTATCCGTGGGCAGGTATATACGATAACGAATCAAATGACAACCATCGACTGTCGATAATTTTAAACAACATTGATTGGATATTGAGTTTGTCACATCAAGACTTGACTGATTTGTGTTATGAAAGTGTAATGCACAATGTTGAGTTGGCCTGGAGCAACCAAGTTGAAAATCTCATTGGCGAAAACAACAATCAGTCAATTGGCAGTCTAAAACAATATCTTGGCGCATGAAAAAAATTGATACTTTAATTATATCTGGGGCAAGCATTACCTCAAGTCCGTGGTTTACCTGGGCGGATATTGTGATAGAAATATTAAATCCTCGCGAAGTAATAAATCTCAGTGCTCGCGGTGTTGGCAATTATTATATTACCCTGAGTTGTTTAAAAGCATTGTCAGAAACCAAATCAAAATCGGTGCTGTGTATGCCAATGTTTACCACAATAGATAAATTTGATATGTATATCCCACCCGATAAAATATTATCTTATTTAGAACAAAAACACAGACCGTGGCAACTAACAGCAGAACCTGCTCAAAAAAATACTGATGGATTTTGGAGCACCGGAAGCCATTGGCCCGAAGTTAAACAATTGTACCATGACAATTTCTTTAACACATCAATCTCGGCAGTAAACAACATATTGTTATTTCACGGTCTCAATGCTTACTGTAAAGAAAATCAAATTGATTTAATTCCGTTGTTTGATTCAAATATTTGGAATCTATTGGAATACGATTTGAATTCTTATGTAACAGGCACTCCTTTACTAGATAGACAACTACTTGATGATAGTCTGGTCAGTAGTTTTAAACATTTATTAGGACCACAGTGGACCGAGTTTACATCCTTGATTAACTATGCAATTGATAATAATTTAGAATTTTATAATCAATTAAATAAAATGCATCCACCGAGCAATGTACACCTTTTATGGACCAATGAAATAGTACTTCCGTTGCTCGATCAAAGGTTTGATTGTTTACCACTAACAACCCAATTTTTAGATAAAATAGAAAGATTTTCTAAAGAATGGTAACTTCTAAATTATTAATTGTCGGCGATAGTTTTTCTGCAAACACCGGTGACTTGAGCTGGACGACTCAACTTGATTATCAAGTAACAAATCTATCAGCAGCCGGCAGCAGTGAGTATCGTATTTTAAAAAGTTTACAAACACAAAACTGTTCAAAATTTGATCGAATAATAATTGTTCACACAAGTCCTAACAGAATTTATGTTCCGTTTAATCCATTACACCAAAATACAAACACACACAAGAATTGTGATTTAATATATCAAGATGTTAAAAGTCTTGCTGACACACAACCATTTGCAAAAAATGTTGCCTGGTGGTTTGAAAACATATTCGACCTTGATACAGCCATGGACATGCATCAGTTGATTGTTGACAAAATAATTGATCTTACCACTGGTAATAAATGTTTACATCTATCATTTTTTGACATTGATCATCCGATGATATACAATTTACACCGGATCTGGAAAAAACGCCCTGGGGATATAAATCATCTTAGCTTACAAGGCAATCTCGAAGTAGCACAATTTGTAAGGAATAATCTATGACCCAGAATAACAAAGGTGATCAAGTCACCGACGAATTCAAATCACTGTTTCTCAGTAGTGCTGAGCAAATGAAAGAACAATTGGGTCCAGCACTCTGCTTGGCTAAATGGAAGCAAGTTAGTCTGCACCTGCCCACCGGACTTAATAACTCCTGTTACCATCCTCCACTGCATGCAATACCTGCAGAATTACTAGCAGATAATCCTAGCGCACTGCATAACACTCCACATAAGAAAGAACAACGTAAGATTATGTTACGGCAAGAACGTCCTAGCGAGTGTAGCTATTGCTGGGCAATGGAAGATAACAGTAAATTAAGCGATCGTCACTATCGGTCTGGCGAGCCTTGGGCTGCCAAAGACTTTGATGTAATTGTAAATTCAAACGGAGATGAAGATGTTATACCTAGCTATGTGGAAGTTAATTTTAATCATGCTTGTAACTTGGCTTGTAGCTATTGTAGTCCTCAATTCAGTAGCACTTGGCAGCAGGAGGTCACTAAATGGGGCGGGTATCCTACTACTACTATTCATAACGATCCTAGTCATTTCACTGGTCGTAATTTACCGATCCCTCACTCACAACCTAATCCTTATGTAGATGCATTCTGGGATTGGTGGCCTACCTTATATCCAGAACTAGAACACTTCCGCATGACCGGTGGTGAGCCTATGTTGGACAAAAATACCTACCGGGTGTTTGATTATGTCCTGGCCAATCCTAAACCCAACTTACACCTAAATGTAACAAGTAACTTCAGTGTAGATGAACGGTCCTGGCAACGTTATTTGGGTTATATAAAAGAGCTGTGCCAAGAAGGTCGGCTTGAACACTTTATGCAGTTTATTAGTTTGGATAGTTTTGGCAACCAAGCAGAATACATTAGACACGGATTAGATTTTAACTTGTTATGGGATCGTGTTAACCAATTTTTAACTGAAGTCCCTTATCGCAATTCAATCACGTTTATTGTTACTATGAATAATCTTAGTGTAACTGGATTGCCAAATTTGTTTGCTGGTATACTAGGCTTACGCAAGATATACAGCAAAACTTATCAACGTATTTGGTTTGATACACCGGTGCTACGTCAGCCTACGTGGCAAAGTCTACAACTACTGCCAGAAAGTTATGTAGAGCAATTAGAATACTTGTGGGCATGGATGCTACGTCAAATTGAAACAGAAGCAACACGCTTCCAGGGATTTAAGGACTACGAGATAGCCAGGTTAGATCGCGACATAGCATGGATGCGTGATGGGCAACAATTAAATGTCGAACGTATTCAACAAAATAAAGCAGACTTTTATCGTTTCTTTAGCGAAGCTGACCGCAGACATGGCACCAACTTTTTAACTGCGTTTCCAGAAATGGCCAGCTGGTGGAAGGAGTGCGAGTACTATGCTCGGCAATCGTAAACTTATAGTAGATATATTTTGTGAAGTTGAAGAGCAATTATCTCCTATAGCAGATGATACTTTTTATGATTTAACCAAACATACTATAGTACCCACTGCCATTTATGTTATCGGGCGCCAACAGTTTACCGCTAATACATCATACATAAAACAGTTAATAGAAAATGATACTATAAAAGTTATATTTTCAAACCCAGCAGAAGGTGCCGATACGATGTATTGGCAATGCAAAATGCTAGGAATATATGAATTAGTTAAACAAGGAAAAATTTTAATTATAACTGGTGGGTATTTACCTCCAGATATGCCACATTTATACTATGAAAATTTTCTTACTAAAGTACTCGACTACGACGAAAACTTAACAGCCGCTGCAGAATATAAACAAACTAGTTCAAGTACTCGCCCGTACAAGTTTTTATTTTTAAATGGGCGTATGCGAACTCATAGAAAGTATCTGCTAGAAAGATTCAAATCAAGTGGATTACTTGATCAAAGTTTGTGGACGAATTTAGATCCTAGAACAACCAGTGGGTTTCGATATCTAGAATGGTATGAGCACGGCAATGAAAGTTTACCACAACATTACCCAAATCAAAAATTTACCTACGACTCTTTTCCAGTTAGATGCTTACCACCCGAATATGAAGTTAGTAGATATCAAACACAATCAACAATCGTCTCAGCAAATTCAAGCAGAGACTTGCATGTTAAACATCACTTGTTTAATAATGAATGGGGAGATATATATCTAGAATCAAAGCCCTACATTGATACTTACTTTAGCCTAGTAACAGAAACAGTATTTGATTACCAGTATACTTTTAGAACAGAAAAAATTTGGAAACCGATTGCAATAGGACACCCGTGGATAGTAGCCGGCAATGCTGGCTATTACAAAGATATGCATAATCTAGGTTTTAAAACATTTGGACAGTTTATTGATGAAAGTTTTGATTCAATTGAAAACCCGTTAGACCGTTGTGCAAGGATTAGCGAAGTAGTAGAAGATTTATGTCACCAGGATCTAAGCACATTTGTAACTGCTACCGCTGATATATGCGAGTATAATCAACAACACTTAGCAGAACTACAACCAAAAATTCGTAGCGAGCTACTTGCTAGATTTATTCAGTTTGTAAACGAGCACTACCCACAATGAAACTTACACAAGACACATTACCAAATTATTTTACCATTGCAGATCGCTATAGTAGCTGGCATCAAACTCCCACTAATACTTTTAATTTTATCGATCGCAACAGCGATATGTTAATTGTTACTGTCGGTGACAGTTGGACCTGGGGCAGTGATATCTCTGAAAATAATCACGACGACAATTTTAGAATAACGCACTTATATGGAAATGTATTGTCTGATGAATTAAAAACCGATTGGTTAAATTTAGGGTTGTCTGCCAGTAGTAATTTTTGGGCAACTGCAATGATTGAAGAACTAGGGCAACTAATACCACAGCTTGACTACCGATCAATTTATGTAATTTGTGTATTCACTGGTGCAGGCCGCTGGTTTAACACGCAGTATGATCGTTATATACACTACCCAACTTGGGTCCAAGATAATATTACTAAACCTAAAGATTACATTAAATTACCAATTAAATTTAATCAAGATTGTGTTAATAGAATTTATCAAGCATTAAGTCCTTACGAGCATGTTATGATAAAAATCGGTACCAACTTTGTTGATCCAATTGGGCTTGAGTCTGTTCCGTTAGATCAGCGGTTGCTTCCGTGGTATCGGGTTATGGGTTGTTCAGATGATATTATATCTCCTATATGTATAGACGGTGTTAAGGCCCTATTAAGAATGCCAGAAGTTATTAAGAATTCCAAACAGTTGGATTTTTTTAAAGAATGGATGTTAGATGTTATTCCAGTGGCAGAACGAAGAAACAATATGCTTAAAGATCCTGCTAAATTTAGAAACTATCATCCATTAAAAGATGGACATCGGCAATGGGCCGAATATCTATATACCCGACTCAACATAGATTAAATATAGTATCTTACAAAATCCCTTCCGAAAGTAATAAACAATGATAACAGTTATAGGAACAACCTTCCCAGAATCGTGGCAATACGGCCCAGAAGAAATTGACATATTCAATTCAACCGCAGAACAAATCAAACAGCACTTTCCAGAACAAAAGAATCTACTAATTAATACTACTTGGTTTGGTCCTGGATTTATTAATAACAATAATAACTGGACTCGAGTTAACGAACTAATTAACAACGGCGATTCATATGATAATTTATTTCTATTATCTGTAATAGATCCTATGTATCTAAGAGATCAGGATGTTGAAACAATACAAACAGGATTACATATTCAAAATACCTATTTAATAGGCATGTACGCTGATAGCCCATTTGAATGGAACTTCCATTCGTTTATTACTGCACAAAAAAGTCCGGGGTACACCGAAGAAGAAATATCACCAACCATATTTGATAAAGCATTTTTATTATATCAACGAAAACCACGGCCACATCGATTAGAGTTAACAAAAAGATTAATTAAAGAGAATTTGCTTGAGCGTGGCATAGTAACATTAGGGTCAAACGATAATCACGACTATGATTGGACCGAGGGCGACGAGATACCTATAGTGTTAACCATTGACGATGATCCAGCTGATTATAAACACAACGGCAAGCACGATGAATTTGGTGGCATACCAAACGACTTAGTGACACTAGGTCGGTTAGACATATGGCGAACATGCTTACTTAATGTAGTAAGCGAAACTGAATTTGACTCATGGAAACCTAGATTCATTACGGAAAAAATGTGGAAGCCGATTATAGGGTTACGCCCATTTTTAATACACGGACAAACAAGCATATATCAGTGGTTAAGGAATAACGGATTTAAAACTTTTAATCATCATTGGGGGCATATCGATGTTGAAACTAATCCAGATGTTCACGCAACCACAGTAGAAGTATTACGGTATCTTGCGGCTAAAACTAATGCCGAACTTATGGATTTGTATACAGCAATGTTACCTGACATACAGTTCAATCGAGTTCGGTATTACGAATTTGCCAAAGAGCAACAGTATAAAACAAAGAATCTATTTCAATAAATCTTTGCAAAATTTCTATTAATGTGTTATAATAATATATGAATGATTTGGAATTTAAACAACAAATTTTAGACACAAAAAGTGCCAGCTTCTGTGCGGCCAAATGGTACAACGCTACTATATGGTTAGGAAGTGGTATGAGCACAAGCTGTCATCACCCTCCTGCTCACAAAATAGACTTATCAGCACTCGATGAGAATCCTGGTGCTATACACAATACAGTAGAAAAGAAAATAGATCGATTGAACATGCAGTTAGGCAACCGCCCCAAGGGTTGTGAATACTGCTGGAAAATTGAAGACATGGGTCGCGATGCCGTTAGCGACCGTGTGTATAAAAGTAAAATTTACCCTATAGAGGCCCTTGATGAAGCATACACAAAACCACACCAAGAAGATGTCAATCTTCGCACACTTGAAATCGCATTCGATCGCACTTGCCAATTTGCTTGTAGCTATTGTAACCCTGCTTTCTCTAGTACATGGGTCAAAGACATACGATCCAACGGTCCTTATGAGTCCTTGGTGTCTGATGGGCGTGGGCACTTTACTCACACTCATGATAGTGCTCAACTATACCGGTTTAATGAAGTTAATCCCTACAGCGAAGCGTTTTTTGCTTGGTGGGAAACTGATCTTCACCAGACTCTTCAAGAGCTAAGAATCACCGGTGGTGAGCCGTTAATGTCGGGTGAGACCTGGAAGCTATTAGATTGGTTTAAAAACAACCGCGGCCGTAGCACAACTAGATTGGCTATTAACAGTAATCTGGGCCGAGAAATAGATGTTGACCGACTACTAGATAGTGTAGAAGGATTAGCGGTAGACATTTATACCAGTCAAGAAAGTGTTTATAATCAAGCAGAGTATATTCGCGATGGATTAGACTATACTGCTTGGATAGCAAATGTGCAGAAGTTACTAGATAGCGACCGTATAAGAGCAGTACATTGTATGGCTACTATCAACGCATTATGCCTGGATAGTTTGCCTAGCTTGTTATATCAATTGCTAGAGTTTAAGCAAATGTACGGACGTGAGCGTGTGAGCTTTACTTTAAATATTCTACGCTTTCCCAGCTTCCAAAGCCCGTTAGTATTGCCAGACACGTTGCGTACCGACTATAAAGATCGGTTACAAGACTTCTTAGATCGCAACCGTAATAATCCATATATGCACGAGCACGAAGTTAATCATTTACAACGCTTGATTGATTACTTAGACGTAGTCAAGACTCCACACTCTGACACCTTTGACATGCCTAGTTTGCTCAACGACTTTAAGCAATTTTACACACAATACGACCAACGCCGTAACAAGAACTTTACTAAAACATTTCCAGCATTAGCTGAATGGTATACAACATTATGAGTTTAAGCAATTACAATTGGAAAGACCGCATACCTAACTATATCAAATTAGAAGAACTCACAGAAGATCAACGCTATAAACTGTTAGAGTCGGATACGTTTTGTATGTTACCTTGGATACACTTACACGCTTGGCCAGACGGTCGCGCTTATCCCTGTTGCCTGGGCAAAGCCGCACACCCAATTGGTAACTTTAAAGAAAAATCCATGCGCGAAATCTGGAACGATGAGCCCATGCGAGCCATGCGTCGTAACATGCTAGCGGATCAACCATGTCAGGAATGCGGCGACTGTTACGAGCAAGAAGGTGCAGACTTTGCCAGTATGCGTAACAATTCAAACAAGAGCTTTGGGCATCATATAGCAGAGATCAACGAAACACGACCCGATGGTACATTGCCCAATATGCAGTTACACTATTGGGATGTACGCTTTAGTAATATATGTAACTTAAAGTGTCGTAGCTGTGGTAGTATCTTTAGCTCACGTTGGTATGACGATGATGTTAAGCTATGGGGTCGAGAACTTAGGCCCCGTGTACAATTTGCGGGTAGACATGAAGAAGATGTCTGGGAGCAAATGCAAGAGCATGTTCCGCACCTGGATCAAATATATTTTGCCGGTGGCGAACCGCTTATTATGGAAGAACATAATCGTATTCTTAAGCTATTAATAGAAAAAGGCAATACTCGTGTACGTTTAGTCTACAATACTAACCTGACTGAACTTAAATTTAAAAAGCAAAGCGTATTAGATCTATGGAAACATTTTCCCACTATATGCGTGGCTGCTAGTTTAGATGACATGGGCGACCGTGCGGCTATTATACGCTCAGGAACAGACTGGGCGCAGGTTGAACAAAACATACGTGATCTTAAACGTGAATGCCCGCATATAGACTTTATGATTAGTCCCACGCTGAGTATAATGAATATATGGAACTTTACTCGATTCCACCGCTATATGGTAGAGTCGGGATTTATTGAGGCCAAAGACTTTAACTTAAACATCTTACAGGGCCCGGACAACTATAGAATAGATATACTGCCCAAAACAATTAAACTCAAGTTTAAGCAGGACTTTGAAGATCACATCAAGTGGCTACAAGATAAAGATCCTATACATCGAGCACTCGGCGGATTTGAAGCTGCCATTGCTTTTATGATGGCCACGGACAACAGTCATTTGCTCAAGAACTTCTGGCAGACAGTTAACGATCTTGATTGGAGTCGTAGTGAAAGTCTTCTGGCAGTAGTACCAGAACTAGAGGCAATTGCAGAGTTCCGCCCTAAAGAACTAAGGATACCTCTCAAGTGAACATACCACACGATCAATTCTGTGTATTACCTTGGGTTAGTCTTGAAACTAGCCCTGTAGGCACTGTACGCCCTTGTTGTTTAGCTGAAGATGAGCTAGTAGACGACGCAGGAGAAAAGTTTAATCTAGCTACAGCTAAATTTAGTACCATACAAAACAGCGATAGTATGCGTAAGTTGCGCCAAGAGTTTATAGATCGGAAACAACCACAAACATGCCGTAAGTGTTTTAGAGAAGAGCGGAGTGGGCGCACTAGTAAACGCATGCATACACTAGATCGTCTTAAGCATATGATCCCCGACACAGACTGGACCATAGATGCCAAACCATTGATGTTTCTTGATCTTAAACTGGGCAATATATGTAATCTTAAATGCCGTATATGTGGTTCTTGGTCTAGTAGTACATTTGCCGCCGAGGAACTAAACAATCTTAGTGCTAATATAGATCGTAAAACTAATCACCACTATCAAATGCTACGTCAAGGCGCTTGGCCTAGAGAAAATCTCAGCTTTTGGACAGAAATAGATCAAGTAGTAGATCAGATTAAGTATATAGAGTTTACCGGTGGCGAGCCCTTTATGATTCAAGAGCACTTTAACATGCTACAGGGACTAGTCAATCGAGGCCTGGCTAGCCGCATAGAGATCCACTATAACACCAACGGAACACAGTATCCAGAAGGTGCAGAAAAAATATGGTCTCACTTTAAACTAGTAGAGATAGCATTTAGTATAGATGATGTAGGCGCACGATTTGAGTATCAGCGATCTAATGCTGTATGGCCAGAAGTAGCGGCTAACATAGCTAGATTTAAACAGTTAAGAGACCAATATCCTAATATACGCTTACAGGTATGCAGCACTGTTAATGTGTTTAATGTCTACTACTTAGAGGAACTGGCCCGTTGGAACTACAGCCAAGGATTTGACTACATCTACTGGAATATGATGCACGAAGCCTACTACTTTAGTATTAGTACCTTACCCGAGCGAGCCAAGGCTGCTATCACTACCCAACTACGCAGCTGCGGGAGCGTCAGCGACGCAGCGCAGCAGGAGTTCAATCGCATAGTAGACTTTATGAACGCAGGTGTCAGTTTAGACGGGTCAAACATGCGTAGAGAAATAGCCAACTTAGATCGTAGGCGCAACCAAAACTTAGCACTGGTAGAACCAGAATTTGCTAAATTAATAGAATATAATGGACCAAATTAAACCTCGAATACTTGTTAATGATCAGGACCGGGTGGTGCTTAACCAACACTACCTGCGTCCAATATTTGCCAACTACTTTGATATTGTTGACTACGATCCTGCTCAAAACTACAACGCCAAGGAGTACTGTGTAATGACCAATTCAAACTTTGTTAATACTTGGTATACGGACTTGGTTAACTCGGGTAGCAGACTTATTGTTGATAATCTAATAGAGTGGCAAGTATCGGACATACTAGCTGAACGATACAAAGGACAAGCATATGTATGGTCAGCTAAAAACTACATGTGGATCAATGAATACTACCTGTGGATTACACAAGGATATCAAAATTATCAGCCTAATAAACAGTATACACATCGAGCATTCTTGGCTATTAGACAATTAAAACCACACCGTCGACAATTACTAGCGGCATTAGAGCCAGTATTAGATCAACTGTTATACAGTGTTATTGATCTAGGTCGTCGATTACCAAACGATTTAGAAGAATCAGAAGGTATATTTCAACGCTACTTTACGCCAGAATGGTATGACAGTACATACTTTACCATAGTATCAGAAACAGTAACTTACAGTAAGTATCCAGTTAAAGTATCGGAAAAAACATTTAAACCCATATCATTTTATCATCCCTTTGTAGTGTTTGGGCAAACAGGTACACTGGCATACTTGCATGAGCTAGGGTTTGAAACATTTGAAAACTTATTTGATGAAAGCTACGACACTGTAGAAGACCAACCCACACGACTAGCTCAGATTGTAGATAATGTTCAAAACTTTAAAGAGCAAGCGTACGACAAGTTAACCGGGGAAAAACTCAGACATAATCACAACTTGTTTTACAATGCTGATAGAGTTCAGCAGATGTTTATCGACAACATTATTACGCCAATATTAGACTATGTCAACACCTGATCGACTGTGCCTGGCTCCTTGGGTACATACATATCTTAGCCCACAAACAGAGCGTAGACTATGCTGTGCTAGCCGCGAACCTGCGCAAAGTTTTACACAGTATATAGACACGGCTCCAGGCTCGGGCAGCTACCAACCTATCACCCTGGACCAACACTGGAACAGCGAGCACATGCGCAGCGTCCGCCGCAGAATGCTGGCCAATGAAGAGTTGCCCGAATGCGCAGTATGCAATGAAAAGCTGCTAAACACTGATGTTTACCGTAGTTACTTTAATCGTATGTTTGGGCATAGACGCGATGAAGTGCTCGCTGCCACAGATGACACAGGGTATACCACTGCTAAACCCATAAGCTGGGACTATCGTTTTAGTAACCTATGTAACTTTAAATGCCGTATGTGTGGTGATATGTTAAGCAGCAGTTGGGAAACGGAACAGCGAGCCAACGCGATGACGGACTGGGCTAATCCTAAAAACGCATGGATGCTGCCCGCTGTAAGAGAACAAATAAGTCAATTCCAAGATACACAAATTGAGCAAGAGTTCGCTGCTGCTGTTGCTGAACATCGTGTAGAGGAAGTATACTGGGTGGGTGGTGAACCCTTGATGTACGAACAGCATTGGCGCTATATGCAGCAAATAGTAGCACAAGGCGACGGCGATCGTGTGTATGCCCGTTACAATACTAATCTTAGCAGGGTTGATTATCGGGGTGTTAACCTTTACCGGGACATCTTGGCCCACCTACGCAACTGGCAGATCTGTGCTAGCCTGGACGGTACTGGAAGAACAGGAGAGTATATACGCACAGGTCTTGACTATGCGCAATGGTTAGCAAACTTCAAGCAGGGCCTAGCGCAGGCCCGTAACCGTAGGCAAATGCGTATAGACTTTACCTTGACATTGCCGGGGTTATTTGAAGTGACCCGCATACAGCAGCTGGCCGACAATCTTGATGTGGACATCTTGGCCAAGGTCATATTCAGCTTTACACCAGATATTATCTTAAGCCCAATGGCCTTACCCCGACACATACTAGATCGCCTGGTCGATGAATTGACAGCTGATCTACCAGATGGGGCCCTGAAGAGCGTAGTCCTACAGCTAAAGCATAGACCTACATTTGAAGAACAATGGCCAGGCGAAGCCCAAGCGCAAATTTCTCGGGGTAAACAGCGTATACTCGAACTAGAGCGCATACGCAACGACGCATATACACTGGCAGATATCGTAAGTGCGGATACGGAAATAAAGGAATGGTATGAACAAATTATTACTTGATGTAGTAGAGGTGGACTTAGGGGACTTGACAGTATACATCAATGTCTACGATAACAGTTTAAGTCGGCGATGGTTAGCTGCTTTAAACAACTTAATAGCTAACAACTATCATCTTGAAAAGAACTACTGCTTCTTAGGGTTTGCTGAAGGGCCACGCAACGGCTCATACCTAATAGAACAGATCAACACTAGCATAGCTGCTATAAATGCGGCCGAGATCGGCTATCAAATTGACGATGTGTTTACCATTGAAACTTGTATAGACTCAGCGCACGGGTTAATACACAACAAGTTCAACCACTTGCATCGTTACTTTGAAGACCTGCAGGGTGTTAGTGGCGCGATCAGCACTTACTATAAGTGGGCTGATAGCACAGTACGCTGGCATATCCGTCAACTTAATCTACTGTGTCATGAGTTTGAATCATGGGCGTTAAGCTGGCGTAAAAAGCACACTCAACCAGAATGGCAACGACCCAGCCAGCTGATGTGTTGGCTAAATGCACCACGCTTTGTGCTAACCGAAGAGGACTATGAGCTGTTCGGTATAGCGACTATTAACCGTAGTCTAGGTGGTGTGTATGTGGGTGTAAACAAGGCCGTGGGCAAACATCATTATGAAGTGTTCAACGACGAAGGGCGTGACAGCCGCATCGACGAATTAACTACTCAAACACTAAAGTCGCAGACAGAAGCAGCTGGTGATTTTGACATAGAATGGGCCAACAATCCTGGGGCCTTTCCCTTTCAAATAAAACAATTAACAGAGTTTCGCGAATGGCTGATTACGAATGGATTTGACCCAGAAGATAAAAGTTTAACTATAGGACATCCTAAGGTAGGGCAAGTTGATCTCCGGCGTAGCTTTGGCACAGAAGATTACCTGGCTATATGGGCTGAGTTAAATACTCGGCTTGATGTTACTGGTATACGCACTAGTACAAGTCAAGCAGAATATCCATACAGCTGGCAAGATCCAGACTATCAGGAACAACAAATACAAAGATTAGAAAAAGGAAACTAACATGAACTGGATTACAAACTTATACAATCGTATTCGGCTAGAGCTGC
>Ga0214165_1000623_pt1 | contig 23372 bp, 24 predicted proteins | sample TroBogypolimnion_34_FD_153004 | JGI IMG/M metagenome (GOLD analysis project Ga0214165, IMG submission 153004) | Freshwater microbial communities from Trout Bog Lake, WI - Practice 03JUN2009 hypolimnion v3 | ecosystem: Environmental > Aquatic > Freshwater > Lake > Hypolimnion/Profundal zone ... | reverse complement strand
TGTAAGATTCAACTGCCTTCTTAGAATTTTTCTTAGGAGGCTCTGGTTTCATTAATTGTTGTTTTGGTTTAATTTCAACAATGAATTCTTTGACGCTACCGCTATCTTGTTGTACCCTAATATAAAAATCTGGATTGTACGTGTGTGTCTTCTGATCCTTTCTATAAAGATATTCGATTTCAATAGGTTCGCTAGACCAAAGTAAGATCAATGGATTAGAATCGCACCATATCATAAACTTACGTTCCCATGAAGATCTGTAGATAATAGGAGTACTTCCAGCATATTTTTCTGGATTTACTGGATTGTAATAACCTTGATTGAATCCAGACTTCTTCGTGGGTCTAACATTTTTTATTGACATTATAGACTATAGATTCCGGAATCACCATCTTCTCCTCCTCTACCAGCTCGATCAAGAGACAATGTTCCTTTGTATTTTTCTGGATGTAGTTGATTCCAACCCTTTGCATAACCCTTCTTTGCAATTTCTGTAAAGTACGCAAATGCATTGGTATATTTAGGATTAAAGCTTCTCCAATATTTTAACAGATCTAAAATACCGAATTGTAGACAATCTTCTCGATCTTTATCATCAACGTATTTCATTTTGTTGATTGTCTTTTGGGCCAATAGGATTAACATCTTTTCGGCGTCTCTTGTTAACTTATCTTGTTCTTTTGATTTAACGATTTCTGCGTAAAAATCAGGATTATTCAGATAGTTCTTTTTGCGGGGTGCTTTTTTAATTTCGCTCACAATTATTGTTCTTTTGTTTTATTATATACAAAATGTTGAAACTGTTTAAATTACAAAAGGGACCGATTGGTCCCTTTTAGTTTTATGAGTATTTAAAAATGATTATGCTTCTAAAGCTGCAATCTTGCCTTCCCATACTTTGATTTCATCTGAAATTAAGTTATCAGCCTCTTTAATCTCTGCAACAGATTTGTTTGCTCCTGAGATAACTTCTCTTTGATCTTTTAAGAATGCGATCATCGATTCAAATTGATTTCTTTGTTCTTTGATTTGAGCCAATTTAGCGCTTTCACCTTCTAACATGTTAAATAAGAAAGATGATGCATCTTCACCAGTTTCTTTGCTAACGTATTCTAAAGCCTCGTTTGCATTCTTAGCTTCAAAGAATCTTGTAATTTTATTTGAATTGTTGTATCTTGAAACGAAAATATTACCTTCAGCTTTAATTAAGCTAACGATTGAATCTTTACCTTCAAATGTTGCAACGAAATCTAATACTAAGAATTTGTCTTTGCTTAATAAAGTAGGGATGCTTTCGAATAATTCTGCTGCTTTAACATTTTCATATCTAATTGCTCCTGCCGCTAAAATATGCTTGGAGAAAGATTCATCTAAAATGTTTGAGTTACCCCAAAAGAATTTGTTTTCAGCTAAATTGTATGTAAATCTAGAAGAACCATGGTACCATCTAACGATGTCGGTACCAAATTCGAATGATTCAAATGCACTGATAGCATTGTAAAAATCTGCGTCTTGGATTTGCTCTAATTCACTTACTTGATTTCCGGTCAATTCGAATACTCTTTTATTTAGATAAAATTGTATTGCATTCTCAGAAATATGTACTGGTGCAAGAATGTTTGTTTTCATTTTTTATATGTTTTTTTATGCTTTGACTATATATCCTTATATTATGGAGTGTTTTGGTTGTCTAAGATCGATTGATTATTATCCTGTTGCGGAAGAGATGTTACCGCAGATCCCAGAGATGCTTGATTAATAACACCGGTATCTCCTTGGGATGGATTTAATCCTACGAAAGTAGCTTGATTTTGATTTGTAACCGTAAGATCAATTGTAAACATTCTATTACCGGCATGCAATTCGGTATCGAACTCGAATACTGGTAGGAAAGTATTTACTTGGATTTCAAAGGTTAATTTATATCTGCCTTTATCGTCGTATGTGTATTCTATCGGACGATCATTTGTATAGTCATCTGGCAGAGCGTAATAAGATGCAATCTTATATGTACCTTCACTTAGATGACCGACTTCAACATAGAAATAATTTGATTTGTACAATTTCTTTAAGATCATTTCGGTAATCTTCAAAGAATCCAATTGAGAGCTAACCATGATATCGATGTCCATTGCCATCGTAACTGGAATCATCATGAATTCTGCGGTATAACTTTGCATTGCACCCTGATCATCCAACTTAGAATAATTTCCTCTAATTCTTTTATTTACCAATTTCGCAGATTCAATATTAATTGAAGTTAAATTTGCAACTCCTCTTGGTACTCTATCATAATTACCGTCGGCTGGAGTTCCATCTGGACTGCAGTTGGCTCCGTCTGGAGTTGAGAATAAGAAATTGTCTCTTAGAAATTGATCATCTCCGGTTACCGAATAATAAAAGGGTACATCGATTGCAACCCTGGTCTTATTATCCATCTGTCGATAGAAATAAACCTTGTTGTTTAAATCAGCCAATAGACCAATTATTACGTGTCTGATGACCGAATCGTCCGTATTAAAAAGTTGGTTATAACTTGCCATAATTAGTTTATATATTTTAATCTATGGCCTCAACTTCAAATTTAGAGAAACCATTATCTCTATAGATCTGTAACTTCTTATCAAATATTTCATGGGGCAACGTACTGTGATTAATTACAAATGTATTAATTTTGCTCTCCTTGATCACTTGACTTAAGATCTTTAAGATATTATATATACCGTCCTGATCTACAGAACTTAATAACTCATCCAAAAATAACAGGTTCAATTGAGGGAATCTCAGCTTAAGGATCTTTATGATCGCGATAATGATAATAAAGTCGGCTTTTTTACGCTCACCGGTTGAAAGGGTCATTGCGTTAATCTCTTGTCCTAAATGCGTGATGACGCAATCGAATTTATCATTGAATTTGATTTGAAATGGAATGTGCATAGTTTGTGACATTGCGCTGATATTTGCATTTAAACCAGGCAAGATAGTTTTAACTGCCAAGTTCTTTACTCCATCCTCTCCTAAAACATCTTCAACTATTTCTAAGAATGCATAATCTCCAGCATAATTATCTTTTTGAGATCCCGTTGCCTGTTCTTTTGCCTGAAAGTCTTCAATGATTTGTTTCATGTGATCGAACTGTTCGGTACCTTCCATACCTTCTTTGATCTGTAACAATTCATTCTTTAGGTTTCTAATGTTCACATTCAATGAAGATACCTTATCCAAAACTTGGGTCTCTTTGCTTCTTAATTCTGCGATCGAAACTCCAATAGCATCAACTATTACCTTTGATTCGCTAATCCTTTCTGGCATCGTAGAAACTTTGGTTGAAATCTGATCTTTACGATGCTGATGAAAATCTGTTGTTAATGGAGATTCACATGTTGGACATGTTCCACTCTCGTATAACTCAAGTTTCTTTTTTAATTCAGCCATTTCGTAAACCATTTTATTGTAAGATGCTTTATTGATTTCTAAATCTTTAGATTTCAACTGCATGTTGTCAACTATCTTTTCCTTAGCGTCCTCAAGTTTCTTTTTATTGGTATCAAAGGTAATCAATCTTTGTTTTAATTCTTGAATCTTTTCCTTATTCTTTTGATTTGACTCTGCTAATAATTGATTTAACTTTAATTGAACTGAAGTAATGTTTTCGCCGATCTGTTTTAAGTCCCTTTCATAAGAATCTAAATCAATCTTTAAATTCTTTCTCTCCTCTTTGATTGCCTTTTGCATATCATTCAAGATGGAGAACCCAAACATCCTATCGATAATTTGTTTCTTATCGTTAGGAGACATCGTTAAGAATGATTTAAAATCATTTACCGACAATATGATGATATTTTTGAAAACGTGATATGGAATTCCGTAAACTTCTTCCTCTAAGTAATCTTGAACTGACTTTTTACCAGCCTTATCAAATTCGATTCCATTCAATAGAACTTTAAAATACGAAGGAGAGAGTCCTCGCTCAATTACAACTTCAATATTTTTACATTGTACATGCACTCGTACCATTAGGTTCTTATTGATCCTATTTGGAAGCTCATTCATTTTAACACCATCCAATTTGCCATACAGCGCAAAAACAATTGCATTGGCAATCGAAGTTTTGCCATCTCCATTCTTACCCAATACCAAAAAAAGTTCAGCATTGTTCTCAGTAAAGACCAATTTCTGAACCTTATTGCCGTATGATGCAAAATTCTTAAGCTCTATTGATTTTATTTGCATATCCTGTCTATTGTTCTAAGTCGTAATTGTAAGCACACTTATCGTGTATTAGTTTTAAGCGACTCTTCAACTTTTGTTTCATTTCATCATCATGGCCTAGACCATCAATGTATAAATTACAAAGATGAATGATATTATAATTTTTGTATAGATCTTCAATTTGATCCATATCATACAAATCCTTATCGATCAGGTTATCGTCCTCATAGATATTCGGATCGATCTTTCTTGAATCTTTTTGTACCTTATTGATTAGTTTAGAGAGCGCACTTGAAGTTGCAATCTTTGCAGGTACGTATAAATCTACGAAATTGTTTTTGATTTGTTTTCTAAACTCTTCAAGAGGAGTCATATATAAACTCTTCAAATTAAATTTTAAAAACCTAGGTGATACTTCATTTTGAAAGAATGTCTCTTCCATTGTTTCTAAATCTACAAGATCGAACCCTTTTTTATTTCCGGAATCGGAACGTGTAAGCTCGTATGGAGTACCAACCAATCTTAATTTGCCCTTTTGCTGACGATAGTGAATGTGTCCTGAATAAACTGCAGAATAATTATTGTAATTATCAATATCGATTCCATGTTGGTTTTTCACCTTTGAATTCAAAGATACACCATTTACTTCAGAGTGACAAAATACGATGTTAGTGCTTGGGTGTTTTGCAAGAGTTTCAATCTCATGTGTGGTATCTCTTCTCCAAGGCATTAACAAGATGTTCTTGTCTCCCCACTTGTATGTTTTAGTCTTTTTATAAACCTGAACATTTGGAATCCATTTTAAGGTATCAATAGAACTTACTTCGTTTGATTTCTTTGCCCAAATATCGTGGTTACCGCATATTACATGAACTGGTAAAATCTTACCAAGTCTCTCAAACAATTCGATCGAATAATGTAGGATCCTTAGGTTGACACTTTGTCTATTATCAAATACATCACCAACCTGAACTAACACATCACCCGGTTGAACCTCTCTTTCAAGAGTTGGTATGAAAACCTTTTCAAAAAATTCTTGTTGTATTTCTAACCATTCAATAGAATTAGATCTAACACCAAAGTGTAGGTCACCTAAGACCCACACTCTTTTTACCGGTTGCTTTAATATTTTTTCATCAATCATTAGAATAATCGATTTATTTTTTTACGTCTTAATATTTTCGTCCTATTATCTAGGGCTTGAATTAAATCATCTTTAAATTTATTACTTAAAGAAGTGTAGAATTTACTGGAATTGATATTAAAATAATCAGCAGTTTCTGCGAATATTTCGATTAATGAATATTTTGCATGTAATTCTGTAGAAACAAATTCATAAATCTCATTAATATCTAACTTCTTTAATTTTTTTGATTCAGCCAAATCGTCTAAATCATTAAAAGATTTAAATCGAGATGTTAAAATCAGAGCATGAATATCTCTTCTTACCATATCAAGATGGATCTTTTCTTCTTCATCAATATTATCAAAATATTGTGGTGATATTTGAAACGATATACTGGTATCAAGATCAAATGATTGATCTTCAAAAGTATTTTCAAATATCTTATCTCTGGTGCGTGGCGTTGGAGTACCTGGTATCATATCTTTATAATTGATGTATGTTTGAATTGCTAATGTCATCCGTTTCTGTTAATCGCATGAATTGATAATTGATGTTTAATTTACATTTAACACCTCTACCTTCTCCATCTCTGATCTTTAAGATCTTCAACCAATATTCGTACCCTGCTCTCATGATGTCATCTTGAATAATACCGAGCATCACATCGGCAGTATGTGAAAGACCTGCAGATTCTGCAACGTCGGTTAAAGTAATGTCGCTTGAGTTATAACCACTTCTTGTGATCTGTGTTGCAGTTACAATCAACCATTTATTTCTAACACCCATTGCTCTTAAATCCTCTGCGATCTGTTTGATCTTTAAGTAAGTATTCTCCGAGTTTGGATTTCTATAGTTTGATAGGATATTAATATAATCGATGACTACGGCTCCTAATTTGATCTTCTTCTCCTCTTCGATCTGTTTAAGATATGCTTCGATATCCGGCACGGTTGCTTGCGATGTTGGAAATTGTTTTACAAATAAGTTTCCTGGAGGTGTTAAACCATCACCAACCATTTCTAATCTTCGAGCAACATATTCTCCACTCTTGGATTTTTCATCGTAATCTTGCATCGGTATCGATAACAAATTAGATCCGATACGTTTCATGAATTTATAAGCTGACATCTCCGCGGTAATAACTGCGGTATTGGTACCCATCTTCACGAAATTTGCCGCATCATTTGCCAAGAAGATGGATTTACCGATATTTTGTTCACCAACATAAACTGTCAGAGTACCATCTTTATCGTATCCACCACCTAAAGCTCTATCTAAGAAGTTATAACCCGTTGAGAATTTGGCAACTCCAGTTTGAACGTGATCTGATGCATTGAAGAAATCCAATCCCAAATCAGAATTGAACACCAGTGAATTCCTATCATTGATTAACGATTTAACTTTACCAATTATGTCATCAACATTCTCAGGATTTACCTTTGTTGTTTTAATGTACTCAATTGTATCAATTAACGTGGTGTCAAAGTTTCTCCACTTGATCCAAGACTCTGCAGTACTTAATAACCAATCTTCATCGTACTGTGTTAGATCTGCGGCATAAATAACATCAATAATATCAGGGTCTACTTTACTATTTGATTTTTGAATCAATAATTTCATTTGATCTGGCGAAGGAGTCTCATGAAATTTATCATAAAACTTCGATGCCAAATAATGAAGTACATCAATTTCTTCACTAGTGTAGAATCCTTTCTTAATTAGACCTAAGTACTTTGTTTTTTGCAAAGACAACTTAAAGAATATTTTCTCAAAATCTTGTCCGAATTTCATTACGCGAATGGGTTTAAAATTATTCTATAGGATTCTTTGCCTTCAGTTTCATTTGTGCATTCAATAAGTCCTAATTCGATTGCTCGCTTAAGACCTGCTTCAATGGTTTCAATTGATGAATCTACTGCCTCGTATTTAATAATACTATGCTTTGTAAATGCATCTCCCCATCGATCAGGTTGTTTTATTGCACGGTTGATATAAATGTATACAATATCAAATGCATCGGGAAAAGCTTCAAATTCTCTTTCAATACCTAAGATGTATTTGATTGGAAGCTTTTCCTCGACGATTCGAAGTACTTCGGTGTTACTCATTTTAATCTTCTTCGTTTATAATATCATCGATCGTAAAATCACCAGCCTCAGTGTTGTAGTTAAATAATGGCTTGATGTACTCATCGATTTGTTTTAATACTTCTGGAGTAAATACTTTATCTGTGAAGAATTCTGCATTAGAAACTGTATTATCTAAGTGCTTACAGATCCAAGTTCTTGCTGTATCTTTTGGAATCTTTTCTTTTGTTTTAGGATCAATTGTTCCTCTGGTAACTCCACAGATATCCCATGTTGCATATTTTTCTAATCCAACATATCTATTCATACCTTTACTAAAGTCTAAATGGAATTTGATTGGATTTGGTTTTGCAAATCTGTTTTTTGCAGGTCTTGCAGTTACCACAATACCAACTTTTTGATCTCCATCTTTTAATTGTGCTTTAGTTAAGATCAATACGATAGACGCGGCATACTCAGGACCTGTACCACCTCCAACGTTTATCGAAGGCATAAAGTCTTGAGACATGTAAGTATGGTTTGTAAACAAAAAAGGAATCTTTAAATCAGCCAATGGAGTCATAATGATTCTAAAGATTGATTTTAAAATCTTTGAACGGGTCATATCTGATTTTTCTGATCCAGATACCGCATCATCGATTTCTTTTTGAGTTGCTAAGTTACCTGCAGAATCTAATAGAATCATGATCTTTGGTAAATCTGCACCGTTTCTTTTAGCCTCTTGCATCTTTCTAGTGATTGTAGTCACTGAAGTTCTAAACTCCTGCACCGTATTGATCGGTTGGTAGTTTACTTTATTTAGATCAATACCGAATTTTTTCATTAGATCTTTATCAATTGCTGCTTCTGAATCGTAATAGATCACTGAATAACCTCTAGCAATTGCCTCACGCACAGTATTTAACATTAAGAATGTTTTACCGGTACCTGAAGGTCCTGCAACTGAGCAGGCTCTATTGTTTGGCCATCCTTTAAAAAGTGATCCAGCAACGCATGCGTTTAAGTGATAATTACCAGTGTCGATGTATTCTGTTATTTCACTGAAATCTGACATTTCCATCACCGATCCTAGAGGATTAATTCCAGAAAGTTCGGCATTTAAATCATCGAACGTAAATTGTTTGTTACTTTTTGCCATTGTTGTTTGTATTATGTGTTTTTTGTTCTTCTACACGAAGATCTTCTAGTTCTTGTAGGGCAGATTTTAAATCTGTTTCAAGAAGTTGAATTCTGGTTTGAATGGTTTTGACTCTTGCAAATATTGCTTGGTACCTCTCAACAATTGAAAGTTGAGCTTCATCAAAATTCGATAAATCAATATTCATATTAAAAAAGTGTTGTTGAATAAATTAAGTTTCTATTTAATGTTTGAAGACCTACACATCCTAAAACTCGATTTAATGGATCGATAATTGATTTTTCAAATTGAGTTTCGTAATCGATTGGAGGAGCAATTTCATAAGGATGATCTCCTGACAAATAACCGAACATGTCACTTAATTTATTATCACAATGATACAATTTAAGCTTCTCGCCATTTGAAATCATACGATACTTTGATTTGTACTTTGGATTTGTATTCATCAAATAATTATAGAATCCTGCTGCTTTAACATTCGGAGGACATTTTAAACCATATTGAAATTCGATATGATCGTCTACGATGTACTTTTCGATGTTATTGGTTCTTTTGTTAAAGGAAATATCATCAATATTCGTCATCTTGAACTCTTTCTTTACCTTCTTTAAGAATGAAATAATGGTTGTAAGAGTTTCTGGAGTCGGTTTCTTTTCAAATAGAATATGCAAAGCTTCTGCTAATTTCTTTCTGGCAAACATCGGTGTTGAAGATTGAATGGTATCAAACCCAACAGTTTTTATCTTCTTCAACATTTTATGTCTTTCCTTTGTGGTGATTTTATCATCCCATGCCAAGTTTTGAAGATACTTTTTCTTTGCCATCCAGATTCCAGAGTATGCAACTGATTCTAATTCAAATACCAAGAACGAATCTGTGTTTGTATTTTCTGCATACTTATCTAATGCCTTTACAACATAATCTCTAATCCTAAGATCATAAATTGTAAGGATGAATGTTACAATGTCCATTTTTTCACCCAACCATTCAATAGATTCATACATTTCCTGAAACTGAACATAATTCGAATCGGTATCGATATAAATTACGGCAGGTTTTAAGATCTGTCTTTTGACTTTGATATTTAATTGTTTGTGGATTGCAGCATCTTTTATAAAGAATTCCTGGAAATACTTATTTAAGATCTTCTCAGAATACAAGATCGCATTTTGCCCTTGCAGAGTTATCGATTCTGCGATATCGATATTAAAGAAGTGAAACCACTTGTTACCAAAGGCTCCATAGATAGAGTTAAGCGTTACTTTAACGGCTTGCTCGTAAGCTGTGAATTTGGCAGATTCATTTGTATAGTATTCTGCCAAATTCTTAAGCTCATCGAGTGTTAACTCTTCTTCAGTTTTATTTAAAAGTTCTTCTATTATCATTAATCAGACGATTGACAAGTTGCAATTGTTAATAAAGTGTTCGAATCTTTTGAGCGTAAAACGACTCTGTTTGAGAATACGTTTGCTGCATAGTCTTCTTTATCGAAAAGATTCAAATACTTTTTATAAACAGTCACATTTGATTTCGCTGCTTGTGTTGTATTAATTAACTTATTGTAAGATTTACCTTTAACTCGTACACCTTCTTTAGATGAAGAGATTGAGAATGTTTCATCTTTGTCCAAGCCAAATAATGATTTGATCTTAGAAACATCAGTGTAAGTCATATCGAATTGAACGTCTGCTCCATCGATATTAAAGATGTTTGATAACTGTGATTCGGTCAAGTCTTTGTAACCTAAGCTTGGTTCAGAACAAGACATTGTGATCTCTAATTCATCATTGAAGATCTTAAATGTAGATGCCACAAAATCTTCATCATTCTCGATGAATTCAATTTCTGCTTGGATTGATTCAAATTCAAATTGACGGAACGCATCGATCAATTTAGATGCATCAAAGAATGCTACTTTAAGCTCTTTGGTTGTAGCGATTGGATTTTCAATTACAAATACCTCGGATAGAGGGAATTGAAGGTGCTTTACTGCATCTCGCTGTGGCAAATACGCCGAAGAGATGATACTGTCATTTTTGATTTTGAAGTAGATAAAAGAATCAATAACTTTCAGGCGGTTAACAAATGCCACGAAATTGTTTTGATCTACTTTTGAGATTGTTACTTTCATAATAGTTTAACTTTAAATATTTAGTTATTCTATCCTAAAATTGGAAAATGTTTCACATAAAAAAAGGGATCCAATTGGATTCCTTTAGTTTAATATTGGTGGTATCGTTAAAAATAAAAATAGGGCTAGAGTAGCGAATTCTAGCCCTGGTCGGCCATATAACTATAACCGGTCCTAAGTGAGGTCTTCAAACCTCGACTATTTTTACCCATCACATGAAAGACAATCAACCATCGCTTTGGCTGCAATATCTCCTCTTAATACTGATTCTGTTCTCATGTAATAAAGAGTTTTGATACCTTGATTGTATGCTTCTAAGTGAACTTGACTTATAAATTTAGGTTCAGCCTCTAATGGAAATGCCAGATTTAAACTAACTGCTTGATCCACGTATTGCTGGCGTACACCTGCTTGCTTAACTAATTCTAATTGATTGATCTCTTTAAAGGTTCTATATACGTCCTTTAAAGCAACATACTGATCTTTCTCCATTGATCCGATGCTGTCGTATGCTTCTTGAGAAATTGGATCGGTTTTTGTACCAGTTTGAACATACCATGAATCCATCCAGTCCATTCCTTGTACTGAACCTCCATCTCTTAGGATTTGATCCCATACATCTGGAGTATTCATTCCAATGGATTCTAATGTAGATTCCAATGTTGGATTCTTTCTAATGAATGTACCTTTAGCTGTTTGTTCGGTAAATACATTTGCTGCCCATGGTTCGATACCAGCAGAAACGTTTCCAGATAATTTAGAGTTAGAAACCGTAGGAGCGATGGCTCTTAAGTGAGTATTTCTAAAACCTGTTCCAACACACCACAGTGGTTCTCCAAACTCTTTTGCCATGTCTCTACTTGCCTTTTCAGATTCAGTTTTGATTTGACTAAAGATCTTTCTGGTTTCAAATTGAGCCATTAAACTATCGAATGGAATATTTCTTTCTTGTAAATATGTGTGCCATCCCAAAACTCCAAGACCCAATGCTCTACCTTTTTCAGCAGAACGAACTGCGTGTTGGAATCCTGCCATGTATTTTGCCTTTTGAATAAATTCAGAAAGAACTCCATCTAAAAACCAAGTTGCAGTATAGATTAAATCAGTGTCCTTCCATTCATCGTATTTTGCTAGGTTCACTGAACTTAAACAACAAACAAAAGAGTGTGATTCATCAGTATGAAGAGTAATTTCAGAACAGATGTTCGTCATATAAACCTTCAATCCATTTTTTTTATAAGCATCTGGACTTGCACGATTTACATTACCTTTGTACATGATGTATGGTTCACCAGTTGCTCTTCTTTTTCTAAGTAATGCAGCCCAACGTTTTCTAGCCTCCTTGTCTCCTTGCTCTAATTTCTGCATGAATGCATCTGAAACTATTGCGCATTGATGGATATTTAAACATTGACGGTTAACATCACCTTTAGGTTCTCTAATTTCTAACCAGTCCCAAAAGTCTCCATGCTCAATATCTATATTAACTGAAGCTGCACCTCTTCTAACATTTCCTTGGCTTGTTGCCAAGATCGCTGAATCGTATACTTTAATGAATGGAACGATACCATCAGAGGTACCATTTTGACTGATTTTTGTACCAGCTGGACGGATTTGATTTACACCAATTCCAACTCCACCGCCGTGTTTTGCCAATAGCATCATCTCAGAAACCTTGGCACCGATATCATAAACTGAATCGGCAACATCAATTCCAAAACAAGAGATTGGTAAACCTCTTTCAGTTCCAGTGTTTGAAAATACTGGAGTGGCTAGATTTAACCAGCCTCTCCACATATAATCAAAAAATTTGCTTGCCAACTCTGGTTTTTGTACTCTTTTTGCGACTGTCGATGCTACTCTCCAGTATGCATCCTTCGGTGTTTCTCCTTTCAATAAATATCCTTTAGAAACTGTTTTAACATACACCTCAGTGTTTGCCCAAATCGGAAAATCTACACCTAATTCCCATCCTAGTTCTTTACCGTGATTTATCTCTTCATTCATTTCTTCTTCTTTAAACATAATTTGTAATCAATATCTTTTTATTAACTGAAAAGGGCATCTTCATCCCAATTCTCATCTTCGCCTGCCTTTGAATAATCTGTTGAACGAACCGCAAAGAAATCGGTATGCGTATGTCCACCTGTAAGATGATAAAACCAATCCAATTCGCTTGCTGCTTTATTATCGATTTCAAAGATCGAAGCATACCCAAGTTCATTCAATTTTTCATTTGCTCTTTTCTTGATGAACTCTTTTAAATCATTTGCCTTTAAATTCTTTAAGTCACCCATTTCAAACATCTTATCGATAAAATTTAATTCCATCTCAACCATTAGATGCGCAGCATCTTCGATCTGTGTTTGAATTGAATCCTTTAATTCAGGATATTCTTCACATAGATGACGAAATAACTGACATCCCATTTTTGAGTGCAACGATTCATCGCGTACAGACCACTTCATTTGTTGACCAATGCCCTTGAGCATGTTTCTCATTTGGAATGAATATAACACTGCAAATGATGAATACAATGCGACGCCCTCTGCAAATGCTGAAAAGATTGCTAATGATCTAGCCACTTCCTTTCTTGCTTCTGAGCTTTTACGTAGGTCTTCGTGAGTGTAATCTGAAGATGTTTCCATCAAGAATTCAAATCTTGCGGCTGTTGTGGGTTCTTTTAAAAATGCCTTAAAATCTTCTAATCCTAAAGTTTCGTTTAAGTACGAGTACGCTACGGCATGTATTGTTTCCTGGGATCCGAAAGCCATAGCCATCTGTCTAATTTCGTGTTTTGGAAACCATTTGGTAACCATTCCGGTCCAGTAGTCTGAAACTGCGCATTCTGTCTGTGCAAATCCTAACAGAATATTTCCGACTAAATGTTTTTCTGATGCATCAAGATTTTCGTTCCAATCTTTAACGTCTCCTTGCATCGATATTTCTGTGTGCAACCAAAAGGCCTGCATCTGTTTAAGCCATCCTTCATTGTAGTAAACCGGGTATTCAAAGGGTTTATATTCTACTCGTTCTGTTAAAATCGAAGATTTTGAAATTTCCATTTTTCTTGTTTTTTTTCCTGACTATTAAGACTAAAAATGGTCTAATTCATTTGGGGGTGAAAATAGACCGGCGTTCAATATGAAATATATATTTTACGCCATCTAAATCCAACTATTTTTCGAGCTTTGAAATTTTCTTTTTCAATGTCTCGGCTCTATTATAGTACTCATAAGACAACTTTTTGTAATGTTTTCGTTGTGAATAAAGATCTGATAATATTTTTTTCAAGATTGAATCTTCTTTCTTGTAGACAACACCATTTTCACAAACGATGACGTCTTTATCAAGTCTTTTTTCATTGATTTTTGATGTCGGTATCTTTTCGATAAACGCATCCGGGGAGATGTTAAATTGTCTCATAATTGAAGGATATAGTGATGCAAAGTCAAATGCACTTACTCCTTCATAGAATCCGACAATAGGTTCTTTAACAAATGCACCTGCATATTGTGTTTCTTTCTTATTGTCTTCTTTATTTTCTGTACCAATTCTTTTGCCTTCTTCTGTTAACTTTCTGGCAATTAATGCTTCGGTTATTGCTACGGGGGATGAAGCTTTATATAGAGGCATTTTGGTGATCGATGCTAATGTTAATAACACCTCCATCGATTTTAATTTCTTATCGATGTAATAGACCAAAACTGAATCGACTACGTTATAATAAACATACTTTTGAAAATTATCTCGATACAGATCTTGTAAAGATCCATTGTATTTAATTTTGTTGGTTCCTAATACTTGACCTGCAACAAAATCTAATGCATTTGATTCTTTAACCTTAACTGATTTATCATATTTATCGTAAAGTTGCATGTAGTCCAAGATTCCCATGTGTAGTGGTCTAGAATCTTCAGTATCTACTGAACCTGTTTTCGATGCTTCTGCAATGTTAATCTGTAAATGTTTACAACGATTAACGATATATTGCCAGTCATAATTAATAAAGTTCCATCCAGTCATCATTGGAAATTTTGTCATAAACTTCATTAAGAATGTGTACACCATATCATATTCACTTTTGAATTTGATATATTGAAAGCTCCATTCTGGATCGAACTTTTTAAAATATTCATTCGTATCACTTTCGATCTTTTTGATTTGAACGTCTGTCAAATCTTCTAAACCTAATACGATTGCTTTTTTGTTTGGTGTGATTATTGAAAAGGTAAGGATCCTCGATTTGGCCTCTTCAGCTTTTGGAAAACCATCTACAATTTCAGTTTCAATATCGACAAAATACGTTTTAGGCATATTGTATTCATAGATCTCTTCTTTGTCTTTCTCTGAAAGAGAATCCATAAAGTAAACTAATGAAAACTTATTGAATTGTCTAGAAGGAACTAATTTAACGGCACGACCATCCCAATTTTCAACCTTATCACTTGTTTGACCATCCTTTTTATCGCTAACATACCAGTTTTTAAATTGATTTACTGGGTATCTTTTGAAGGCAACTTCACCTTCTTTGTTATAATATGATACAATGACTTCTTTTTCACGCTGTTCGATGTCTAATAACATATATGTATTTTTAATTAATGAAACAATTAGTAACCTCTCGCTTGGCGAGCTTTATTCTCTGCAGCTTTTGCAAAATAATAATTGTATGCTGTTTTTGCATCTAATCCAATAGATGAAGCATAATTGATAAAGAAATGCAGAATGTCTATCCATTCCATATACAATTCTTTCTTGTCGTTCTCTGAAAGATCAGAGATCTTCATTGTTTCGTACTTACTAAAATCTTTCTTCCAATATTTCCATACTGCATTTCCAGAGCCATCTTTAATACCTCCTAGCGCATCGGTCATCTCATGAATTTCGTCAACAACAGCATGCGTGTTTGTATGCCAAAAATTCATAATGTCTCTAATTGACATGTTTTCGAAATTAAAACCGTAAGTTTTTTCTTGCATCTCTTTTTGATGCTCCATTATATCGGCTAAATGGGTTGTGGACTGATCATAGAAGTCATTTACTTCCAGATCTTTACATTCATTATCTATGTTTGCCATTGTGTAATTTTATTATGTTATTTATATCGATTAAATGCACCTTGTTTATTACTCGAACAAACAAAATGATTTATATGTGGTAGGTTGAGTTACGCTACCGTCTGGATTAATCTCCTCTTTGCTAATTGGAGCCATGCTACGTTTTGAAGCCAGCTTTTTATTATCTCTCAATCTTAAGAAGACACCGAACTGACAACAACTGATCTCACAACCAAAGGTTGTAAACTTACCAATTTCGCTGATGACGTCAATTATCTCTTTGTTCTTACCTGTGAAGTCAAAGAATTGATCCTGGTTGTCTCTGATCCCTCTAATTAAATTGGCTCCAACCTCAGGTGTAATTGAGAATCCTAAGTGTTCATAGAACCAATTGATTGTTATCATTGCTCCAACTCCAGGTGCCACAAAATCATCATCTTCACTTAGATTTCCTGAAGGTGTACCTGGGGGTAGTAAATGATGTGTTCCTATTTCTGGCATCCTCGCCAAGTTCGTACTAAAGTGATAACCATAATAATTACCAATTCCTCTAAATGAACTTAGAAAGTTAAAGGATTGCTCCATTGTTGGCTTCTGCGAATAGAAATCTTTAAACTGAGGACCTAATAGAGTGAACCAATAAAACATATCACTGCTTCTGCTGGTTCTAGTCGGATCGATCTCTTTATTTAAGAGGGCATCGTATGGAGTAACCAATTGTCGCGTGTAATTTCTAGATTCTGTCTGTAGGGATGTTCTTAATTCTGTAGTTCCATAGATCTTTTCACCTCGACGTTTTGCATTCTCTAAGTTCTGCATACATTGCAAAACATATTTCTCATCATTGATCAATTTGTCATACACTATAAAATCATTACCAGTTCCTTCTGTAATTAGACTAATAGTATTAGAAGGACCATAGAATTTAACGATCGCAGCATTAATAAGCATGTCTTCAAACTTACACGCTGGATTATAGAATACGTTTTCATTCAACCAAATAATTTCATCGTGGAACGAACGATTTGGATGGAAGTAGGGTACTGCGTGTCCATCGACCATGAATCCATATCCAAAGTCATCATGATTTGCCTCATGTCTAAACTCATCCCAGTTACAAGATCTTTGAAATCTTACTTCGTATTCTCGACGATTCATTTCATGTACAAACTTTTTAAAGAGCTCGTACTTATCTCGTGGAATTAGGTCCATCAATTCCTGAGGACCTAATTGCATTAATTCTTTATTTGATGTATAACTCATTTGAATTTTATTTTTTAAACCAACAATCATAACCAAAGACTCTACTGAAAACTATCAGCTCTTTGATTTCTGATTTTGAAGAAATTCCAGCTAATCTTTCTGCCCATTCTTCTGATAAGGCTCTAGTTGTATTTCCATGTAATTCAATGAATAAAAATTCTGGATGATATTCCTCAATGTAATCTAAGATTTGATATTCAGCACTTTCGATATCGATTTTAATAATATCAGGTTTGTATTTCTGTAAAAGTTCTTTTACATGTACGTTTGGAACTTCATCATACTCTCCGAAATTCATCTTCTTAACGATTGACGTAGAACAGTGGTTATTTTGAGAACTTGATTTATAAATTTTAATAGTACGATCTTCAGATCCAGAAACCGCAGAATAAATTAATTCTACATTTGAAACATCTTTAAATGATTCACGAATTTTACCAGCATTTCTAGGATCGCATTCAACAACAATAACTTTTTTGGCTCCTCGATCAACTGCGATCTTTGTGAATCCACCGATATTACCTCCAAGATCCAAACATACTTTTCCAGTGTAATCTACGTCTTCAATATCATAATTGACAATAGATTCTTCGATCATTGTTCGATCTACTCTTTCTTCTGGATTTAAAAATTTATAGTATTCTTTTCGAAGAGATTTCTGTTCTACCGTTAACTTAGGCATGAAAACTATTTTATTTTTGAACTAAATTTGAAACAATATGCACTGTTTGAATTTCTGGGTGTGCCGTTTGGATGATACCCATTTGTAACTCATCGTCTTCAAAGAAACGAACCACATTGATTCCTTCTTTCTTTAACTCAGTAATTGTTTTAACCTTATGATTTGCTCCTGACGTTCTAGATTGAACTGTGTGATTTCCTCTTTCAGCAAGGGTTATTGGATTGAAGAATACCTTATTCGTAATTCCTCTGCCTTTAAGTATTGTAAGTACTTCTTCAGTTTCGTCAATACAACGACCTGTAATAATGTAATCGTTCGGTGAAGATGGAGTAATTCCAATAGAAATTACACCGTCAAAATCATAACCAAATATATCTGCCATACTTTATTGTTTAAAAAATATGGAGGTTTATAAGCCTCCATATTTAATATGTATTGAAATTGTTTTTCTTAAGCTGTAGCAGCTGCTGGAGCCTTAGCCTTAACTTGTTTTGAAAACAAGTAAAACTTGTTTTGATGTAACTTCAGTTAATTTTCTGTGAGCTAATGCTTCACATTCTTGAACTGCATCAGTGAACATCATCTGTTGAGGTGGTGTCTTTTGGGTAAATGCTGAAGGACCTCTTAAGGCACCTACAATTCCCATTTCTCTTGCAACTCGTACATAACGAACCGCATCGATAACAACTCCTGCAGAGTTTGGACTGTCTTGAACTGACAATTGGGCATCAAATAATACTGGTGCTCCTCCGAATCCTTCAAGTTCTAAACGGAAGTTTGCAACTTTATTATCTCCATAAAAAGAGATGTACTCAGAAGGACCTGCGTGTAAGAATGAATTTTCAGTTGAGATACCACGTATTTCATTTTGAGCTCTAATTACATTCTCCTTAGAGATCTTTTTAGATTTCAAACGTGATTTGTCTTCCATATTTAAGAAGTCTGTGTTACCACCAACGTTTCTTTGAATGTGTGCTTTAACAACGTGTCCTCTTTCAAATGCTAATTCTTGTAACATTTGAGATAGAATCGATGCACCAAATTGTGAACGCATATCATCTCCAATGATTGGAATTCCTGCATTAATAAATTTGTTCTCCCATGTCGGATCAGATGCAATAAATACTGGAATACAGTTAACCAAAGAGATTCCAGTTTCCAGACAAATTTCAGCCCAGAATTCTGTTGCCTTTTGAGAACCTACTGGCAAGTAGTTGATTAAAACTTCTGCTTCATGCTCTTTTAATTTAGAGATCATTTTAGCTTTCCATTCTGCTTTTTTCTTTTCGGTAAATTCAACACGATTCATATCGGTAGAATTTCTTAAACCTTCAGAAACCAAGAAACGATTATTTTCTGGATAACCATCCATTAATAATGCGTATCCATCAATAACTGGTGCTTCATATACTGGAGCCTTGCTCTTGATCTTTTCAACGATATTCCAAGAACTGTTTGGACGTTGTTTTAATGCTTCACCCAATGGTGTATTTACTTTACGTGTGTCGATATCGAATGCACAAACGAATTCAATATCTTTTGCTTGATAACCTCCGATGTCTGAACGCATCATACCATCGATGTTGGCTGTGTTTTCTGTATAGAACTGTACTCCTTCAACTAGTGATTTTGCACAGTTACCAGCTCCAACGATTGCAACTTTAATTTTACTCATGATTTTAATTTGATTTTGTTTAAATTATACTTATATTTTAATAAAGGTTTCAAAATAGACTTATTGTCGAAAGCTTTTTAACTTCTGGTTTCGATACCGATAGTTCTGCGTTCTTCTCTCCAGTTTGAAAGTCATATTGATAGAACTTTCTAGAGAGATGTACCGAACCTGGCTTCTCCATACAAGTGTCAGCATACTCCTTTGGATCCATTTTGTACCAGTGTTCTGGCCATGAAATTATTTCCACGCCCGGCCCACTTAGATATATACTTAGCTTTTCGTTAAAAATTTGACAAATTTGAGATCTTTTTTCCTGGGAACCAAAAAAAGCTGCTTTTTTGTACCATCCAGTTTGTGGAATCCTTCTCTCTTCATGTTCTATTGGCAATAACTTCATCACTGAGATCTTTTCAATATTTAAAGATTTCAAATGTTCTGCATAGTTTTTCACTAAAGATTCTACTGCTGCAACCGGATCGGCTTGTCGGCATAGATGGTGTCGAACGTCGATGTTTCCAAAGTATGTAATTAGATGCTTCGTTCCTGTTGGAATGTAGGTCTCAAATCCTTCTTTAAGGGCACCAAATAAGGTTTTACCATCATTACGACTGATATTTGCACCTGGCTGATATGCAGAGATTGAATGGCTATCACCTAATACGAAGGTTGAGGTAACTAGTGTTAGGTCTATTGTTGGTGTCTCTATTGATCTTTTTGTTAACTGCGCAACATCGAGTGCTCTCCATGTATCGGTGCATGATTTCATTCTGCTATTGGCGAATGCTCCAATATCTGGCATCTCTCTATTTAAGCAATATGTGGTTCCTTTGAAATCTAAGAATCTTTGCATTCTTCCAGCGGGTTCATCTCCAGCTCCTCCAAATAAATTGTAGGATCCTCCAAATTCCATCGGTAGGGCAACCATCCAAACATCATATTCATGTATGTTTTCGCTCTTCGTCAGAACAGTAGCATTCAATCCTAGACTTCTTAATTGAGAAGCTAATAAGAATGCCCATGCAGATTTATGACTCTCCAATTTAGAGCTGTATGTTGTTACAACGTCATCAATCGCAATCTTCTTGCCGATAAGAGATTCTTTAATGTCGTAGATATTAATCTTTTGACTCATTGATATAATTTTCTAGTCCTTGAATGTATGCGACTGCATCTAATAAGTTATCTCTCTTGTGATTGTAACTTTCTCTGGAGAACTTTAGGGCAATAAGTGCCATAAACATTTCACGACCGGTAACATTAAGTCCTGTCATACCATTAAAAATCATCGCTGCTCGATCCATGCCTTCTGAAAAAGGACCATATTGACGATCTGCCTCTTCTGATCTATTATTAACGATTTTGTCTGCTTCTTCTAAAATAGATTTCATATTTAATTGATTACACTTTATATATGGATTTTGGATTTTGTTTCGTTTAACGATTAGCATTTGCCAAGGATCGTGTCTATAGACCTCTTGTTTATAATTCCAAGGAGAAGTTGGAAACCTCATTATTTTTTAATTTGCTTAATTGTGTTATCGATAATGCTTCTAAAGATAACATCATTACAAAGGATTGATTTTTCAGTATCATAATAATGTCCACCCAGACCATAATGGTTCCAAATCATTATGTTTAACATTTGAAGATCTCCTTCGCATTCTTCTTTGAATAACTGATGTGCCTTTTCAGGGGTCATCTCGCTAACAACTTGATCTGCTAGTCTGATTGCTTCTTTATTTGTAATTTGTTTAAACATAGTTTGCATCTTTGTTTTATTTGATATGTAAATATAAACAAAAGTTTTCAAATAAAAAAATTATTTACAACTTTTTTTATTTCAGATTGAATAAATATCTTGTCGGATAATCGACCAAAACACACGGTTAACAAAATGGCAAAAGTACTTGGTACGGGTGGAATCATCAAAAAGACCAAAAAGAAGGGTAAGGCTAGTAAGAAACATTCTTCTAACAAGAATTCAAAAAATTACAAGAAATCCTATCGCGGTCAGGGTCGCTAAAAAAGAAAAAGCTCAGTATTTCTACTGAGCTTCTTTTTTAATCTATAAGTTTATTATTTAGTACCGTACTTCTCATTGATGAAGCTTTCGTAACTTTGAATCTTTTGCATCTGCAACAAACGTTTGCGTTTGCGTTTTGCCTTCTTAAATTCTTCTTCAGCATCTCCTTGACCTGCTGGAACGTCTCCAGAACCTGTGGCTCCTGTTGACATGTCTGGTAGAGCTATTTTACCCATTCCAGATCCAGGCATCGATGCACCTTGCGGCGCATTATAACTTGCAGCGTATGAAAGTCCTTCTTCTGCGTGTTGTGGAAGACCCTCTCTCGCGGTTTCAGCATAATCTTTTAACTGATCTGCCGTCATGCCTCCAACTAAATCTTTAACCTTATCACGATACTCTGGTGCAACGTCATCTAATTTCATGTGACCTTGTTTTACCGCGTATGCGATACCAAATAATTTTTGTTGTGCTTGACTTACTGCTGGCATGATTTATTTTATTGTTTTTATTACCAAGCAAGGTTTAATTTATCTAACTTAGCTAATTTTTCTTTAATATAAAGAGCTTTTAGTTTTATCTCTCTATCATAATAAGAATAACCAGGTTTATCATCACTCAATTTAGATCTCTCATCAACGTATCTTGCGTATGATGTATAATCTGTTAAAAGATTGTTCATGAAGTTGGTAACATCTGTGATTTTAACCTCTCTTCCTCTTGGATCCTGACCTACTATAATATCACCATATTGACTAAATTGTTTAGATTTCATTGCTTTTGAAATTAAATCAGTACATGTTGTAATAGCACCTTCAATTTTACCGTCAACATCATCGTTAACAATTCTAGTTGCTAAGATATTTTTATATCTGTTTATGTTTTCTTTTTTAAATTCTTTAGGATCGATCATTGCAGTTGCACCTCTTTTAGCCTCAGCTCTTTGAGCTCTGATATTTTCAGTGCTGTACTTTTGTCTAATAGCATCTAAATCTAAAACGTATGCAACATCAGAAACTTCTGCAATTCTTTTAACATTGTAAAGACCTGTTTGATCCCATTTAGATCCTGAAGATTTTTTCTTCATACCTGCTGTATCTTGTCTACCAGCATCTTTACCTTTATTTCTTAAAGTTAATTGTTTATCGAACCATGAAAGTCCAAAGAATTCATTTTTACCATTAGTAATTGCAATCAATGCAGGGGCTGGAATTTGTTTATTTTCAGAGTAAGTTTCATCTGGTGCATAAGGATTTTCCTTTGGTGAAGTTGAAACGTAGAATACTATTGCGCTATCAATATCTTTTGATTTGTATGCTGCTTGAGGATCCATTTCTTCGAAATCAGAATCTTCGATGCTACCTAGATCAACGTGAGCATAACTGTAAAAAGCTTTAAATAATTCTTTAGGTGTAAATCTTAAATCAAGAAAACCTGCAAGAATTGAAGATTTAATAGCCTCGGTTACTAATTCATTGTTTACGAATTCAGTAAATGATTCATAGATAAATGTTGATCTGCTGCTTGGATTGAATGACATTTCTATTTTATTATTTTCATTAACTGTTGCTTTCGGTGTGGTTTGAGTTAGTACTTTTTTACCTAATTTAGATAAGGTAACTTGATCTTCCGAAATCTTAAAGTATGTTGCATTTCTTCTCAACCATCTTTTATTATCTTCTGTCATGCTAGAGATCAAAGTTTCAAACTCTGCTTTAGAGATGCCATCTTTGATTGCTTCGATGATTTTGTTTCTAATTGCTGCGTGCTTTCCAACTGTTTGTGCTGGATGAGATTCAGTGTATTGTCTTTTAACTGTGATCTTTTTAGCTTCATTAACCTCTAAAGACTCTGCGGCCGTTCCGTACTTATCTGTAAAATCATCCATATCAAATCCATAATGATTAACTAAATCTTCGATTTCTACAGACTCAAATTTCTGTGGTTTGTCTAAACCTTTGATAAAGTCTTCAAC
>Ga0214165_1000618_pt1 | contig 23531 bp, 18 predicted proteins | sample TroBogypolimnion_34_FD_153004 | JGI IMG/M metagenome (GOLD analysis project Ga0214165, IMG submission 153004) | Freshwater microbial communities from Trout Bog Lake, WI - Practice 03JUN2009 hypolimnion v3 | ecosystem: Environmental > Aquatic > Freshwater > Lake > Hypolimnion/Profundal zone ... | reverse complement strand
GACCGGACCGCGCGTAAAGGCGATGTTGTGTTCGAGCGTGTGGGCCACGACGGGCATGTCGAACTTGATTTCAACGATATCGCCGAGCTTCCATTCGCGCGCAACCGTGAAATAGGCCCCGCACACGGTGCCCTTCTGCTCCTGGCCGTTCACTTTCACAACCGTCGCTTCGCTCCACTTCGGAATGCGCAGCTTCAGCGGAACGACGCCCGCGTTTTCGGTGTGGCTGACGATCCGGGCGGCGTTCGAGCGCGGATATAGAGAGTACATGTCGAAGGCGACCTTCTTGCCGGTCTTGGTCTTGGGCAGTTGCGGCACCACCCAGCCTTCGTGCCAGGCGCGGTCGATGATGGCGTGCTCGATCGACTTGATGCCCACCGCTTCCTCGTTCACATTCAGCGTGCAGGCCGCCTCGCAGGGTGCGGGGCAGATGCGACCGGTGAACTCGGGGAAGTTGTTGGTGCTGTGCAGCACGTCGATGGCGGCCTTCCAGTCATTGCGGAACACCAGATCGTTGAAATCCGGAATGATGTTGTTGACCGGGCAGCCGTTGTTGCAAAACGGTGTGCCGCAGTCCATGCAGCGTGCGGCCTGCTTGTTGGCCTGGGCGTCGTCCAGCCCGATGACAAATTCTTTGTAATTCTTGAGGCGCTCGGAGACCGGCTTGTAGCCCTCTTCGATGCGCTCAAACTCCATGAATCCCGTGATCTTTCCCATATTCACTCCTTGGCGACCCGGCGCACCAGCACCGGGCCATTAGCTTGTTGAACTGCTGTGGCCTTATTTGGCAGCGACGGCTTCCTGCTTGGACGCTGCTGGAACTGCTGCCTTGGCTGCAGCCGCGACTTTGCGTGCATGGATCTCGCCCAGAGCGCGCTTGTATTCGTTGGGGAAGACCTTGACAAACTTCAGACGCGAAGTTTCCCAGTTGTCCAACAGTTCGCGGGCGCGCTTGCTGCCGGTCCAGCGGTTGTGGTCTTCCAGCAACTTGCGCAACTGCGCCTCGTCGCTTTCGCCACGGTGCCAGACCGCCTTGTCAACCGCAGCTTCCTGCTCAGCCGCAGTCAGCACCTTTTCCATGCTGACCATGGCAGTGTTGCATCGGGTGGCGAACTTGCCATCTTCGTCAAACACATAGGCAATGCCGCCGCTCATGCCGGCTGCAAAGTTGCGCCCGGTCTGGCCCAACACGGCCACGGTCCCGCCGGTCATGTATTCGCAACCATGGTCGCCCGTTCCTTCGACCACTGCCGTGGCGCCCGACAGACGCACCGCAAAGCGCTCACCGGCCACGCCGCTAAAAAAGGCCTCACCGGTGGTGGCGCCGTACATCACGGTGTTGCCGACGATGGTGTTCTTGATGGCGTCGCCGCGGAAGTCGATGCTGGGTCGCACCACGATGCGCCCGCCCGACAGGCCCTTGCCGGTGTAGTCGTTGGCGTCGCCAATCAGGTACATGGTGATGCCACGGCACAGGAAAGCGCCAAAGGATTGACCGCCGGTGCCTTCGAGCTGGATGCGGATGCTGTCATCCGGCAGGCCTTCGGGATGCACCTTGGTCACTGCGCCGGACAGCATGGCGCCGACCGAACGGTTGACGTTGCGCGCCACTTCCATGAACTGCACGCGTTCGCCCTTGTCGATGGCGGCACGGCTCTTGGCGATCAGCACATTGTCGAGAGCCTTTTCCAGACCGTGGTCCTGGGTGAGCGTCTGGAAACGCGGCACATCGGCCGGCACTTGCGGCATGGCAAACAGGCGGCCAAAGTCCAGGCCGCTGGCCTTCCAATGCTCTATGCCCTTGCGGGTGTCTAGCAGATCGGAGCGGCCAATCATGTCGTCGAATTTGCGAATGCCCAGCTGGGCCATGATCTGGCGCACTTCTTCGGCGATGAAGAAGAAGTAATTCACCACATGCTCGGGCTTGCCGGAGAACTTCTGGCGCAGCACCGGGTCCTGCGTGGCCACGCCGACCGGGCAGGTGTTGAGGTGGCACTTGCGCATCATGATGCAGCCCTCCACCACCAGCGGTGCGGTAGCGAAACCGAATTCGTCGGCACCCAAGAGGGCACCGATGACGACGTCGCGACCGGTCTTCATCTGGCCGTCGGCCTGCACGCGGATGCGGCTGCGCAGACGGTTCAGCACCAGGGTCTGCTGGGTTTCAGCCAAGCCGATTTCCCAAGGGCTGCCGCAATGCTTGATGGACGACCAGGGCGAGGCGCCGGTGCCGCCGTCGTGTCCGGCAATCACCACATGGTCGGCCTTGCACTTGGCCACACCGGCGGCAATCGTACCAACGCCGATTTCAGCGACCAACTTGACGCTGATGCCGGAATGCGGCGCGACATTTTTCAAGTCGTGTATCAGTTGCGCCAGATCTTCGATCGAGTAAATGTCATGGTGTGGCGGGGGCGAAATCAGGCCCACACCGGGCACCGAGTGGCGCAGTCGGCCGATGTAATCGGACACCTTGCCGCCTGGCAGTTGACCGCCCTCGCCCGGCTTGGCGCCCTGTGCCATCTTGATCTGGATCTGGTCGGCGCTGGTCAGGTATTCGGCCGTGACGCCAAAGCGTCCCGAGGCCACCTGCTTGATGCGCGAGCGCAGTGAATCACCGGCTTGCAGCGGCAGGTCCACCTCGACCACGTCCTCACCAATCACGCTCTTGAGCGAATCGCCCAGCTTGATCGGGATGCCCTTGAGCTCGTTGCGGTAACGCGCCGGATCTTCCCCGCCCTCGCCCGTATTGCTCTTTCCGCCGATGCGGTTCATGGCGACAGCCAGCGTGGCATGGGCCTCGGTCGAAATCGAGCCCAGCGACATGGCGCCGGTGGCAAAACGCTTGACGATTTCCTTGGCCGATTCGACCTCATCGACGGGGATGGCCTTGGCCGGATCGAGCTTGAACTCAAACAATCCGCGCAGCGTCAGGTGGCGCTTGGATTGGTCGTTGATGAGCTGGGCGTATTCCTTGTACGTGTTCCAGTTGTTGGAGCGCGTGCTGTGCTGCAACTTGGCAATCGCATCGGGCGTCCACATATGCTCCTCACCGCGCACACGCCAGGCGTATTCGCCACCGGCTTCCAGCGCGTTGGCCAGCACCGGGCTGTCGCCAAAGGCGGCGTTGTGCATACGGATGGCTTCTTCGGCGATGTCGAACACGCCAATGCCCTCGACGCGGCTGGGTGTGCCGGTGAAGTACTTGGCCACGGTGGCAGTGGACAGGCCAATCGCCTCGAACAGCTGGGCGCCGCAGTAGCTCATATAGGTGCTGACACCCATCTTGGACATGATCTTGGATAGGCCCTTGCCGACCGCCTTGACGTAGTTGTAGATAGCCTTCTCAGAGCTCAGGTCGCCCGGCAGGTCCTTGGAGATATGGGCCAGGGTTTCCATCGCCAAATAGGGATGGACGGCTTCGGCGCCATAACCCGCCAGCACGGCGAAATGGTGCACTTCACGCGCGGTACCGGTTTCGACCACCAGACCGGCGGTGGTGCGCAGACCAGCAATCACCAGGTGCTGGTGAATGGCGGACAGGGCCAGCAGGGCCGGAATGGCAACCTGGGTAGCGTTGATGTTGCGGTCGCTGATGATCAGGATGTTCTTGCCACCCTTGATCGCATCCACGGCTTCGGCGCACAGCGAAGCCAGCTTGGCCTCCACACCCTCATGGCCCCAGGCCAGCGGGTAGGTTATGTCCAGCGTGTAGCTGCGGAACTTGCCCTGGGTATGGGTTTCGATGTCGCGCAGCTTGGCCATGTCGGCAAAGTCCAGCACCGGCTGGGACACTTCCAGACGCATGGGCGGGTTGACCTGGTTGATGTCCAGCAGGTTCGGCTTGGGGCCGACAAAGGACACCAGCGACATCACGATGGCTTCGCGGATCGGGTCGATCGGCGGATTGGTCACCTGGGCAAACAACTGCTTGAAGTAGTTGTACAGCGGCTTGTTCTTGTCGGACAGCACGGCCAGCGGGCTGTCGTTGCCCATGGAGCCAATCGCCTCTTCCCCGGCGGTCGCCATGGGGGCGATCAGGAACTTCAGGTCTTCCTGGGTAAAGCCAAAGGCCTGCTGGCGATCCAGCAGCGACACCTGGTCGGTGACGCGCTTGGGCTCCACACCTGCCACCACTTCGGAAAAGGCCGCGTCCTTGCGCTTTTCGGCAACGGTCACGTCGTCGAGCTTGATGCGCAGGTTTTCGATCCACTGTTTGTAGGGCTTGCTGTTGGCCAGGTTGGACTTGAGCTCCTCGTCGTCAACCATGCGACCCTGTTCCAGATCGATCAGGAACATCTTGCCGGGCTGCAGCCGCCATTTGCGCACGATCTTGTTTTCCGGCACCGGCAGAACGCCGGATTCGGAGCCCATGATCACCAGATCGTCATCGGTGATGCAGTAGCGTGAAGGACGCAGGCCGTTGCGGTCCAGCGTGGCGCCGATCTGGCGGCCGTCGGTAAACACGATGGAGGCCGGGCCATCCCAGGGTTCCAGCATGGCGGCGTGGTATTCGTAGAAGGCACGGCGACGCGGGTCCATCGTGGCGTGCTGTTCCCAGGGCTCGGGAATCATCATCATCACGGCCTGGCTGATCGGGTAACCGGCCATGGTCAACAGCTCGAGGCAGTTGTCGAAGGTGGCGGTGTCGCTTTGACCGGCAAAGCTGATGGGATAGAGCTTTTGCAGGTCCGGGCCCAGCACGGGCGAAGACATAACGCCTTCGCGCGCCTTCATCCAGTTGTAGTTGCCCTTGACGGTGTTGATCTCACCGTTGTGCGCCACATAGCGATAGGGGTGGGCCAAGGGCCACTCGGGGAAGGTATTGGTAGAGAAGCGCTGGTGCACCAGACCCAGGGCCGACACGCAACGCTCGTCCTCCAGATCCTTGAAATACACACCCACCTGGTCAGCCAACAGCAGGCCCTTGTAGACCACCGTGCGGCTGGACATGCTGGGCACGTAATACTCTTTGCTGTGCTTGAGATGCAGGGCCTGGATATGGGCGCTGGCAGTCTTGCGGATCACATACAGCTTGCGCTCCAGCGCGTCCTGCACGATGACGTCGTTACCGCGACCAATAAACACCTGGCGCAGGATAGGTTCCTTGGCGCGCACGGTGGGCGACATGGGCATGTCGCGATTGACCGGAACGTCGCGCCAGCCCAACAGCACCTGGCCTTCGGCCTTGATGGCGCGTTCCATTTCCTGCTCGCAGGCCAGGCGGGATGCGTGTTCCTTGGGCAGGAAGATCATGCCCACGCCGTATTCGCCGGGGGCCGGCAGGGTCACGCCCTGCGCTGCCATCTCTTCGCGGTAGAGCGCGTCGGGCAACTGGATCAGGATACCGGCGCCATCGCCCATCAGCGCGTCAGCACCGACGGCACCCCGGTGGTCCAGGTTTTCAAGAATCTTGAGCGCATTCTTGACAATGGAATGGCTTTTTTCGCCCCGAATATGGGCCACAAAACCAACGCCACAGGCGTCGTGCTCTTGTTCTGTGGAATACAGACCGTGTTCGGATAGGTGTTTGATCTCTGCAGCCGTCGTCATGCGCGCTCCTGAAAATGACAGTGGACGTGAAGCTTAATGCAATGCAACAATAATGCCAAGAACAATAATTAGGGTCTGATTCTTATTGTTTATGGATAGTACGAGGCCAACTTAAATTAGGGACATATAGATTTCAATCCTGCCGCCCTGCTCAATGAAGAGCGCAGTCACTATGGCGGGAGCAAAACGCGTGGCGGGCGGCCGGCCTGCCCCTTGCTGAGGCGCCGCGGCGTTTCCTTTTGCAGCTCCTGCAGAAATGCCGGATCGCCCAAGGCCCAACCCTTGCGCGTGGCATCGGTCAATGCCTGCAACTGCGACGGGCTCATTCCGGCCCGAACCAGCTCGGCATAAGCGGCCTCGCGTGCAAACGGTGTGTTCCCAAGGCCCCAAAACTGTGCATGGGGCGTGAGCAGGCGGTCCATGCTGCGACCAATGTAATGCGCGTGGCTGGACCAGGGCCACTCCACCGCCGTGGCGGTCAGTCCCGCACGCACCGGATGAAGGTCCATGCTGACCATGCAGGGCAATAGGTAGAGTTCGGGCTGCAGCACGGTGGAGCGGTAACGTCCGTCCCACAGGGTGCCGGTTCGGCCCTGCGCGTCATTGAAATAACGGACATAACGCCTGCCCATGGCCTGCAGCATCTGGGGTAAGCCCGAGGCCGCCTGAGGCGTCAGCAGCAAATGGAAATGGTTGGGCAGCAACACATAGCCATGCACCGCCACCTCAAACTTGCGCGCATATTCCAGCAACAGGTCCAGCATCAGCTGGTAGTCGGCGGGTCGCAAAAAAACCGGCTGCCCGTTGTGCCCACGCTGAATGACGTGATGCGGCAATCCGGGAAAGCTCAGACGGGGAAGACGAGCCATAGAAGCCGTGTAGCGTCCCCGCCTGTTCGCTCAAGAAACGATTACTTGGGCGCTTTGGTGACCCGCACCTTGTTGCCGGTAGTGACGATGATCACCGGGTCACCGGCCACCAATATTTCAGTACCCTTGGCCTGCACGATGGCACGGCGCTCGCCGCCCTTGAGTTGCACCAAAATTTCAAACGCTTCCTCCTTGGTGGAGAAGCGCTCTATGGCATTGCCCGCTGCAGCACCGGCCACACCGGCCAGCACACCCAGCACCTGGCCCTCGCGCTGAACTCCGCTGCCGGCATAGCCGCCGATGGCACCCACCACGCCACCGACGGTAGCGCCGATACCGGACTGGCTGCCATCCACGGTCACCGTACGGATGGACAGCACCACGCCGTCTTCCACCTTGGCCATACGTTGGGCATCACCGCGTTGGATGACGTCAGGGCTGCTGGTGGCGCAAGCACCCAACACGCCGACCGTGGACAACAGCAGAACCAGTTGAATTACTTTTTTCATGTCTAACTCCAGATACAAATAATGGGCAATTTAGCCGTAACGGCTCAGACCGGGCTTTCGTTGTCCGCATTGTCTTTCAAATGTGTAAAGCGGACGTCAAGCAGGGACTCGATACCGAATTCCTGAAGGATGGCCTTCAGTCGCTGCGCGGACTTGTCTTTGCGCTGCCCGGTAAAGCGCGCCAGGATCAGCTCGTTCTTCATGCTGTGTTCCCAACCGACCAGCTCGGTAACGGTCACCTGGTAACCACAGGCCTCCAGATACAGGCAGCGCAGCACATTGGTGATCTGGCTGCCCATCTCGCGGGCATGCAGCGGATGGCGCCAGAGTTCCGCCAGGGGTGTGCGGGTTAGCGACAGCGCCCGGCCCTGGTTCAGATGCCGCGCCACTTCGGCCTGGCAGCAGGGAACCAGCACAAAGGCCCTGGCCTTTTTTTGCAGGCCAAAGGCAATCGCATCATCGGTGGCGGTGTCGCAGGCATGCAACGCCGTGACCACGTCGATACGCTCCGGCAGCAAGGCGCTTTGGGTCGATTCGGCCACGCTCAGATTCAGAAAGCCCATGCGCGCAAAGCCCAGCTTGGCCGCCAGCGCCACCGATTTTTCCACCAGCTCGGCACGGGTTTCAATGCCGTAAATGTGGCCTGCCGGGCGTGTCCGAAAGTACAGGTCGTAGAGAATAAAACCGAGATAGGACTTGCCCGCACCATGGTCCGCAAGACTAATCTGCTCGCCCTCTTTCACAGGCAATTCGTCCAACAACTTTTCAATGAACTGGAACAGGTGGTTGACCTGCTTGAGCTTGCGCCGCGAGTCCTGATTCAGCTTGCCCTCGCGCGTCAGGATGTGCAATTCCTTCAACAACTCGACGGACTGACCGGGCCGCAGTTCATCGGCAAGCGGATTGGGCGTTGTCGTCTTGGCTGTGGTGTCCCGGTTTGGGCTAGGTTTGGTGCGCATCATGTGTCGGCTTCCGGCAAGGCGCTGGCGCCCACCGCCAGGGCAGCCCAACCCTCCAGCCCTAAATCGTGCATGGTTTGCATATTGGTCTCAAAAATAGCTTCCGCGTTGGGAAATGCGGCGACGGCCCGGTCCACGCTGTCTTCGCGCAACAGGTGCAGCGTGGGGTAAGGCGCCCGGTTGGTGAAGTTGGTGATGTCCTCCGGATCGGTGTCGGCGAACTGGTAGCGGGGATGCAGGCTGGCAATCTGTAGCACGCCGTCCAGGTCCAGATCCATCAGCAACTTGTCGGTGCGTGCCAGCAGTTCGTTGAAGTCCAGAAAATCGGCGAATCCATCCGGCGCCATCAGCATGGTGGTGTCAAGCAGCACCGGGTCGGCGGCGGCCAGGGCCAACAGCTCCCGCTTGAGGTCGGCCAGCAAGGGCTTGGCGCCCGATGCATGGCTGACGACATAACGCACCTGGCCCTTGACCACTACCGATTTGGCGAAGGGGCACAGATTCAAACCGATCACGGCGCGCTGCACCCAGGCCTGCGTGTCTGCAATCACCACGGCATCGTGCGGGTTCAATTCAAGGCTCATACGCCCTCCGTAATCAGCTTCTGTCCGGTCAGCCGGATATGTTCGCGCGTTGCAAAGCGGTCCGTCATGCCGGCAATATAGTCGGCCACGCTGCGCTGCAGCGCCGGTCCGGCATCCCAGGTGGAACTCTGCGTGGCCTGCGAGCGCAGCGCGAAACCAGCCTGCATTTCGTGAGGGGCCGCGCAGTAGATATCAAACAGCTCACGCACCACCTGTTTGGCCTGCGCCATGGTGTTCACCACCTGCGGGTGCCGGTAGAGCTGGGTAAACAAAAAATGCTTGAGTTGCGCCGAACGCTGCTGCATATCGTCGCTGAACATCACCAGCGCAGCGCTGCGGCGCACATCCTCCACAGACTGCACCTTGGCATGCTCAATGGCCTGTCGGGTTGCGGCAATCACGTCAAACACCTGCTCGCTGAGCATCAGGCGGATGCTCTCGTACATCAGGCGCCGCGCCTGCGCAGGCTGGCGCAAATGCACATGCTCGGCCAGTGCCCGTTCGCAAAACAGCTTGAACAAGGGCACTTCGCGCAGTTGCTCCATACTGATCAGACCTGAGCGTATGCCATCGTCAATGTCGTGCGCGTTGTAGGCGATTTCATCGGCCAGGTTGCAAAGCTGCGCCTCCAGGCTCGGCTGTTGCCCCAGCAAAAAGCGCCGCCCCACGCCCCCCTGAGCGTCCGCATACGCATGTTCGGCGGCCTCCAGCAAATTGGCGTTGGTGCGTGAGCAATGTTTGAGAATGCCTTCGCGGGTTTCAAAACACAAATTTAATCCGTCAAACAGCGGGTAACGCTCCTCCAGCAGATCCACCACGCGCAAGCTTTGCAAGTTGTGCTCAAAGCCACCGTATTCGGCCATGCAGTCCTGCAACGCGTCCTGCCCGGCGTGGCCAAAGGGCGTGTGTCCCAGATCATGCGCCAGGGCAATGCCTTCCACCAGATCTTCATTCAGGCGCAGCGACCGGGCAATGCTGCGCCCCAGCTGCGCCACCTCCAGCGAATGCGTCAGGCGGGTGCGAAACAGATCGCCCTCGTGGTTGAGAAACACCTGGGTCTTGTAGACCAGGCGCCTAAAGGCGGTGGAATGCACGATGCGATCGCGGTCGCGCTGAAAGTCGGTGCGCGTAGGTGCCAGGCTCTCGAACAGCCTGCGGCCACGCGTCAGCGCCGGGTCGCAAGCGTAGGGCGCCAGTCCGCTGGCCGGATGCGCCACGACGCCTAGACCCGACAACATGCGTCAATCACCTCACGCACCAACGCATCCGGTGCGCCCCGCACGGTAGCCTTTGAGGGCCCATCGATCAGCACAAACCGGATTTCACCAGCGTCCGACTTCTTGTCCAGTCGCATCAGTTCCAGATAGCGCCCAGCGTTGTCTTGTGCATCCAGAACCGGTCCCAACACCGGCAGTCCGGCGCGCAGAATCAGCACCTTCAACCGGGCGACAAAATCGGCATCCACCAGACCCAAGCGTTCTGACAACTTTGCGGCCATCACCATGCCGCAAGCCACGCCTTCACCGTGCAGCCAGGCGCCGTAGCCCATGCCGGCCTCGATGGCGTGGCCAAAGGTGTGACCGAAATTCAGAATGGCGCGCAAGCCGCCTTCGCGCTCGTCCTGCGCCACCACCCAGGCCTTGATCTCGCAGCTGCGCCGCACCGCATGCGCCAAGGCATCGGCGTCGCGCGCCAGCAGCCGGTCCATATTGAGTTCCAGCCAGTCCATGAACTGAAGGTCGGCAATCGGGCCATATTTGATGACTTCGGCCAGTCCTGCGCTGAGTTCACGCATGGGCAGAGTCTGCAAGCTATCCAGGTCACAGATCACCCGCAGCGGCTGGTAAAAGGCGCCCACCATGTTCTTGCCCAGCGGATGGTTGATGCCGGTCTTGCCGCCCACCGAGGAGTCCACTTGCGCCAACAGCGTCGTGGGCACCTGCACAAAGGGCACGCCGCGCATAAAGCTGGCTGCGGCAAAACCCGTCATATCGCCCACCACGCCACCGCCCAGCGCCACCAGCAGCGTCTTGCGGTCGCAGCCGTTTTGCAAAAGCGCGTCAAAAATCAGGTTCAGGGTCTGCCAATTCTTGTGCACCTCGCCATCCGGCAGGGCCAGGAGCAGCACCTTGGCGTAGCGCTGACCCAGGCTGGCCTGCAAAGTCGCCGCGTACAGCGGCGCAACGGTTTGATTGCTGACGATCAGCACCGATGTGGCGCGCGGCAATCCGTCGAACATCGCATCCAGGCACAACAGGCCAGAACCGATATGGATGTCATAACTGCGCTCGGCCAGATCGATCGCAACGGTTTGAAAAGGAGGCAAGGTCATGGCCCAAGTTTAGAGCCTTTGGCACAAGGCACAGAAGCGGCGCCCTCAGGACTTGCCAAGTTCCACGCCCAGTTCCAGTTGCATCATGATCATGTTGACCAGCGTGGACACCGAAGGCCTGCCGGTCTCCAGCACAAAGTGCGCCACTTCCCGGTATAGCGGGTCGCGTTCGGCAAACAGGTTCTTGAGCTTTTGCAGCGGATCGGCCACCTGCAGCAGCGGCCGGTTCGAATCATGGCGCAGGCGCCGGAACAATTCTTCCGGATTTGACTTGAGGTAGACCACGCGGCCACGTTCCCGCAAATGGCGCCGGTTGGCTTCCCGCAGCACCGCTCCGCCTCCGGTGGACAGCACCTTGGGCGGAGCCTGGCTCAGGCTGTCCAGCACCTCTTCCTCGATATCGCGAAAGCGCGCCTCACCCTCGCGCTCAAAAAACTCGCGAATCGAGCAGCCGATCCGAACCTCAATCTCATGGTCCGAATCGACAAACGGCAATTGAAGCCGTCGGGCAAGTTGCCGCCCGACGGTGGTCTTCCCGGAACCGGGAAGGCCGACTAGCACAATAGAAATATCACGCTCCGTTACATCACGGAAAACTAATAAATGGTGAACAAACGCTGGGTCTGTATCCCCAGCGGAGACGTCACCGTGACCTGAACCGCGTCACCAGGGGTGCAAAATTTCAAAGTCACTGGAATGAGAATGGGGCTCAAGGAATTAGAAATCGTGGCACCGGTCCCCGATGTTATCTGACAGTTAGCGGCCGTGAGATAACCTTGCGCCTGAAACCCATTATCAACTGCCGTAACAGCTATCTGGGTACCGGTTGGCATACTGTTTCCGTTTAGGTCAGCCACAGTCACGTTCAAAGAATTCAGCACCAAATCGGTGGAGCCCTGCAGTGGGGAAGTTGCCTGCAGAGATCCTGCACTTATAGTCGCGCTACTGGTTGCGAATACGATCGTTATTTGCTTGCGCACGTCGGCAGAGCCCCAGAGGCCATCGCCCGGACAACTGGCGCCATCCAAGCAAGCGGCGTCACCAATTCTTGGCACTTGAAATTCACCATTGTTGTAAACGCCGAAACCGGAGGGAACGGTTCTAGGTCCGGCACCTACCTTGTCCAAATAAGCCCTGCCCAGATCCGTAAACGGATCCCCCAAGTGGTACACATTGTCGCCCACCAAATCAGAAAAATCCTCGTCCCCTGCCACATAGGCCATCACGGCCACATTGCCGTTGGCAGTGCGTGTTCCGGAGGAAAATAAAGTCACCGAGCAGGAAGAGGAAGGTATGGCCGGGCTATTGGCTGTTGCAGGAATAGCGGGCGGCACAAAGCACACCGCAGGAATGACAACCCCGGCCTCGGACACAAAATTCACCTGTGTTCCAGGCGGCACCGGATTGCCGTTGCGGTCAGCCATGGACAGGGTCAGCGTCGTGGAAACATTGTCGATGTTAGCCCCTTCTATGCTGGTCTTTGCCGAGGCCAGGCTCAAGGAGCTTTGGGTCGGTCGGCCAGAAGCCACGGTAAGAATGTTCGAGTCGCTGTAGATGGACGTGGGTGCCGCCAGGGAATCCAGCAGCGTGGCCCGCACCGTCATGGAGGTAGGAACGGTGCCGGAAAACACGGCGGCAGAGACATTGCCACTGCTGTCTGAAACATAATTCAGGGGTGTGGTGTTGCCCAATGTACCCAATGAAACACCGGTGGCCGTATTGCTCAGCGCCAGCTGCAGCGTCTTGTTTTGCACCGCATTGCCACTGGAATCCACCACCTTAAACACCACCTGCGCTTGTGTGGTGCCCACGGTTCCGGACAAATAAATCAGCTGGGGTGCGGCACTGACAAATTGCACATTGGTTGCCACCGGCGCAGACACGGCGATGGTACCTGACTGCGTGGTGGCGCCGGTTGCAGCGGCGGTGATCGACACATTGGTGCCCGCGCACTTGGGGTCACTTGCCGTGTAGGTGGTACTTGCCAAACCGTTGGCATCGGTGGCCACCACCAAGGGTGAGACAACACCACAACTGGCACCGAAGGTTACTTGCACCGGAATAGTCACGGGCGTACCATTGCTGGTCACCGACACGGAAACCGTGCGATTTCCATAGGCAGACAAGGCCGTGCTGCCGACGCTCAAACCAGACAGCGCAATATTCGCTGTTCCCAGCTGGTAATCCACCGTGCCAGCAACCACCGTATTGTTAGCAGACCCGCTGGAGGTGGAGCCGCTAATGGTGGATGACACATTCAGGGTGCCCGCGCCATTGACACTGAGGGATGCCCTAGTGACTGGAATGATGGCTACACCAGGGTTCGCGGATGAAGCTGCTCCTGTAGTGGCCGAGCTTGCACTGGGGAAACTCACTTTTCCGGAAGCATCGCTCACATACACTGCTTTACTCGTAACCGGCGTTCCATCCTCAAACTGCAGCACCGCATGGACCGAAGTGGTGAGATTGCTGCCTATGGAGGTGGTGACTGCATTGTTGACATCCCGCAGATCGATTTGAAAGGCTGGAGGATCGGCGCGGAAGGTCAAATAATTGGACACGATCGGCACACTGGTACTGCTGGTCGTGCTGGTGGTGGAATAGGTGCCCGCAGTCGCATAAAAGGAGCCCGACCCAAAGGTGGTTTGATTCACCCGCTGCACGGTAACCGTGGCGACGCCGTCGAGACCCGTCTTTTTTGAACTTCCACCAGGAAAGAACGACAGGGATGTGGCGGGGCTTTCATTGAAGGTTACCACTTGGCCCGCAATGGGCACTCCGGTCGCAGTGGTCAGGGTCGCAACCAATTGGGTCACATTGGTGGCGGAGGCTGCAATCGCCTGCACGGGCTGTGCCGTGGCCGCACTCTGCATCACCAGGGTCAGCGTGGGCGCGGAAGTCGTGCCACCGGAACTGGTGCCGGTGCCAGAAGTAGCGCTACCACCTGCATCACCGCCACCACCACCGCAAGCCGACAAAACCACCGCTATCAGCGTACCAACTATTGTTTTTAATATCGACATCGTGAATGTCCTGTTCATGCCAAGATAGTTTTAGTTTGCGGCACTGCGATCGGCCAAAACTCTGGGAGTAATAAAGACCAGCATTTCCTTTTTGGTCGAATCTTTGGTCGTTCTTCTAAACAGTGCCCCGACAAAAGGCAGGTCACCGAAAAACGGCACCTTGTCCACACCATCGGTCTGGGATTCGGTAAAGATACCGCCAATCACAATGGTCCCACCATTTTCAATCAGCGCCTCCGTCTTGATGTGTTTGGTGTCGATGGCATAACCGCCAGGTGTCAGTTGTCCCACGGTGTCCTTGTTGACGTCCAAGGTGAGGATAATGCTGCCCTCGGGCGTGATCTGGGGCGTCACCTCCAGCTTCAAATTGGCCTTGCGGAACTGGATGCTGGTGGCGCCACTGGAGGATGCAACCTGATAGGGCAGTTCGGTTCCTTGCTCTATCGTTGCCAGCTTTTGGTCGGCTGTAACAACCCGAGGACTGGAAATGACCTTGCCCTTGCCATCGGATTCCATGGCGGAAATTTCCAGGTTGAGGAAACGGTTGGCCGAGGCGTTGAAAATCGACATGGCAAACACGCCAGCTGCAGTTCCCGCAACCGGAAGATTGACCGCGCTTATCGTTTGGTCCACGGTGCCGCCCGCACCACTGGTGGCGACGCTATTCGCATAGCTAGTACCAAAGCCCACGCTGTTGCCGCCGCCCAGTTGATAACCACCCGTGCCACCGTTCTGGGCCCTGATGTCCGAGCCGCCCAGCCTGACGCCTAATGCCTTGCTAAAGGTGTCTGACGCTTCCACGATGCGGGCCTCGATCAGCACCTGCCTGACCGCCACATCCAGTTTTGCAATCAGGTCCTGCACTTGCTCCAAGCGGCTGGGAATGTCGGTGACAAACAGCTGATTCGTTCTCTTTTCGGCAATGACGCTGCCACGCGCACTCAAAATGCTGGCAGAAGCAACCGCTGAGGAAGCTCCACCTTCAGCCTTAATCTGGGTTTTAATCTCCTCCGCCTTGGCGAAATTGATCTGAAAAGACTGTGTTTTCAGTGGTTCCAGGTTCTGCACCGCGGTCATGGACTCCAGGTCCAGCTTTTCCTTGGTCGCAATTTCGTCCTTGGGCGCCACCCAGATCACATTGCCGCTCTTGCGCATGCCCAGGCTCTTGGCCTGCAAAATGATGTCCAGCGCCTGATCCCAGGGCACGTCCTGCAGACGCAGGGTCACCGAGCCCGTGACGCTGTCCGAGGTCACGATATTGAAATTGGTAAAGTCCGCGATGACCTGCAACAGCGAGCGCACCTCGATGCTTTGGAAGTTCAAGGACAGCTTCTGGCCGTTATAGCCAATGCCCTGGGTCAGCTTCTTGGGGTCCAGCTTGACCTCCTTGACCTCGATGACAAATTGGCCGTCGTTCTGGTAGGCCGAGTGTTCCCACAGCCCCTGGGGTTCGATCACCATGCGCACCTTGTCGCCCGACTGGGTCGTGGTGACCGTTTTAACGGGGGTGCCAAAGTCTGACACGTCCATGCGCCGACGCAGTCCTTCCGCCAAGCTGGTTTTCATGAACTCCACCACCAGCGTCTTGCCCTGTTGGCGAATGTCAACGCCCACATTGTCGCTGGGCAGGGTCACTATCACGCGGCCGGCGCCGTCGGCCGAGCGCCTGAAATCGACATCCTTGAGTGCCTGCACGTCACGTGTGCGATTCTCCGCAAATGCGCCTTGAACCGGCGTTGCCACCGTGCTGATGCTGGACGAATCCAGTGTCAGCAGCAGCGATTTTCCCTGTATTTCGGCCTTGTAGGTGGTGGCCTGCTTGAGGTTCAAAACTACCCTGGTGCGCTCCCCCACCTGAACCACGCTGACGGACTTCAAATTGCCCTCGTTGATGTCCACCGTTGAGCGGCCCATGGCGTTCGTGACACCCGGAAAGTCCAACGCGATGCGCGCCGGCGATTGGATGGAAAAGCCGGTGGGCAGTGCCTCCAGCGCCTTGGAGAAATCAATGCGCACGAACTCGCCACCGCCCTGCACGGAACCCGTGACCGCCTCAATGGCGGTTTGCGCCAGAGCCAGCGGAGCCAGCAAGGCGAGAACCACGGTAATTACAAAGCGACGCAACATGCTTGACCCTAACCCACATTTATTCAGTTTCATTTGGTACTTTCCTGCAACTGAAGCGTTGCCGTGCGTTCAATCCACTCGCCGACCGCATCCTGCACGATTTCCCTTAGAGTGATCTCGGTTTCAGTGATTTTCGATACCCGGCCAAAATTCATCCCGAGATAGTTGCCGGGCTTCACCTGGTACAAGAGCTTGTCCACCCTGACCAGTGCCACCGGTTGTCCGGCCTTGACTATGCTGCCAACCAGGGCCATCGAATCCAGCGGATAGGCTTCCAGCGGCTCCTTGCGCCGGGCCAGTTCGGGCGCCACCAGCGCGCCATTGGACGATGCCTGGGATGAGTCCTGCTTGAGCGCCTGCGTCAGCTTCAGGCTGCTAAACGGCTCTATGGCCGTGGCGTTGGTGTACGGTTCGGGAATGAACTGCTTGGGCGCGCTGATCAGTGCCACATGCGGCCGGGTCTGGTTGCGCTCCTGCACCATCCAGCTGCGAATATCCTCCTCCTTGGATGCGACGCATCCTGCCAGCAAGGCCGTCAGCGAGATCAAAATGAGAAAGTGGATTCGCTTCATTTTTTCTTGATCGAAGAAGCGCTTCGCTGGGCCATCACTTCCCCTGCATCCAGATAGCGGAAGGTCTTGGCCGTGGACTCCAGCGACAGCGAACCATCGGGCTTGGGCGTGATGGACAAGTTGTTGAGGGTCACGATGCGCGACAGGTTGGCGATGTCCGAGGCAAAGGCGCCAATGTCATGGTAGCGCCCACTCACCTTGAGTGCGATGGGTAGCTCGGCGTAATACTCCTTCACCGCAATCTGCCCGGGCCTAAACAGTTCAAATTGCAGGCTGCGTCCAAGTCCGGCTTGGTTGATGTCGGACAGCAAGGCATCCATTTCCGCCTTGCTGGGCAACTGCTTCTCGAGCTGCGTCACATACTGCTGAACCTGCTCGCGCTGCTTTTTTAAGACGTCCAGATTCACCGCCTTGGTGAGTTTGGCCTTGTAGTCGTCGCGCAGCTTGATTTCCTTGGCCTGCTGCGCCTGCAAATCCTCCTGGGAACCACCCAACCAGAAGAACCATAGCACAATGATGACCACCAGTGCCGTCACCAGGAACATGCTGTAGCGCGGGATCGTCGGCCACCGGGATGGATCGCGCGGGTCTAGATCGAGGAATTGGCTCTTCAGTTGCTCCTGCAGTTCCTGAAAATCGATGCTGGGTAATAATTTTCTAGCCATGGTCTATTCGCTATTTCTTTGCCGGCGCCAAGGCTGTCACCTTGGACACTGCAGGCGACGACACAGCAGCCGCAGGCACCAGTGCAGTGGCAGCGGGAGCCGCCGCCTTTTCCGCCTCCACCGCGCGCACCAGGCGCACCTTGATCACAAAATTGGAAACCCGCTTTTGTTCCTTGGTCGGCAGCGTGATGCTTGCGGCCACAATTTCCACCAGCTCAGGCTTGCTGAACCAGGGCGTGTTATTGCCCAGGTTGCGCAGCAACTCGGAGACACGTTCATTGGATTGCGCCGTACCATTGAGCGTGACCGACTGGTCCAGCTGCACCATCTTGGCAATAAAGACGCCGTCGGGCAATTGCCGGACCAACTCGGTCAGCAGGTGAACCGGCAAGTTGCGATCGGACTGCAGATCTTCCACCGCCTGTTGCCTGGCCTTCAAAGCGGCGATTTCAGACTCCAGCCCGCCGATCTCCTTGATCTGCCCCTCCAGCTTGGCAATTTCAACTGACAGAATGCGATTCGAGCCTTGCTGATCCGAAATTTCCGATTGATACCACAGATAAATGGCACCGGCCACCAGCCCTCCCAGCAGGGCGGACGCCACCAGCGCGACATTGAAGGCATCGCGTCTACGTTTGCGCGCGGCCTCCCGGTGCGGCAACAGGTTGATCAATATCACGGGTTAAACCTCCGCAGGGCCAAGCCACAGGAGGTGAGATACGAGGGTGCCTCACGCGTCATTTTCTTCAAGCGTACGCTATCCCCGATTTCCATTCCGTCAAAGGGATTGAGCAGACTGCACGCAAACGAGCTGTGTTGCGTCACCGCAGCGCTCAGCCCCGGCACCGCCGCAGAACCGCCCGCCAACATGATGCAGTCCACCTTGTTGTGCGGTGTGCTGGTGAAGAAAAACTGCAGTGCCCGCCCCAGTTCCTGCACCATGGTTTCGATGAAGGGCTTGAGCACCACCGCTTCATAGTCTTCGGGCAATTCGCCGCTGCGTTTCTTGGTTTCGGCCTCCTCCGCCGAAAATCCGTACTGACGGACAATCTGCTGCGTCAGCTGCGCGCCACCAAAGGCCTGGTCGCGGTCGTACAAGACCTCGTCATCGCGCATCACCTGCATGCTGGTGGTCAGGGAACCAATCTCAAAAAGTGCAACGATCTGGCCCTTGCCCTGGTTGGGCAGGTTTTCGATCAGTCGACTGGTGGCCAAGCGCGAAGCATAGGACTTCACATCCACGACCACGGGGATCAAGCCCGCAGCCTCGGCCAGACCTTGCACGTCCTGGACTTTTTCACGCCTGGAGGCCGCAATCAGCACCTCCACATCGCCTGCCGAGGTGGTGCTGGGCCCGATCACACAAAAGTCCAGGCTCACCTCATCCAGGGGAAAGGGAATGTACTGGTTGGCCTCGGTCTCGACCTGCGCCTCGAGCTCATCGTCCGACATGCCGCCCGGGAGAATGATTTTTTTGGTGATCACGGCCGAAGGCGGCAAGGCCATCGCCACATTGCGCGTCTTGGTGCCGCTTTTCTTCACCAGCCGCCGGATGGCCTCGGCCACCTCATCAAATTTTTCGATATTGCCGTCGGTGATCCAACCGCGCTCCAAGGGCTCCATGGCACAGCGCTCCAGAACCAGATTGCCGACCTTGTCCAGACCCAGTTCAACCAGCTTGACACCGGACGTGCTAACGTCAAGCCCAAGCAAGGGCGCTGGCTGACGGCTGAAAAGCGACCCCAATGAGATCAAAAATATCCCCTGAAACAGACCGACCCCAAGCCAGCCTTACTTAAGAATTCACTCGAATGCTATCAGCAAGCCTGTTGTCCGGCAAAAGGTTTTAAAAATTCTGCTCTTTTCAGAGCCTTGTCAAAAATTGACCAAAATCAGGCACGCCAATCGCCCAGATCCGGATTGCGCGCGCACTTCATCCACTGGCGCTAACAATAGCCGACTTCTCGGCAGAATTCGCCATCCCTGCATTTTTATAATGCACAAGCGACCAACCACCCTTTCTTTATGCCCTCCACGTCCCCTCCTTCCGGTTCAGCCCGGATTTCAGCCCAGAAATCGCCCCTGCACTGGGCGATGCGCGCCCTGTTGTGGGCCTTCGGCCTTGGCTTTGCCGCCGCTCTGAGTGTGCTGATCCTGGTGGGCATTGCGCTGGCCGTCGCCTTCCCCAATTTGCCCGACATCTCGGATCTGTCGGACTACCGCCCCAAGCTTCCGCTGCGGATTTTCTCGGCGGAAGGCGACCTGCTGGGTGAGTTCGGTGAAGAGCGCCGCAACCTGACGCCGATAGGCGAGATCCCGAAGATCATGTCGAATGCGGTGCTGGCCATTGAGGATGCGCATTTTTACCAGCATGGCGGCGTGGACTATCTGGGAGTGATACGGGCCGCCCTGGCCAATGTGGGCAAGGCCAAGAGCCAGGGCGCATCCACCATCACCATGCAGGTGGCGCGCAATGTCTATTTGTCGTCGGAAAAAACCTTCACCCGCAAAATCTACGAAATCCTGCTGACCTTCAAGCTCGAACACGCTCTGAGCAAGGACCAGATTCTGGAAATCTATATGAACCAGATTTTTCTCGGTAACCGAGCCTACGGCTTTGCCGCCGCATCGGAAACCTACTTTGGCAAGCCGCTCAAGGACATTACGATTGCCGAGGCTGCCATGCTGGCGGGCCTACCCAAGGCGCCATCGGCCTACAACCCGATCAGCAACCCCACGCGTGCGCGTATCCGACAGCGCTACATCATCGACCGCATGGTTGAAAACGGCTTTATCACGCCCCAGCAGGCCGAGACCGCCAAGGCCCAGGAGCTCAAGATCAAGAGCGGCCCAGACGCCAACCACATTCACGCGGAATATGTGGCCGAAATGGCGCGTCAGCTGATGTTCAACCAATACGGGGAGGAGACCTACACCCGTGGCCTGAATGTGCAGACCACCATCCACTCGGCCGAGCAGGACGCGGCGTACAAGGCCTTGCGCAAGGGCATCATGGATTTTGAACGACGGCAGGTCTACCGGGGCCCGGAAAAGTTCGTCGAACTGCCCACCATAGCGCAAGAAGTCGAAGATACCGTGGGCGATGTGCTCGACGAGCACCCGGACAACGGCGATGTGATGTCGGCCGTGGTGCTGGAAGCGGACGCCAAGCACGTCAAGGCCATGCGCGCGGGTGGCGAGACGCTGGAGGTCACAGGCGATGGCCTCAAGCCGGTGCAGTCCGGCCTGTCCGACAAGGCGCCGCCCCATATCAAGCTGCGCCGCGGCGCCGTGGTTCGCGTCTCCAAGATGGCCAAGGGCGGCTGGGAACTCACCCAATTGCCAGAAGTGGAAGGCGCGTTTGTGGCTCTTGATCCGCGCGACGGCTCGATCCGGGCCCTGGTCGGCGGCTTTGACTTTGCCAAGAACAAATTCAACCACGTCACGCAGGCCTGGCGCCAGCCTGGCTCAAGCTTCAAGCCCTTCATTTACTCGGCCGCATTGGAAAAGGGCTTCACCCCTTCCACGGTACTGGTGGACAAACCCCTGTTCTTCGATGCCGGCACCACCGGCGGTCAGCCTTGGGAGCCCAAGAATTACGAAGGCGGCTTTGAAGGCCCGATGACGCTGCGCCGTGCGCTGGCCAAGTCCAAGAACACGATCTCGATCCAGATCCTGCAGGCCATAGGCACGCAGTATGCGCAAGAGTGGATCACCCGCTTTGGCTTTGATGCCGAAAAGCACCCGCCCTACCTGACCATGGCCCTGGGTGCCGGTTCTGTCACGCCCATGCAAATGGCAGGCGCCTATTCCGTATTTGCCAATACCGGCTACCGCGTCAATCCCTGGCTGGTAGCTCAGGTGAGCGAGCAACGCGGCAAGCTTCTGCAGAGCACGCCAGCGGTGGTGCTGGACGAGTCGCAACGCACGATCGAGCCGCGCAATGCCTTTTTGATGACCAGCCTGCTAGGAGAAGTCACCCGTACCGGCACGGCAGCAAAGGCCCAGGCCACTCTCAAGCGGCCCGACATCTATGGCAAGACCGGCACCACCAATGAATCCATGGACGCCTGGTTTGCAGGTTTCCAGCCCACCATCACCGCGGTGACCTGGATTGGCTACGACACGCCGCGCAAGCTGGGTGACCACGAAACCGGCGGCGGCCTGAGCCTGCCGGTATGGATCAGTTTCATGGAGACCGCGCTCAAGGACGTGCCGGTGCAGGAGCCCATAGCGCCCGAAGGCCTGGCACATGTGGGCGGGGAATGGTATTTTGAGGAGTTCATCAAGGGCGAAGGAATCTCCAGCGTCAAACCTCCGGAAGGCACCGAAGCCGCGCAGCCAGCGCCCACCGCGGACGAAAGGAAAAAGATTCTGGATCTGTTCAAAAATTAAGGCTCTGTTTAAGTTAAGTAATGGTGCTCAAAAAAAAGGCACATCGTCGAAATCGAGTGCCCAAGTGGCTCAGTTCCCAAAGAAGGACTGGATGATTCTCAGAGGTGCCGGGCGGGCCTTCTTCCTCAACTCCCAGTAAACAGGAAAGCCATCCGACAGCCTATAAGTCCAGCTTTCCTCGTCGCCGGGCCTCATCTTGCACATGTCCACATCTTTTCGAACGCGCTTTCCGGCCCCGTTGACCGCGTTGGCGTTCACGTCGATCGTGTAGACCTCCTCGGCACAGTAGGTGTCGTTCTTCATCACGACAACTTTGTCCGACCAGCTTTCGATATCGTAGATGACGGTTTCGGCATCCAGCAGCGTGCTTGATATAGAGGCCCTTGACTCGATGCAGCGGCCTTCCTGCCGATTGCAGTCGATGATTGATGTTTGCAAGGGGTAGGCCAGCGCCGTGCTTTCCGACAGCCCGGAACGCGTCCATGTCCCAGTTGCACGCACCATGTTGTCGCCGGTCTTGATCACCATGGCAGACGGTGGCAAGCCGACAGGCACCTGCGTGGCGACATACATGTTCATGACATCGACGGACTCCATCAATATCGCCGCGACAGCCGCCAGTGCGCAAAATACTGTGAATGCCTTGCCCTTGCGGGTCATGGTTGACCAGGGTGCCACGGCCCGAATCCCCGCGACCTGGACTTGCCAAGCCTTGAACAACAGAAACGCCCCAAGCCACCAAAACGGAACCGGGACCAAGCTGGAGAGGGCAACATTCCATTCGCTGTCCTTCATGAATGTCGCAATTCCCTCCGCCTTCTTGGCCTCGCATTTAGGCAAGTCGACTGGCTTGGTCTCGGAGCAGACCCTATATGAGAACTTGCCAAAGTCGTCTGCACGCTTAACATCTTCGTCATGGGTGCGCACGCCAACGATCAAAATCCAAAGAACCGACAGGACAATCCCTGTCTTGTGCCATCCATTCAACTTCATGATCGCTCCCGAGAAGCCCGCCAGCATTGGGCGGTTTTTGCTATCGGTATAGTGTAGCTACGAAGCTGACTGTGAGCCTCCCCATGAAGCCCCACGAATGGGCGATCCACCATTCAAATCTGCCAAGCGGATTTGACAATAAGGTGAGTTTCAATGCATCCTGAAAGGGCCAACCAGGAGATAGCCATGACCAAGAACACGCGAATAGAAGATCGCGAAACTAACGAATCCTTTTGGAAATCGCTAGGGGCGCAACTCACTAGATTTAGCAAGCGCACTTCAAGCGACCGAATTTCCAGGGATCAATTTTTCCTGGAATTGGATAAGATTGCAGAAGGAAAGGCCAAAGTAAAAGGCGGACAGGAATTAAAGCATGCCGCTGGACGCACACTTTAAACAGGCCTCATCATTTGAGATCGACGGCCACAGTCCATTTTTGACATTGCTGAAAAAACTGCCTCACGTCACGCAAGCAGATACATACGACATCAAGGAGGCGCTTAAGCGCCTTGAGAGCAATCCTTTGTTCTTTGATGCTTATGTTGCGAGCTACAACGGCGTGGATTTCGTTTGCTCGCCAGCTTTAAGTTTGACCAAGAAGCGACAGGGCAAAGATTTGTATATCGTGTATTCGATACGCAACCACTTAATAACCCCAATTTATGTCTTTGATGCGATAAAGGCGCCCAGTGATATTCATCTCGAATTGCGGGAGACCCTAGGACATTCTTACGGAGAAAAATTGGGGGCCGCCTTCTCTGCTTTTTGTTTGGCGGTCATTGGAAAGCTATAAGCCAACAGCTAACCATTTGGTGTGCATGCTCATTTGTATCTTAGAGAGTCGAAAACAACGTAAGTGCTCCATGAACCCCAACTTGTTTGCGGCGTCTAAAACAGCCAAGCTCAATCCATCACAAACCAGATGGAGATATGAGCATGAAGGACACCCG
>Ga0214165_1000613_pt1 | contig 23642 bp, 49 predicted proteins | sample TroBogypolimnion_34_FD_153004 | JGI IMG/M metagenome (GOLD analysis project Ga0214165, IMG submission 153004) | Freshwater microbial communities from Trout Bog Lake, WI - Practice 03JUN2009 hypolimnion v3 | ecosystem: Environmental > Aquatic > Freshwater > Lake > Hypolimnion/Profundal zone ... | reverse complement strand
ATCTCATAAAGAATTTGCAAAGAAAATATATGAATCATTTAAATAATCTAACAGTCCTTATACTTGCAGCTGGTTACGGCCGACGTATGGGACCGTTCTCGCGCATGGTAAACAAGAGTCTTATACCGTACGATAACAAGCCACTAATTAGTCACATTATGGGCAAATTTAGCTCTAATACAAGATTTGTTATTGCGTGTGGCAACATGGGGCAACAGGTTAAAGATTACGTCTCAAATGTGCATTCTGAGAAAAATATCGTTTACGTGGATATTCCAGAATTCGACGAAGGTAATACAGGTCCTGCCACCACAATTAGGTACTGTTCAGATCATCTACCAGGTAGTTTTTTATGGATTACATGCGACACATTATTTAAATTTAATTTCGAAGATAAGCTAGATCATAATTGGATTGCTGTGCATCCTGTTGATAGTAGTGTATCACAGGATTATTGTTGGGTTCAAAGAAACGGAAACGATATAGTTGATATCAAGAACAAAGTAAAATCGGCTAGTGCGGTTGATGCATTCATTGGTCTCATGTATGTCAAGGATAGGGAATATATTCAGTACCTGATTGATGCTAATGCAAAAGAAACGTATGAAGGATTCAAACCTGCGCTTAATTTAAAAGCATATACAGTTGAAGAATGGCAAGATTTCGGTACATATGAAAAATGGCAAACGTTGAGTGAAGGTCTGCCCGAGATAAGTTTTCCGAAGCCCGATGAATTATTTTATTGTGATAATGGTAAGATTATTAAGTATACAACAAATGAAAAATTATCAACTCTTAGATATAATCGTGCCTTATTAAATCCTGGTTGTATGCCCACCAATGTTGAGAAACATAATAACTTCCTTATCTATGACTATACAGAAGGCAAAACAATGTACACCTGTTTGACGCCTGAAATATTTTCTAAATTCATGGGATGGGCTGAAGAGAATCTCTGGATTCATGCAGAGACATTTGGAGATACTGTTGCTTATGCTGATGATTTTTATCGTAAGAAAACACTCGGTCGTTTAGGAAAATTTAGAATAAAGTATAGCACATGGGTAGAATTTCCGGTAGTTAATGGTCGTGACGTAAAATCAATAGATGAGTATCTTGCCGACATTGACTTTGCTTGGCTTGCATCAGAGACAAACTGGTGCTTTACACACGGTGATATGCAGTTTGATAACATCATATACAATGACGGAAAATTTACAGCAATAGATTGGAGAACAGATTTCGCAGGAGATCAGTACGGTGATATGTATTATGATCTATCTAAGATGCTCGGCGGATTGTATTTGAGCTATAAAGCAGTAAAAGAGGATAAGTTTACATACAGAGAACTCAGTGATCAAGTTATCATCGATTACCCCATGGTAGACAATATAAACTTGTATGTTACTCAGCTTCACGAGTGGGTATTGGCAAGAGGACATGACTGGGACAAAGTAAAAACACTTGTGCCTATTATATATCTTAATATGTCTCCTTTACATGAAGCGCCATTTGATAAATTTTTAATCGCATTGGCACAACTCTTCTTTTCACAACTATAATGTTTTCAGATATAGACAATTATTACTCTCATCTCATTACGCTCAGATCAATGCATAATGTTGAATGGGCAGACTACGATGTTATAGAGAACTATAAAGAATCAACTCTAGCAGGCCCCAATCCCTACGGGTTACATGATATTAGTTACAAATATAATATAGACGGATTTCGATGTGATGACTTCAACCTATCATCTGAATTACCTATTTTATTTATGGGCTGTAGTTTCACAGAAGGTACGGGATTACCTATAAATCATATTTGGGCTAATTTATTATTAGAAAGAATTAAAGTACATACAGGTAAGAATATACCGTATTGGAATACTGCATTATCGGGCGCATCTATAGATGCAATGGCCAATGGCCTATATTGGTTTGATAGAAAATTTGCTGTCGACTTAAAATATATAGTAATGCTATGCCCTCCCTTTCAAAGGAGAGAATATCTATACGGTGATGGCAAGATTAAAACATGGTATAATCCGATAGGAATTGCCACCGATAATGATGCAGTTAACAGTTTATTCATGGATAGAAATTTCTCATACTATAGAACAGGTGTTGATTTAATGCTGATAGATTCTATAAGAAGAAGAACGAATGCCTCAGTAATATATTCGTCCTGGAAGATGCCGGGTACCGAAACCGAAAACGAAACTGCATTTATAAAAAGAAATTGCCCCGATTTTAATTATGTAAACTTTCCTGCTATAGAAAAGTTTAATACAACTACAGCAAGAGATGGTGAGCATTTCGGCGTGGATATGCATAACAAGATATGTGATTATTATTGGGACGAATATTTCGTAAAGAATCTATGAAAGAGTTTTATAGTCTAAGTAGGTATCCGGGTAAAACAGGAGAACATTTCTTTAACTCTATGTTTAAGAAATTCGATATGCCATATACCTATACTGCTTTAGCCTGTGATAATATTGCAGATGGAGTTAAACAAATGAAAGAATGTGATGCTGCAGGTTTCAGTATTAGCATGCCATTCAAGACAGATGTTATAAAACAAATAGACTTTGTAGAAAATACAGTTTCTCGATTTGATAGCTGCAATACAGTATATAAAGAACGCGATGGTCTACACGGATACAATACAGATTACTTTGGTGCATATCATGTACTTCAACAGCTACCGGAAAACTCTAAAGTAAGTATTCTAGGCGATGGCGCAATGGGATCTATGTTTAAGAAAATACTAGATGATAGAGCACTTGTATATTCAAGAAGATTAGGAAACTGGGAATATAGATATAGGGCAGATGATGTTGTCATCAACTGTACCTCATATGGTACAGCGGCACAAGATTCCCCTTTTAATATATTACCGCCAGTGAAATTAATAATCGATCTTGCAATTAAGCCAAACCAGTTAGAACAACAGGCCGCGGCGGCAAATGTTAAATACGTAGGCGGTATGGAGTTCTACAAGCGTCAGTTTATCAGACAATTCGGAATCTATACAAAAAAATTAATTACAATAGAAGATGTGAATAGTATATGATTAAACACTTGGTAATGGATGTTGATGGTGTCCTTAATACAGGGCACTTTTTCTATAGTGCAGAAGGAAAGATATTTAAAGCATTTGGACCGCACGATAAAGACGGTATAAAGATTGCTCAGAAATTAGGACTGACTATTGATTTCATTACAGCCGATGCTAATGGATGGGAAATAACCTGTGCTAGATTAATTAAGGATTGGGGATTCACAAATTCAAATGTTCACCTTGTTACCGAAGGTGATAGATTAGGATGGATTGAAAAACAATATAATCTAGAAGAAGTTGCATATATCGGTGACGGGATTCATGATGCACCTATATTGGCTAGAGTAGCTGTAGGTATAGCACCAAAGAGTGCAAGAAGAGAAGCGATTGCTTCAGCCGATTATGTGACAGAAAGTGATGCAGGATCTGGTGCAGTATTAGATGCTGTGCTTATATTACAATCTATTATTAACAGATGAAGAAAGTTGCTGTAGTAATTTGTGGTCAGTATCGAGAATTCGATATCGCATTTAGGTCATGGAAGTTTCTAAATCTTCCATTAGACGTTGATATCTATTTGTCGACATGGGATACGTCATACGAGGAGTTGTATGATACGTTTAATACACCAGCGGGTCCTATTGAGACAATTACTATCGATCGCATATTAAAGACAGTACCTAACATCAAAGATTATAAACTTAGCACAGAACCAGTCCCACGGATCAATACCATACATAAATTTGAATACCATATAAAAACTGGTTTACAGTTAATGATAGATTCTAATATAGAATATGACTATGTTATGATAATTCGTACTGATATGTGGTTAACAAATGGAATAAGATTTGATCAAATCTTATTGGCTGATTTTTTACCAGATGATGTTGTATATGGGCCAAGCGAGTTAAATTTCAACGAACCATTTTACGGACCTTGGGTAATAGATTGTTTTTTAATAGGCAATTATAAGACGATGAAAAAGTTTACAAAATTATCATTAAGGCCGGATGATGATTTTGGTTCAGAGCGTATGTTCGGAGACTTTTATGTGGCTGAAAATCTCCGAGCTGTACCTATACCGGGTATGTATGAATTGTTGGGTGTAAGATCTAATAGTAGAGATTTACCGAGATTCACAGAGGCCGCTATTAGAAAGAAAACAAAGGAATGGTGGAACTTAAAACATCCAGAAAATGCAGTAGAACTTAATTCAGTAAAGAAAGTTGCCGTACTAATATGTGGGCAATATAGAGAATTCGAAACTGCTGTCAAGTCGTGGAAATTTATGCCACCCGGTATGGAATACGACATGTATATGTCCACATGGAATACAACGTATGAAGAATTATACGACGGAGAATGGACACCTGCAACTGATATAGAAGAAGTAACTACAGAAAGAATAAGAAAAATAATCGGGTTAAAAGATTGCAAAACCTTCACAGAAATAAGCGGACCAACATTAAATAGGTTTGTATTTCTTATAAAGGCAGGAATCAATATGATGATTGATTCTGGTATAGATTACGAATATGTTATAATAATTAGACCAGATTTATGGGTAGTTGATTCAATGATAAGTGGTATAACAGAAATATTTAAAGAGCCTATTCCAAATAATGTTTCTTATGGGACAGGATTATTAATGAATGATGTTAATAATCTTCCCTGGGCTATGGATTGTATATGGATAGCCAATCAGCTAACCATAGAGAAATTCTTAGAATTTCCAGACAATAATCCAAATTATGGTATGGAATCGTTACTAGGTTCTTTCTATACCACTAATAAAATTGAAGTAAGATTAATACCCAATGAGTGGGAAATAGCTATAGTAAGATCGAATTGCAAAGATCTACCAGAATTTACAGAAGAAGCTATTAGAAAAAAATCTATAGAATGGTATCATCTAAAACATCCGGAAAGTATAATATTATGAAAAATTATAAATTAGGCGTCGGACCCATGAGTCACGAAATCATTGAGTCTATTAATGAATACGGAGAGACTAATAAATTAATGGTAGTGGCATCACGCAATCAAGTTGACTATAATCATGGTTATGTATGTACCTCTAAAGAATTAACTAACCTAATTCTTAATCCTGGTATTCTTATTTGTCGAGATCATTGCGGACCTTATTTTAGCGACTCTGATAAAGGCCTGTCATTGGCCGCAGCTATGGATGAATGTAAAAAGACTATAACAGAAGATATTGAGGCAGGATTTGACCTCATACATATCGACGTATCAAAGATAGCCGACAATCAATTTGTATACGCTAAGGAACTAATCGAGTTTACATTAGATCTTAGTCCAAATATTATGATGGAGTTCGGCAGCGAAAATAATACAGGTAAAAACTTAGATAATAGCTTATCTCATATTAGTGAACAATTAGATTTCATTACACAATATGCAGGTAATATTGTATTCTTTGTCACACAGACGGGAAGCTTTACACAACATAAGCAGATGGGATCATTTGATGTTAATTTCAATACGCCAATAGCACAACGGATTCACGAAGCAGGGTTCCTATTCAAAGAACATAATGCAGACTATCTTACAAAAGAAGAAGTTAAATTGCGAAGTGCAGGAGTCGATGCACTGAATATTGCACCGCAATTAGGAACAGTTCAAACAAGAATTTTACAGGATCTATCTAAGAATAGTGTAGAGTGGATTGATTTTGCAAACGCTGTTTATAAATCAAATCTCTGGGCCAGATGGATGCCGGCAGATCTACATGATAATAATATGGCTGTTATTGTAGCCGGACATTACATGTTTCATACACCCGAATATAAGAAATTAATTAAATCTATTGATTCGGAGTTATTCAACTCACAACTTAAGAAAGAGATGTTTGACATCTTCGATACATATACAAAGGACTAATATGAACTGGATTAAAAAATGGATAAGCGATAACTGGTTAACAAGATTACTTGCGAAACGTCGCACCGAAAAAAGATATAAGAAGAAGTTAGCAGAAATTAAAAAACGAGATCCGTTTATTTACAAATGAATATAATTTGGGGAATCTGTGCTCTCAACCATGATGCATCTATTACGGTGATGTCTGGTAATGAAATCCTATTTGCAGGGCACTCTGAAAGGTATTCGAGAGTTAAGAATGATCCATATTTAGATAAGGGTCTAATCGAGGCTGCTGCAAAATTCGGAACACCATCTGAGTTTATTTGGTTTGAAAGACCTTATGTAAAGAAGACGCGACAAGCATATGCGAAACAATGGAATGAAGTTAAGTCTATATCTCCTGCTGCATACTTGAAATCAGTCGGGTTAGGTAATGTACCTATTACATATAAATCTCACCACGAGTCTCATGCCGCCGCTGGCTACTTTACTTCGCCATTCGATGACGCTGCGGTTATAGTCGTAGATGCTATCGGTGAGTGGGATACTATTTCTATTTGGCATGCTAAAGGAAACGAAATGAGGAAAGTAAACTCATCTCGTTATCCTAGCTCTTTAGGATTAATGTATTCTGCTGTTACTGACCGTATCGGGCTAAAGGCAAACGAAGAAGAGTATATTCTTATGGGTATGGCCGCATACGGACAACCAATCTACTATGATGATCTAAAGAAAGACTTTATGAAGGACTGCCGGGCCCCTGATTTTGTATTAAAAGAGAATCTACATCGAGGCATGCGTTGGTGGCACCCAGAAATTCAATCTGAACAAGATTATATGAATCTTGCAGCAAGCATTCAGAAGATTACTGAAGAATTCATGTGTGATATTACACGCTGGGCCAGTGAAAATATTCCATCTAAGAATTTAGTATTAATGGGCGGCTGTGCGTTGAATTGTGTTGCTAATGAAAAGATTGCAAGACAAAATCTATTTGATGATATTTGGATTATGCCTAATCCGGGTGATGCAGGAAGTTCACTGGGTGCAATTCTTGCACATACCAAACAAAAAGCAATATGGGCAGGTCCATTCTTAGGTACTAAGATTAAGAGATTGTTTGATGTAAAGGCTACAGTCGATGCTCTTGTAAAGGGTAATATTATCGGTATGGCAACAGGGAGAGCAGAATATGGGCCACGAGCATTAGGTAATCGCTCACTCCTTGCAGATCCGCGTGGCGATAGTATTAAGGACAAGGTAAATGATATTAAGAAGCGGCAACGCTTCCGGCCATTTGCGCCTATGGTGTTAGAGCATGTAGCACATGAATATTTTGATATGCCTGTGAAAACATCTCCCTACATGCAATATACGGCCAGGTGTTTACGACCCGATTTGTATCCTGCAATCTGCCACGTAGATGGAACCTCAAGAGTGCAGACACTGAATATAGATCAAAACAGAACGATGTATCTTGTACTCGAAGAGTTCTATAGAAGAACAGGATGCCCTATCCTATTAAACACAAGTCTTAATATCAAAGGCGAACCGCTTGTTGATACATGGGCTGATGCTATAAAATTTCAAAATAAATATAAGGTGCAAATGTTCTAATGAAGATTATTATTCCGATGGCAGGTCTTGGTAGTAGATTTACTGAACAAGGATATACTGATCCTAAACCTTTTATCAACGTAAATGGTAAACCTATGATTCGACGTGTAGTTGAGTCACTTAATCTTCCGCAACACGAATATATCTTTATATGTAAGAAAGAGCATATGGGTGCCTACAACATGAAGGGTATCTTCCCGGATTTAAAATTTGATATTGTAGAACTCCCATATACCCTGAAGGGCGCCGCCCTTAGTGTATACCTGGCTGAAAGGATCATTAAGCACGACGAAGATGTATTAATTGTTAACAGTGATCAACTATTCACATATAATAGTGATAGCGTAGAATCTGCTAGAGAATCCGGAGTAGATGGCGCAATTTGGTGTTTCTACGGCACAGGACCTAAGTGGTCATATGCTAGATTAGATACAGAAGGATATGTTGTTGAAGTTGCAGAGAAGAAACAGATAAGTCAGTTTGCAACCGGCGGTATGTATTATTGGAAGAGCTTTCATAACTTTATGAAATGCGTAGATAGAATGATTATCAATGAAGACACAACAAATGGCGAATATTATGTTGCACCAGTTTACAATCACATGTCTCCCGGCCATAAAGTTACAATTAAATTATTAGGTGATATCGACCAACTAGGTACGCCAGAGGAATTGAGAGCGTATGAAGATAAAATACGCATACATTGAGACTACCAACTATTGTAACCTACGATGCGTAACGTGCAATAGACAAGACGTCATCGGTCCGCTCAAACACATGAGCGTAGACAATTTTAGCCAATTAATGGTGAAATTAGAGGACCAACCTATACAAGAGGCAAAGCTGATGGGGATGGGCGAACCGTTCTTACATCCACAGTTTTCTGCTATAACACGCAAATTCAAAAATATATTCCCCAATGCCAAACTTATAAGTGCTACTAATGCACAATATCTGCTAACACAGAATATGGTAGACTCTATGAAGTATATCGACATGCTCTATATAAGTATCGACGGGGCACACGAAAATTATGAACGTATGCGTACTCCAGCCAAGTGGGATAGACTAATTAAATTTTTAGAAGACCTACAACATGTAAATAGATATAACTGCGAAGTAGTAGTTAATTATACTATATCACCCGGTATCGTATATGACATACCTATTATTGAAGAACTTGCACAAGAATACAATTTAGGTGAATTGAGACTTAATCTTGTTCAGAACTGGAACGAAGATGAAGGCACCACAACAGGTTATACTGAAGCTGAGTTAAATTTCCTAGACAAATATAAAGGCAGGATTAAAGGTAAGGCTCCATGGACTTGGAGCGATTGTATGTGGATTAAGGAAGGATTCTATTCCACAGTCGAAGGTAATGTAAAGGTATGTTGCATGAATACCGCTGCCAAATCTTTAGGAAATATATTTGAAAGTAGCTTAGAAGAGATTCATAAGAGTAAAGAATTTAAAGCAATCAGATGGGGATGCAAAACCGACGAACCTACTGATCATTGTCTAACATGTTCCTATAAAGAGTTATCTTCACTATTAAAAAGGTATATATGAAACAATGGTTAAGTAATATAAAACGAGTGGATGTATTGCCCCGCCCCGGAGGTACTGATCTAAGATATTCCGAATGGACACAATCGTTGCCGCCTAAGCTATTCAAGAAGTTTGTTAAAACTCTTACATGGGAAGACTTTGCATTATATCCCGACACCAATCTACTTAAAACTAAACTAGCAGAACATCATGATATATATCTATCTAATATCTATTTAGGGCCGGGTAGTGCTGAGTGCATAAGCAATGTGTTTGAATGCTTCTCCGAACATCAGGTAATTACAACAACTATGCCTTGTTTCCCAATGTACGATGTATATACAGCACAGAATAATTTAACTCTAAATAAAGTATACCCTACACAAGATCTCGGATATGATGTGAGTGAGTTTATTTATGGAAACCTAATAGTAATTTCTAGGCCATCTAACCCAACAGGTTATTTCTTTACAAGGGAGGATATAATTAAGATGTTGAGGCACGATTCTGGTAGATGGGTTCTTGTTGACGAAGCATACATAGATTATGTTGAGAATAAAGATAGTATTACAGATCTTATAAATCGATACGATAATCTAATTATATCTCGTAGTTTCTCAAAGGTATTCGGTGCCGCCGGTTGCAGAGTAGGATATCTTATCTCTCACTCACGGAACATCGATCTAATTTCTAAACTTAGACCTATGTATGAGGTTACTGGACCTTCGCAACGCTATGCAATGTTTCTACTCGATAACCAGACCGAGATAGAAAAGTATTGTAAGAAAACAATACAAGAAAGAAAAAAGCTCTGCAAACTATTTGAGTCTGCAAAGCTCGATGTTATCTCATCTCAGGGTAATTGGATTCACGTGCAACAAACTGATGAGTTAGTTGCTGCATTAGATAAGAATAATATTCACGTAAAGAAGAATACTACATTACCTTACAGAGACGGGTTATGGTTGAGAATTACTGTCGGTCCCGGCTTGCTTAGCCTTTTCAAAGAAATCATCCATTAACATATTGTGATTGTCGATATAAATATCAGCATTAGGTTTTCCAAAGTATATTCTATCAAAATGTAATCCCCAACTATTTAATTGCTTAGTTGTCATTTCTCTGTACTTCTTATCAGCCGCAATAGGATCATCATTACACGATTTCATACCTCTACTTGTATAGATAATAATTTCGTGCCCTTGTTCAAACAGACTGTTTAGATAGGAAATTCTATCATTGTACGGATTACGTAGATTAACATCGGGATTAAATTCGTCGCATAACACTCCGTCTATATCTATAACTATTCTCATTAAGCACCTTTAAAAATTGAAAAGTTGTCACAGCATATACCTAACGGGTTTAGTGAACCTGCCTGAATTTCTTTAATAATTCTACTATCATTGGGCATAACCATTATACCATCGTGTGTTCGAATACCGGTATTAGCCCATTTAATCCCTTTCGATGTGAATACATAATCATCCTTATCGTGCCAGAATACATGTACTTTCGGGTTATTGTAAAGACTTACATATCCTTGTAAATCTTTAGCATGAGTCCATATTTGCGGACGCTCTAAGAAGGATAATTCAATTTCTTCTCTCGGAACATCATGACCTAAATACCATTTATGATTGATAAGCCACACATCAATCTCTACGTCATACCCTGCAGCAATTGCCTCTTCTATATATGCAGTTGTGTTTTCCTTTAACTCATTACGACCTTTATAATTACCACGGTGTGCTATCCTAATCATCTTTAGTTACCTCACCCATCTTGCGTCCAGCCCATTGATAAATTTCAGCAAGTAGTTCACTTGCCTGTAATGCCATAGCTGAATGTTCTTCATCCAATCCTGGATGATCTCCTAACGCTACCTCAATATGATTACACAGAATATGTGTTCTATCCATAACTTCGAAGTATAGAAACTTATCAGGCACAACCGTATTATCGAAATCTTCACTGCGTAGTAAATCCATTTTATCTCCTCATCCTTGCTATTTCGGTTGCTTCTTCACTACTGAATACTGGTTGCAGGCAGCTCTTATGTAAAACTGCTATACCTAAGATATTCGTCCCTGTATACGTTGGCGACGGTTTAGACGAACAGGGTCCTGTGACCCAGACATCCAACGAGGGAATATCATTGTCCACTTCCCTTGTAGACGTCGGGCCGCTGAAGCAATCATTGCCCACGGTCTTGACACGTTTGCCATTAGTAATCTTTTCGGGAGGGGTCTTCGAAAACGTTGAGTGAATTGGCGTTTGCCTCTTCTCTTTTTTGCTGTGCCCATACACGAACTCCATATACTGTTCAAATGTTTCTTTAGGAAGATGCATATCTTTTAGACGTTGATTTCTATCACGCCAGCCCCGTTCAAACTCTTCCTGCTTTGATTTTGTAATCTTTTCGACGCGCTTCTTATAGGAAGTTGTTGTAAGTGCTGGCCCGCACAGATGCATACTCATAATCTAAATTGTTTTAGTATTTTGTTTGCTGCACTTATATCAGCCACATCATCATTGAGCAAGGCAGACTTCATTGCTAATTCTGCACTATATAGAGTCATTATTTCGCTTGCATAATCAATATCATCACTACTCATTTTATTATACCAATCTTTTAAAGTAGCCTTGTTAATGCTTAGAAGGAAGTCTAGATTACTTCTATCGTAATCATTCATCATCTCTCCCAACGCACCTGACTGCTGCTGCTGCACCATAACATCCAGACCCTGCATCACCATCTGAATAGGATCGTGCGTGAAGTTCAGCAGCATTGGCGCACTCTTCTATTAATAGTTTAGCGAACATTTCTATGCTGGCATCGTCTGCTTCGGAATTACCCGAACTAAATCTAGATATAGTTGCTTGTCTTGCAAGCTCTTTAATTCTTCTGTTCATTCTTTTATTCCGAAATGCTTTAACACATCTTTCCCGTACACCATTTCGTAAGGCTCGCCGTATTTGTCAAGCTGTTCATGCGAATCAATAAATGCCGCACATGCCTTGACAATCAACTCGGCGAATTTTTCCTTGCTAAATTCAAGACTTTCATATGCCCGGGGGAGGTAGTCCACCATTGACATGCTGCTTTCTCATTTTTACAACCACTGCCTGTTTGGCAAGTTCTTTAATTCGTTCATTCATATTATTTCTTCTTTATCATATCGAACATTTTGAGTAAGGCTTCTGCATTACCTTTAGCATCATCAACTGGATGATGGGTATGTTTTGTTTCACGTAGGTGCTTGAAGGTTGACATAGTATCTCCTGCTATTCCCTTATAGAAGGATCCGATATTAGCAGATGACCACCCAAACGGGTTGCGTCCGAGTTGTTGCCAAAAGTAATAATTTAGGAAGGCTGCATCGTAGCCATTATTGTCCGACCACAGGATAGGTCGTCCACTTACGTTCTTGTTTAGCCATATCTCGAAGTTTTGCATAGCATCTCGTGGATCAGGAAACTTTAATGTCTCTGGACGAGAGAATCCGCTAATAGCAAGTGCTTCGGGAATATAAATCTCTGAAATTGGTTTTAGTTGTGCGTAGAATGTACGCTGTAATCCTGCTTCAACAATAACTGCTCCAAAGCAAATCATTGAATGCATTCCAGGACAAGGTCCATCGCTCTCGACATCTACTGATACATTTCGACTCATAAAATACTTTCTATAAAAGTACAGTATACACTCTCTTAAGAGTCAAGTCAACTAGACTTACCCTGTGAAAAACGTAACCTCTGCGCTATCGTAATCTTTGTTTACAGCAGTCATTACTTCCACTCTCTGATAACCGTCTTTGTCATCTCTTTTACGTAGGCCTATGCCCATCTTTTTTGATTTAGACCATATGTAGAACTTTGTATTTGAATCTAATGGTGCAAACTTGTTCCTAAAATCTGGAATCTTTTTAATGACTTCTCTTACCTGAGCTCGAGGAATATTACGTGCTTCTTCCTGATCTGGCAGATGTTCGTTGATTAGTATACAGATATCTTTTATATTTAATACTGCAATTACACCCTCTTCTAGTATTTCGAATTCAAATAATTTCATGGAGTAACTGTCCCGTTGATGGTATTTACAATCGGGATATGTGGAAGGATAAGATATTGTAGATCAATCTGGCTACGCGGAAAGGGCATAAGGATAACATCACGTATGGTTGATGCTGCGCCATATCGAACTGTGAAACTTGCTAGTCCTAAGTTAGTTTCCTTGTCGAACATTGTGTAGATTAGATTAGCTAGACCGTTGTTTATAGTTTGGAAGTAGTAGACGTTAGGACCACCATAATCTCCATAAGGAATCACTGAATTTGTGTTAATCGCGTTCACCACCATCTGCACATTAGCATCTAGTGCTATTGTGTTCTGATTGGTAGAGATTAATAGATTCTGATATGGATACTGCATCTACTATTTATCGACTCTCTGAATTCTGGAGATGCCGCCTGATCTCGACTAACGAATTACCAATGCCTGCTCCCATATTAGCAATAACCAATACTATCGGAACGCATATCAACATAACAAGAGTTTCAGGAAAGGCAAGCATTAAAACACAAAGAGTGATGCCAATTACATTAATAATTCTGCCAGCCGTTACCGCAGCACTCTCATATTTAAGAACTTCTTCTATCGGCAATGCCTTTAGTTTATCTAACAGAGTTTTCTTCTGTTCACTCATATATCTGAACCTTTATATGTTTCGATGTCGGTAGTCAGAAAAGTCCAAACTAATAATGGCAACCAAAAAATTATAGACCATCCTAAAAACAGATTAATCCAAAAGCAAATGACTGTATGTTTGATATGTCTTGCTCGCCCAACCAATGTGGGGATAAACATAAATATTATTAGGAAGATAAGCACAAAAAGTTCAGTTATCATTTTTATCCTCTATATAGTTTTCTGGCTCGTCTAGGAATTTATCCAATGAATCATTATAATGTAAATCAAAAAGATTGTCGATGTATTCAGAGAAGAATAGTAAACCTAGAGCTAATAAGGCAAGTGGTAATGTTAATATAAATCCAAATGTGGCAGCGGTGTCCCGCCATATTAAGAACCTCATAGACAAATCACTAGGATAGGTTATACATTTCCGAAAACTGATCATTTGATTCTCTCTATTAAGTTTACTATTTATACCCTATAGACATATTCCAATACAGTTTTTATTGCATACATGATTTAGAGAACAGACTGTTACCTCTGTTCCGGGATCATTCATAATCTTATCAATAACCCTTTGTTGTGTTTCTGTAAGATTACCGAACTCGTTGAATAAATCTTCTATTTCGACAACATGAAATCCTGTAAGAAGATGTTTGTCTTCTTTCTCTGAATCGTGTTTAACTCGATCCATATATCGTACGTGCGCTCTTGCTCTAGCGTCATCTTCTATTGTTTTCATAGCACGTTTCTCACCTGCTTTGTATGCCCACCATACTGTTATTAATATAGCAAGAATAGACAATATTATAAAAAGAAAAATCATGTTATCCTCTGTTGTGAACGTTATAGTATACAGTGAATAGATTTATAGATCTATAAACCGAATTTAAGTTTGAATGCTTTTATATCTTCTTCGTAGCGAAATATAAGACCGCCTGCAATATCAACTCCATATGCACATATAGTATAGGTGTGATCAAACTGCCAGTTACCATCTGCTACATTATCGTGGCACCAGTCTTCAACAGTTCGGAAAAGCATATAGGATTCAACAACGTCAATATTACCAATTACATTTTGTAACCTTATATTTGCCATTAAATCCTCTAGCTAATTGGCAGTATTTATCTTCTATAAACCAAATTTAAGTCTAAAAGCTAACGCATCTTCTCTAGTTTCAAATCGTATTGTACCGGGATGGTGTGTACCAAATCCGTAGAGTTGCCAGTTAGATCTGCCAATAGTTCCATTTAGCCATCGTCGATATTCATTATTATGATCAAAGAATTTCCCATCGAAATTAAATTCTATAAAGTATTCTTCATCCATTGAATTTTAACTTTATTATTAGCCAGAGTTCTTCATGTACATCGAACATATTAGTCACATAAAATTCTCTATCTATTTTTCCTAACTTATGTATATACCATTGCCTCTGATCTTGTGTCTGCAACCACTCTGTTACATCTCTAGATACCAATATAGTATACCACATTACACCATCTACTTCAGCCTGAGCTTCTATTCTGTGGAAAGCATTAACGGACCCGTCGGTACTAGCCCATGTCACTTCTATACCTTGTTCCTTAAACTTCACACCATCCATTACATCCACCTTAATTTGAATATTACAGCATCTTCCTGTTCCAGGAATACACCTGCTAAATGACCATTCACATGACCCCATTCGGGCTCTGTATTTTCTTTTAACCAGTCAATCATGCCATCGGGTGCCTTAAATTCACCATACTTACCATGCGGAGGAAAAGCAACGTATATAACACCCTCTCCATATTCTCTAACTGACATCATGGTAATGGTTTAGCCTGTAGTTTAATCCACATAAATTCTTCCATGTCGCATTCGCCGAATGTCTCTTTTAAATCTTCCATTCGATTTTTATAATATCTAACTTCGTTATCTTCCTCACGCCATACTCTTTCCGCGAGTGTCAATGCCGTGCTATTATATAGTAATCTCGTCTCGAAATGTTCGTTAGAGATGCTATGAACATCGCGCTGCACCCAATACCTGCCTCGTACACCATACCAAGAACCATCTGCCTCGTAATAAAGATTTACCATATTATCTAAACATCAATTTAAAAACTAAAACATCTGCTTCATCTGCAAAGATTAGAAACTCAGTGTTTCCTACTCTATCTACTGTTCTTGTTGCTCTAAAGTCTTCTGATAACCATAACCAAATAGAAGTAACAAAAAACCCATCTCTATTCTGAATATCGTTACCGTAGTAATAAGCTACCATATTCTTCCAGTAGGGATATGCGTATAGTTTCATAGTCCGCTCATTAATTTAAACGCTACTGCATCCATCTCGTCTTCGAATTGTATAGAAATTATACGACCCAGGTAACCGTGCTTACGTGGCTCACGCACTACAACACCTCCGTGAGTCTTAGCCCATACAAGTAAAGGATACCTAGGCTTGACTACTTTAAAATAATTGTATTCTATGCTTATCATAATCCATACTTCAATCTAAATGCTGTAGCATCCTCACGCCTGACAAATGTTACAGCAAATACAGCCTTACCATAGTTATATTTCTTCATTCTAAATGCAGGGTTACCGCGCTTAGTTTTTGGTAATGCTGCCAACCAATGTGATTGTTCTATCAATACCTGCACATCAAGGTTGGCCACAGAGTCCATTATGTCGTTACCTTTTTTAAAGATGTAAATTGTTTTCATAAACCAAACTTTAATTTAAATACCAACAGGTCTTCTTCACTATCTAATAATACCATGTGATAATAGGTCTTACCGTCTAGATAAGTTTTACCACCATTATAATCCCAGACTGCATTATCACACATATGTATCCATTCGTTAATCACAGAATACTCTTTAATAGCCCATGGTCGATAAAGTCGTACGTGTATGCCTTCTTCTACTATCATAATCCAAACTTTAGTTTAAAAGCAATTGCGTCATCTTCTCTTACAAAATACAGAGTTTGATCACCATGTAATTCGAATGTTACTTTATTCGGGGACTGTTTTATTAAGTCATCTAACCAATCGCATATTATAGAGTCAGGTATCTTATCATCCATTGGCCAATATACTTTTATCATAATCCAAACTTTATCTTAAATGCAAGTGCATCTTCCTCGTAGAAGAACTCAATACTTTCTAGCATATTACTCCACCGCCAAACATTATTCTCAGTACCTAGTACTTCTTCCATCCACGCAATCATAGGAATAAAATCCATAAAGTTAACATTGCGTATGTCTACAATCATATTCCAAACTTTAATCTAAGTATTACAGCTTGTTCAGAATCTATGGTTACTCCACATAGATATCCCGGCCTGGATTTAGAAACACCCCAGCTAGAATAATTTTGATTTTGTTCTTCTATATTTTCATGTATCCAGTCTTCTAACTCTTTATTCTTAAGACGTTGATCATTGTATCGCTCCATACCAGCAAAACTAATATAACTCATATTCCTAGTTTTAACCTCATAATAATTGCATCCTCATCTGACATATCTATTCTATCAATAACAAAATCATCCTCACACATTGTATATGTGTATTGAATCTTATCATCGGCCAGCCATTGTAAAATTGTATTATACATAGGTAGTGGCAAACGTTTCATCTCAATGTACACCATCATACGCCCAATATTTAAGTTTAAAGGCTAATGCATCCTCCGAATTACCAAACGTAATAGTATCAGTAGCACTGCTCCAATGATAATCCTTTATATTGTTATCATCTAGCCAACCCTTCATTTCCTTATAGTATGCTATGTCCTGCCGTTGCTTAATATAAAAGCTATGTAAAGGATATATCATAATCATAATGCAAACTTTAATTTGATTATGGTAGCATCTTCGTCGTTTAGTATAAGTCCAAGAAACATTCCATTTCTAAAATCCCAATCAGGTTCTTCTATATTTTCTACTACCCAATTATAGACGTGTGACGGAATACCACCTATCCAGACTCCTGGTGCATTTAATTTTGGCAACCCTCTGAAGTTAATATATGTCATACAATAAAACTTAGTTTAAACATTAATGCAACTTGAGCTTCCTTAAAATAGATACCCTGTGCGTAACGATCCCCTGTACGGTATTCCCATGTTTCCCCTCGTGAACCTAAGTGCTCCTCTAACCAAATCATATAGCTATTCATAAGTCTAACCTTAACACCATAAGAGCGTGGATCATTATCTAAATCATGAAGATCAACATATGTCCAATTTGAAAAGTTTACATAACGTTTAGGAACACCCTTATGGTCTAGAGATTCGGAAATGTGATTGTCAATGGGAATCATAGACATAGTATAACAATGATTAAGTTGGATGTCAAGTGGGGAGGGTGGTTTGTATCTGGCGTCGTAGACGCGCCGTAAGCGCAATTTTTCTAGACTAGTTATCTACCGCTATAACTATTTTACTTCAGCGTGTATTACATTCCACCCAGGATTGCGTCTAAGCTCTAGGAGTAATTCTTGAAGTTGCATAATCCTATATTTATCTTGAGGGAGGTCCTATAGGATTACAGTAGAAAATTTGTGTAAAAATTTTTGGAGGGTAAGGATATTGTGACCGACCAAAGTTTTTCCGGGACCTATAGAGATAGAACGATTAGAAAGGAGGGACCTATAGAGATAGGCGAAAAAACATAGGGCACGCTTGCCCGCGCCTCTCTATCTTTACCTTTTTGTAAAATTACACGACTGACTGGGATTTTACAAAACTTTACATAACTTTACATAACTTTACATTACTGTGTCTCGCTTGCCACTGCACGCAACTAAATGTAAGTGCGAGGCAACGTGCTGCACGTTAGCACACGCTAACATACAGTCTCGCTGCTACTATGCACGCTACATGCATAGTAGCACGGGGGTGCTACATGTAACACATGTAACATAGCTTGCGCTATGCTACGTTATGTGTTAAGCAAACAAGCGCAATACAATTGCGTTTTGCGTTTGCACAACACTAGCATTATATTGCTTTGCAAGTAGCATTAAGTTGCTACATACTTGCGCGTTGTTAACTTTAATGCTAACAAACTTAGCACGTAAGTTTGTGTACACGCGCTGCTTAAAGTACGTTGCTTGCACAGCACGCGCTAATGCTGCTACTGTAGCGTGCTGTGCTGCTGTGTAGCGTGCTGCGTTAGCTGCATTTTGTGCGCGTACTTGCAACAGCGTAATAAACGCGCTGTGCTTTACGTTTGTGTTAGCTTGTGTTTTAACAAGCTGCTGCTGTGCTTTTGTAAGTTTACGCATAATTGCTTTACTTTGTTTGTGCTGCACATTATTGTACAGTGCTTGTATTATAACGCTTTTTTGTGCTGCTGTGTGCTACTTTACAAACTGTTACACTTTAGCATTTCATGCTGCATTGCTCAAGTTGCACAGCGAGGGGTTAATGTTTTATGCGCTGCACACTGCCTCGCAATTATTTTAAGCTTGCTGAAAATTTTTAACGAGAGCTGTGCTATAATATGTTTAACGCGCAATGTATAACTGTAACTATACTTTTTGGGCCTCGCTTAGCAAATAGCAATAATGCAGCATGAACTTGTTAGATGTAACAGTTTGTAAGTTGCAAAAATACAACACACAAAACATAAAAAGTGCGCTATAATAATAACACTGCACAGCAATAATGCTAAGTGCAGCAACTTAGTAAAGTAAACAATTATGCTTACATTAGCTTACGCGCAAGCTGCAATTGCAGCGCACAAAAACAACAAAGTAAATGCTACGCGCATTAGTGCTTTGTTGCAACAATACAACAACACAGCTACAATCGCAAACGTAACGCAAGTTACGCAAGTGCAATGCAGCGCGGCAAACAAAAATGTTGTTATACAAAAAGTAACACGCGCAAGTGTGTTGCTGTTTGCTAACGCATTAAATTATGTTGCTTGCGTACAACGCAGCGCAGCTAAAATTGCAGACAACGACGCTGCTGCAATCGCGCAATTTACAGCAAGCGCAGCAAGCTTTACGCACGATGCTAACTGCTACAGCATTGTTACAAACAACAATAGCGCACAGCAATATTTGTATTTGCACTACAACAACGCGCAAAGTGTGTATGTATTAAACAACACAATTATTAGTGCTGCAACTGCTGCAAGCTTTTGCAGTGCAAGCGTAGCAAAAGCAATGTTGCAAACAAGCAACACTACGCACAATGTTAGCAATAACGTAACGCATAGCATTTGTGTACGCACTGTAAAGTTGCAAAACATTGTGCGTTTAGCTGCGCTAAAGCAAGTGTTGCAGTAAAACAACAAGTAGCGCAAGCTACTTAACGCAAAGCGCACTATTTTAGTGCGCTTTTTTATGCGCGTTATAATCGTGCTGCATTGCTCAAGTCCTGCAACGAGGGGAAGTGCTGCTGTGTCGTGCTACTGTTTTTAAAGACGTACATGCGTGCAAAGCGAGGGCAACACATTGTTACATCTTGCTTTTAGGCTAAGCTTAGTCTACATCCTTTAAGCAAGATGTAACACACACGCGCATCTCGCTATTGTTTTTAAAGACGTACATGCGTGCAAAGCGAGGGGTCACAATATTGCTAACCTATCTACCATTTTGCTGTGTCCGTGCTGCAGGTTTTTTACGTATTAAAAACCTAATACGAGAGGGTGCTTTGACATTTATAAGCAACTGTAGTAAACAGCGTTTAAAAGCAATACTGCTACTCTGCTATTAACTTTTGTTTTAGTGCTGCTGTAGCGCGTTTTAAGCTGCTTGCTGCACGTTGTAAACTAGCTGTGTAAAGCAAGCACGCAACACAAAGGTGTGTCTCGCACTAGGATTTTTAGGTTACTCAACCCTGCAGCAAGGCTATGCAGCTTTTGGGATTAAGGTTGAAATTTTACTTGTCCTATCCTGTGATAGGATATACAATAGAACTTATGCAACAACAGAACACAACGCAAAACACAAATAGCAATATTGCAATTGCGTGCAAATCGTGTTGCAGGATTTTTAGCCTGCCAAACTTTGCAACGAGAAGGAAGGGTCCTCGCTATGCACGCTTAAGAACGTGTTTTGGAAAAGCGAGAGGGCAGTTCCTCGCTGTAAATTTAAAATGCCCCTCAAAATTGCAGCACGACCTGCAAAGATGTAACAGTGTGTAACAAAGTACACACTGTTGTTTAAATGCTACACAGTTAAGTAAGCCAGCCCATGCCGCTGTCCAAGCCTGCGCCGTCGTAAATGTACTCGCCCACAAGCTCAAGCATACCGTCGTCGTTACGCACAAAGCCCATCCAAACAAGCTCTGTTTCCACTTGCTCGTCAAAGTCGTCGCCCGTACACATTCCCATAAAGTCGCAGCTTTCGTCGTAATGCACTGCTGCTGCGCGTTGTTGCGCGTGTGTTGCTGTTGCGTTAAACATTTGCTTGTCCTTTTTGTTGCTAAGTGTTTATTATACTGCACAAAGCATTTCATTGCAAGCTTTATTTTGTAACAACGCTGCACTGTTCAAAGTCCTCGTCGTCAAACAGTTCCATTTCCAAACACAAGCAAGACTCAAGCAAGCGTACTTCGCCAGTTGCTTTACACTGTATTGTGTACGTTGTCAAGCTATTGCCCTCGTACGCCCCAGCATCAGCTGTATCCAACACAGTGTAATGTTTGTTTTGCATTTGCTGCTCCAGTTTGTTGCTATGCTGTATTATAGCACAGAAACAGCGCATTGCTGCGCTGCTTTACACTTAATTTAAAGTGTTACACGCAAGCAGATCGCCCTGCAAACTGTAAGCACAAGCGTAAATGCGCCCAGGTTCTTTGCTGTCGCTTGTACACAACGCTTGCAAGCGTATTTCGTCAACGCCCTCGTACTGCACAACACGCACTTTGCTTGCTGTAAATTTGTTGCTAAATGGCAACTGTTTGCACTTAACGCTAATATTGTTTACAGTTATAATCATACAGTTCCTTTGTTGCTAAGTGTATATTATACTGCAAATTGAAACTAAACGCAAGCACTGTTACAACTTGTTACAAAACCTATGTATGTTTTTCGCGCAACGTTCCAAATCCATTCTTCAAATCTGCCTGCGCGATTTTGGTTTGCAAATCCACCTCGGTGCTTTTGGTAGGTTGGGCAACCTCTGGAGCAAGGGTATCCACAAACTCCTGCGGGTCTGTGTTGGACTCGTCCCAACGCTTGTTCACAATGCCCACACCTGCCATAAACAGGAGTACACAGCACAGCAATACCAAGTACACTATCACAATCGTTGCAAGCATTTGAAACTCCTTTGTTGCTATGCTTGTATTATAGCGCAGTTGGAAGGATGTGTCAAGCCTTATTGTCTAGCTAGGCACCCTGTAAATTGGTACGTCTCGATGTAACGCCCGTACGCATCCTGAACGTAACTACGCGAGTATGTTGCGTCCGTACCCTGTGGGCAGATGGGCTGCTGTTGCTGCTGCTGCAAGGGCGAAACTGGGTACACCTGCGGTGCAGTTGGATACACAATCACCTGTGCTGGCTCGCTTGGGCGTGTCGCGCCGTAAACAATTGCACCTGTGATGAGTGCAGGCACGAACCAACCAATCCCTGGGCCACCTCTGTAGCCGTTGCCACCGCCGCCCCAGTGACCTTGCCGATGCTGTGCCTGGGCTGCGCTTGCTAAGGCAAGACCGAGTGCAATTGCAATAAATGTCTTCTTCATGGTATCTCCTTGTTGCTAAGTGTATTATAGCACACTTAGCAACTTTGTGCTAGTAGTTTGCGTTTTGTTGTACTGCTGCTGTGTCGTTTTTGCACAACAACTTGTCTATGCTTTCGCTGTTGCAAGCTTGCGCGTTAAACGCTTTATCGCGCAACTGTTGCGCTGCTACAACTTGTGCAACATACGCGGTTGTTAGCTGTGCTTTGTTTTGCACTGTTGCAACGTAATGCGCTGTGCGCTGCTGCACGCTTGTACGCAAAGGTTGTGCAAAGCTAAACGCAATAAACGCTGCTTTGTTGTTGCGCTGCAAGCTTATTGTGTAGTACAGTGTATTTGCGTTTTGCATTTTGTGCGCTTTGTTTGTTGCTATGCAGCTATTATACTGCTAAGTGAAACAAAGCGCAAGCTTTATTTTAACTGTTACAACTTAGAAAGCCTCGTAGCTGTACTCTACTTTCTGCCCCATCGCTTCGAGGTCAGCCTTTGCTTGGTTGAGCATACGCGATTTTGCCAGGAGTTTGGCGCCTCGCAACTCACCATCGCACGTCAATGCCTCCGGGCTGAGGTCGCTGAGCAGCCGGTCTGCAAGTGTCTGCTTTTGCGCGGCGGTGAGTTGTTTGGTATCCTCGGGGTAGGTGGGAGCAGTGGTGAACCATTGTGCAAACTTGTTTTGTTGCTGGATAAACTTTTTAAGCGACATACTAACTCCTGTTTGTGTTGCGATGTATGTATTATAGCGCCATAATGCGCTCCAAACAAGCCTTATTTTAACTGTTACATCTATAATGTCGTGCTGTTTAAGATCAATAGACCAGTTTAAATGTTACGAGGTTACGTCTGAATCTGTTGAACCTTAGGGCTTTAGACTCAGTTGTCCCTGAACTCTCGCTATAGTGATTCTAAACGGTCAAAGTCCTGTTACGAGGTTACAGGTCTAAGACATACAGATCTTAGATTTTTGCCTGTGATCATAGACGCCTAAGGTCCGATTCTCGCTATAAGGATCAGAACCTAAGATTAGCTCTATGCGAGGCCTAGGCATAAAGTCATTGACCTTAGGGGAGTATTGCCTTATAATTTCATTATGGACCATTAGGAGGGGAAGCTCTGACTTGTCCCCAGC
>Ga0214165_1000608_pt1 | contig 23754 bp, 10 predicted proteins | sample TroBogypolimnion_34_FD_153004 | JGI IMG/M metagenome (GOLD analysis project Ga0214165, IMG submission 153004) | Freshwater microbial communities from Trout Bog Lake, WI - Practice 03JUN2009 hypolimnion v3 | ecosystem: Environmental > Aquatic > Freshwater > Lake > Hypolimnion/Profundal zone ... | reverse complement strand
AGGGTGCCTGCTCAGTCATGGGGGTGTCAGGCTCAGGCCCCTGGCTAGGCAAATCCTCCTGCATGTAGTTATCTTGGTTATCCTCGTCGCTCTCCTCCATAGTCCCTGGGGACCCAGGTGCTTGCAGGAAACCAATGCCACCAGTGGGCTGGCTCATGTACTGGTTTTGCATATTAGTGAAATCAGTCAATGATTGATGACCTGATTTTCACAGACTCTCAAAAACAATCTCAATTAGACGGCAGCGACTGCTTACGTCTCAAAAAATCTTTTTTTTATTCCTTTTGGATGAACGCAAGGTCCTGCTCATACTTGGCAGGGTCCTTGGATTCTTTGTATTTGGTCATAACGTAGTTCCGTTGGTAGCTGAGCACTAGGACAGCGTTGTCAATGGTGAGCATCTGGTCTGGCTTCTTTGGGACAATAGCAAACTCAGCAAAGTTTTGCAGTTGGTGCTCAGTGAGCATGGAGACGACTTGTGGCCGTGACAGCACCATTTTGGTATGCCCCAGTGTGAGCATGTCCACCCTTGCCCTGCACCTGATGCTGTTAAAGGCGCGCTTCTCTTGTGTGCCCAGATTCATCTCCCTCTTCTGTGCCTTTAAGTGCTCAATGCAGGTGTACTTGCGCTTCTCTGGCTTGAACTTGCTCAACGGGAGGAGCTTGTTGCACGCCTTGCAGAACCGCATGCCGGATTGCTGCTCTGTGAGGAGCATGACATGCTGGGGGTGCATTGTTTTTGACATTGCTTTCAACATTTTTTTTTGGTTATTATACGGCTGGCTGGTTCTGTCTGATTAGAATCTTTTTTAACTAGCCTGTTTACACTGGCCAGATATTACTTGTGTTAAGTGTAGCATTCACCCAGCCATACTATGGTCCAAGTTTTACCCCAAAATTATTTAAGCCGGCAGTTTAAAACAAAAGATGGCGCTGTATATTGCATTCCAAAAATCAGCAGACTCGTTCATCAAGCAGATCGTGAAGACCCTTGCGGGCCCGTACGTCCACACTGACATAGTCATAAAAAGGAACAACACGCACACGGTCTACTCTGCCCATATGGACAGCAGCTTTTCCATGACCACAGGGGACTTTAGCGACCTAACGCATGACTTTTTGATGGTCGCTGTGAGCGAGGAGGAGCTGAGGCGAGTGGTGGCGTCGTGTGAGGCCTGTGTCAAGAGCAGGATCCCCTACAACACCCAGGACATGATTTTGAGCCAGGTTCCATTAAGGAACCCAGTGGAGCAGGACCTGTTCAACTCCCCCGCCCTGTTCTGTGCCCAGGCAGTTGTGTTGATTTTAAGGTCCTGCCTTGACCCGAATCGCGGGCTGCTTGAGAGCTTGGCGGCCGTGAACAGCAGGACCGTCAGTCCGTCCCAGCTGTACGAGTGCATGGCCTTTGTGTGTGCGTCGAGGAATGCCAACCAGGTCCTTGAGCAGAGGCTTAGGAGCTGTGTTGTACATGGCTTTTTGGATTGACTGTTTTGCCTTGGCCACAAGGAGAGCAGCTTATGCTATGGTTAACTAACGCTAAAGCAGTTGGAGTGTATATTAAACAGTTTTAAGTTCAATTTTTGTACATGACATCTAGACAGCGGATAGCTTATTCCTGCATGATTGTCGTTTGGATACTGACTTTTTTCAATACAGCACATCATGTGGTAGAAAACAACAATCCACGTCACATGGTAAAGGAAAGGGATTTGAGTTGCAATAAAGGTAAGGAAAACACCATGTTGATGAGATACACAGCGCTAAATGGAGTGGCATACGAATTTGATATAGCATTACACGCTCCAGAATTGGACCAGGTAATTTCAAAGGGCATCAAGCAGGGGCTCTTTGGACCCAAGGGCACTTACCCCAGCGTTGATGAGCTTCACTCCATTTGTGAGTTCAAATTTGCTAAGTGTGGAAAGGGTGACGTGCTGGTAGAAGTAGGGAGTGCAGTAGGAATGGTGAGTCTTTATGCAGCGACTAGAGGCATGACGGTGTATGCGTTTGACCCACTACCGCCAAATATTGAGTTGTTAAAGGCAAGTAGGTGCATGAATAAACTACAACAGAATCTCACCATCATCTGGGGGTTGGTTGGATCCCAGAGTGACCCTGTTGGGAAATGGATTGAAAGCGAGCCTGGTAACCTAGCAGCAACAATGAGGGGTGGTGGTCGAGTGAGAGCAAAGGTCAGTGTTGTTACTATAGACGAGACAGTGGCAGAGCAGAGCATAGAACTCTTGCTATTAACATGTCAGGGGTGTGAACTTGATGCTCTAAGAGGGTCTACAGCACACCTGAAGTCAATTCCCACAGTGGTCTGGCGACATCATTCAAAGGAGAGATCTTTGGAAATAGCACGGGTTCTGAGTGGATACCACTTCTTCAGCTTAGAGGATGCCAGGGCAAGGGGTGGCAAACCACAGCCCATTCACAGCATCACAGACTACCTTTCCACTGCTTTACCTGCTGGGTCCCATCCTAACATCCTCTCAGTTTTGGCTTATCCATACCCTTGATGGCGGACAATTCACGCCTGGCCTGAGCATTGTGAAAGCATTTGAGTTTTTTTATTGAATACCTTATTATGTGTTTTTGTTTACTAGACTATAGCATGGTCAACCAAGTCAAACACTTCAATCAACTAGCATAGCCGCCTTGGCCACAAGGGAGAGCAGCTTAGGCAGGAGCATGCAGGGGATGTAAACTAGGAAGGACCCGAATGCCATGCCAATCCCCACCACCACCACCAAAGGGATCAGCTTGACCAGGGTCACCCAGAAGCAAAAGGTGCAGGCGGGGAGGGACTCGCCCGCCTCGATCTGCGCAGCGCGCGTCAGCATGGCATCGGACAGAGCGTCCCAGCTCCCGATGATTCCAGCCGAGTTCCTGCATAACCCAATGCTGGTGTAGCAAGCCCCGTAGGCTAGGGTGTCCCTCCATCCCAGGAAGGCCATGGGCGGGGTGGAGCAAGGGACCAGGCAGCGTGTCTGCGCTGGGTCTGCCAGGCAATCAGGGGACACCTGCAGCTCAAGGGGGATGGCGATCTGATAGGGGAAGAGCTGGTTGAGGGTGTAGACCACATCATCCATGAGGCAGGTGGGGAGCATGGGGGCGCACGTGAGGGCCATGCCATACGAGTACCAAAGTAAAAAGGGTATGAACCCTACGAGCATTAGGGCTGTGCCCAGGATGGGCATGCCGATCAGCCCTGAAACGTAGGCCACTATGATGTAGAAGAGGAACAGCAGGATCGCTGAGGCGAGCAGGTCCTTCCTGTGCTTGGTGCAAAAGGTCACGGCCTCAAAGTCGCACTTGAGGAGCGAGGTAGTTACTGTGAAGATGTTGGTTTCGGAGTTGTCGCTGAAAAACTGCCTTACGTACCCTGCCTGGAACCCCACAAGGCTCCAGAGGGTGTGGTATGCAGAGGCTATCCACGAGTCCTCTGTGCCTGTGTCCACACTTGGCTCAGTTGGCTGGTTTGCGTAGCAGGTAAAGTTCGGGAGGTTATCCCAGAGCCCCCTTGGCGGGGTAGGGGCTTTAACGTAGGTGCTGCCGAAATAGCGGGTCAAAACGGAGAGCAGGTCGTGCAGGATGTTGAGGAGGGCTGTGGCCACGTCGCACTGGGAGGACGCTATCTGTGTAAGGAACGGCGGGGGCCAGCTGAAGGGCCCTACCAGCCAAGTGTTGGCAAACTGGATGTTGGTGTTAGGGTTCGTATTTGAGTCCTGCGAGTTCAACAGCCGCCTGCCATGGTGGTGATGTCTATGCTCCTCCAGTGCACCCTCTTCATCCTGCTCTTCGTCCTCTGCCTGCTGTGCATGCTCAGCCCCGCCCTGATGAGCCGTGCCCGGCCGGCTGCTAGGGAATGCGTGGCTCCAGTTTCGTGTGACCTGGAATCTTCCCCCCAGATCGAGGGACATGGATCGGAGGGAGAGCACGGCTGCGTATAAGGGCTTGATGAATGGCGAGTGGGCTGCGGCGAAGAGCATGGCTTCCGGGTTTCTGAGCAGCTGCACCAGCACCCATTTCTGGGCCAGCGCTGCTGCAAAGTCATCCGTGGACAGCAGAAACCCGTCCCTCCCCTTGAGCGAGGTGAGGTTGTATTGCTGGATGGTCCTGCGCCCCACCGTCCTCCAGTAAGCACAGGAGTGGAGCTGCAGGGTGTCTGTTGGGCCCAGGGCGGGTGAGCCGTGGGACTGCTGGTACAGGTGCGCCAGGGAGCTGCAGGGCTCCGCCGTCCCGTTCCAGTCCTCCAAGAGAATCCCATGCCCCTCGTCTGGCAGGTAGTACTCGGACTGTGCGCTGTGGACCTGGAACTCTGGCTTTGAGGGGTTGCCCAGGAGTCTCCTGCCGAAGGAGGAGCTGAGCGGGGCCATACCTAGGCCCACCGCCATGGTGAGGGCACTGGAGCCCTGATTGGAGCCCTGATTGGAGCCCTGGTACACCTGGGCGCAGTAAATGTAGGCAGGGTTGAGGTAGATGCACCTGGCCAGCGAGAGCGAGTCCCAGTTGAGGGCAGTCACCTGCTGGGACTTGTCAGAGCCCACCAGGTACCCGCACATGCTGTTGGGGGAGGTTATGGGGACTGGCTGCCCAGGGAGCTGGCTGCACTGCTGGATGGGCTGGTTCTGGAAGACACAGCCGCACGTGCCGACCCCAGTGCTGTCAGTCACTATGCACTGGACCTGCTTTGTGCAGGCGGTGCATGGCTGGTTCCCGTATGACATTGAGTCCAGGCCCGTGAAGAGCTGGCAGGTGGTAGTCGCGAAGTAGCACTGGTCGTTGCTGGTGCACCTAGTGGACTGAGTGGTGGGGGTGTTGCAGGTGCACATTTTGGTCAGGCTACTGCAGCCGAAGACGCTGAAGCCCGGGTTGACGTCAGGGCAAGCCCCGCAGACGATGGGGTTGGACATGCCCACTCCGCTGTAGCAGGTGTCTGACTCTGTGCATGACAGGAGGTTGCTTGAGCCCACATCCCGCTGGGAATCCGCCCAGCAGCGCGTGGCGACCATCATGGCGCCGCTCTGGTCGTAGGATCCAACCAGGGAGGGGAAGGTGCAGTTGAGGATATGGGTGATGTTTTGCATCTGGTAGTTAAGGCAGGTGGTGTCGCTGGTGATGTACATCTCCATCGTGTCGATTGCTATGAAGACGTCCTGGAAATTAAAGAGGGTCCAGTTATCAGGGTAGAGGGACATGAGCGCTGCGTTTTCCTGGCTCTGCACGATGGCCGAGGCGATGCCTGTGATCAGCCCGAGCTCCGGGTTGCTGGCTATCGCTACGGAGGCTGCCATTTCCGCCACCCCCTCCAGGGTCGACGCCAGCCCTCCTCCCACTGCCCCCGCTGCCATGGCTGCATTTTTCTTTTTGTTTTTTGTCTCCGCCTTGTCTGCGGACAGCCCCTCCTTTTTGGACTGCTTTGCGCTGTCCATGTTGTCCTGCTTGCTGCGGCTCTGGTCGTTGCTGAGTGCGTACTGGAAGCCCTTTACGAACCCCATGCTCTCCAGTTTCGACAGGGCGTCCATCCCCACTGTGGTGAATATCGCGTCCATGGCTGCGTTGACCACTGTGAACCCCGTCTGGCACATCTGGGCGATCTGCCTGATGCCCCCCAAAAGGGATGGGGCCAGGTCGATGGCGATACCGCACCAGACCTCCAGCCAGTACCTGTACGCTGTGTTTGCGTAGCCGCACGTGTTCTGCAGGAAGGTGTAGATCTTCGTCCCCACGCTGCCCATATGGAAGAGCATGTCGAACATGAGGTTGCTGAGCACCCCCATGAGGTCTTGGATCGCCTTGATCATGCTCTGCCAGTAGTAGACGATCTGGGCCTCCAGCACTGCCTTGTTGCCAGAGTGGGCCATCGACAGCGCGTCGACTAGGATGTTGATGGCGTAGAAGAGCACCAGGGCCATGGTGTCCACCACGTCCCTGCAGGCCTGGAGGGCGATGTACATGGCCATCACGGGGGTGGCTGCGCACCGGTTGAGTACGGCCTCGTTGTTTGCTATGATGGCGCTGAGATGGCTGGGGCAGGCGCCAGGGGCTATGCGCGTGTAGAAGCTGGATACAGTGCCGTGCACAAACTCCTGGTTGCTCACGTCCCACATGGAGGGCTGGTACAGGAAGGGCTTGAGGGCGCAGCTGGAGGACCCGCTGGCCAGGCAGTTGGCCTCCCTCACTAAGGCCTGCGCCTGGCTGACGGCCGTGCACAGGTTGTCCAGGTCCGAGTTGATCAGGCACACGTCCACCGTGGACATGACGTTGGGGGTGTTCCTGGTGAGGGCCCTGATCTCCTTGTAGCATGACTGGAAGCGGTCCTGGCGCCAGTCCGCCTCGAGTATGCTGCCCTGGCAATCGCCCGTTTGGAGTTCGGCCGTGGTGTTGCAAAAGACCCAGTTGCTGGGCCACTGTTGGGGTTTTGCTGTGGATGGGCTGGGCATTGGCCCTTGGGCCTGATTTTGGGTCTGATTGACAAAGAGATCCTGGGGCGACCTGAGGAGGGTCCCCATGAAGTCCTCGTTCCACGCCGACTGATTGATGAGGGAGGAGCAGTTTGGGGTCCCTGAGCACAGCATGGCCATCAGGTCGGCTGCCACCGCCCTGGAGGAGGAGAAGCGGAACGGTATGCCGAAGCTAGATTCTGCTGGGATGGTCCTGCCGTTGGAGTTGACAAAAGTTGGGGGTGGGGAGCACTTGGAGCACATCGTCCGCTGGGTCTGCACGGCCGACACCATCTGGTCCAGGGGCGTCGACTGCTCCTTGCTGAGCGTCTGGCTGGTCCCGTCCTCGCACGACACTGTGATGGATGTGGTAGTCTCCGATTGCTTGACACAGCGCGTAGTGAGGATTTTGGCGACAGTCGCTGGAGTTAGGGTGGCAGCCCTCCCCGTGTGGCAGACCCCTCCTTGGTCCAATGTGGAGGACCCTGGCACTGGGGCGGGTGGAGCGCCCGGCTTGTACCTGTACTGGAACGGCCTCAGCCGATCCAGGAGATGGCATTTCCTCCCCACCGTGTCCGAGCCCTGGGTGTACTGCCCCTTGATGGTGGTCCCGTCCCTGAGCTGCCCGTCCAGGTAGGGCCAGTCGAACTGCATCGTGCACGGGGAGGCTGTGCCGTCCTGGGCCTGAGGGGTGAAGGCCACGCTCTGCACCCACTGGCCCTGGAGGGCCTGGATGGTCCTGGCCAGCGAGCAGTTATGGGACACGTCGGATATCGGGATCTGGCACTGCCCCTGGATGGACTGCTGGCTGGTGGGGCAGTAGCAGAAGCCGTTGCTGGTGGTGTATCCCCCCAGGGAGGAGCTGTTGCGCTGGAGCACTTGCGTAGGGTGGGAGGAGAGCCCGCCCGTGATGCTGTTGAATATCAGCCTCGCCCTTCCAGGACTGGGGATGGACGGCGCAAAGTCGCTGCCAGGGATCGAGCCGCTGTAAAAGGCCATCCTCCTGACGGGGCAGTCCCAGGCCCAGCTCCCCCTGTTGGCCTGCTCAACAGCGTGCAGCGCATCCTCCGCCTGGAAGGCCGCCTGCAGGCCTGGGATCCAGTCCTTTGATTCCATTGATTTCCAGTCGGGCATGTACCCTGCCTGTGCCTGGAGGAGGGTCTTTGAGACGTACATGTAAGGCAGTCCTCCAGTCACTGACACGACCTCCAGGCCGATTCCCACCGCGCCTATCTCATCCCCTGGGATGTTGAGCACCCCGTAGTCAGAGGAGGATATCTGTCCACCAAACAGGGGATTGTTGCCCCTCGGATAGATCCCGCCAGGCTGTGGCCAGCTTGTGACGTTGTTGATCCCGTACAGGTGAGGCACGGTCGGATGGTTGAGGACGGACTGTCCCCTTCCCCCTCCCACCATCCCCTGGGGGTTCAGGCAGATGCTGTCCTGGTTGTTGAGCTCCACGTAGCACAGGTTGGTGGGGGCGTTGGTCATCACGTCCTGGTAAGTGGCGTGCTGCTTCTGGCGGGACGAGCAGGATGATGCGCTGTACGGGAACATGTAGGAGGTCCTGTACTGCCCCTGCAGGTCGGGGCAGTGGGGGCAGGCGAGGGTGTCGAAGGGCCAGATCACCTCCTGGCCATCGCTGAGCCCGCTCGCCTGCTGCACGTCGCACGTGTCGTACGGGTTCCACTGGCCGCTCATCCAGGGGACCCATGGCCTGACGCTGCTGGCTGCCGCCCCTGTGCCACTTTCGAGGCAAACCCTGTTGGACATGAGCTCCCCGATTCCGCAGCGCGCTGTGTCGTTGAAGATGGAGCCCAGGAGGACCTGGTCCCACCGTCTCTCGGAGTTTGCAAATGCAAACACGCCTCCCCTGGCCAGGAACGCGGACGAGGCCTTCCAGTTCAGCTGCTTCCCGCTGGGGACCAAGGGGGCTGCCCGCTGCCTCAGGCTGGCAGTGAAGGCCTTGAGGGCTGCGTAGTTGGGGTCGTTGCAGGTGGTGAAATCGACCACCGCGTCCGTGATTGTGCACATGATTTCCTTGGTTGTGTCCGGGTTGATGTTGCTCATGTAGGACTGGATAGGGGTGACGTCGTAGCCCCAGCCAGGGAAGTAGGCGTTGTTGTACCTGAAAAGGTCGAACTCGTATAGCGTTACATTCGGGGCCCCGTACTTCAGGAGGTTGGAGATGAATCCGCTCTGAAGGCTGGCCCAAACCCGGTCGAGTAGGCTGCTCAGGGACTGGTAATCGTCCTGCGTAGGGTATCCACAGGCCTGGGGACCTGTCTGGTACACGAGGGGATAGGTGTGGCAGGGAGCGAGTCCGCACATGAGCCCTGACCCCCCAGCCCCCGGCTGCCAGGTCTGCGTGGAGCAGGGGGAATTTGAGCTCATCAGAGTGGTGGGCACGTTGAAGTAGGTGTACTCCTCCAAGAGGTCGTTGAAGACGCAGGCCTGGGTCCCCAGGGCGACGGTGTTCCTTGTGAGGGCCCCCACGTTCTTAGGGGGGGCGTAGGCTGAATCCATGTCGCTGTACAAGGAGTAGTCGGCGTATTCGAGGGTCAGCGTGTTGAGGATCTCTAGCTTGTACTTCTGGAAGCAGGCTCGCAGGGCCATGTCTTGTGGGTACGAGAGCTTGAGGGGCCACCTCACCCCTGGGCTGTAGTCGAGCGTGATGCACTGTTGCAGGATGCTGTTCAGTAGGCTGGGAATGGATGGGAGACCGTTCTGCACCTTGGAGTACCCCTGCAGAGTGGTGAACTTGCCTATGGCCTGCAGGTAGCTGAGACCCAATGCGTCGAGGACGGCAGCCTGCGCGTCCACTGCGCAGACCGTATCGTACAGGGCCGCCAGGAGCTGCCGCCCAAGCGTGCCCAGGCTGGCCTTGGAGGCCCAGACCTGGCTGTTGGCGCAGTAAGGCACCATGTCGCAGTCAACGCCCCAGAGGCTGCAAATCGCGCTGTATTCGGGCACGCTGGCGACGGCTGGGATGGACCTGTTCACCCAGACAGAGTACGCCCTGATGGCGCTAACGATGTCAGAGCGCCTGTATCCAGCGAAGAGCCTGGTGGAGTCCAAGGGCTGGCTTGGCGGCTGGCCCAGGACAGTGGCCAGGGTCTGGCTCTGGGAGTAAGGCACGCACTGTATGGTGGTGGCGGACGGATTCACCTCCACGCCCGCCAGGTACGTGCACTGGTATATCCAGGCCAAGGGGATCTCGTAGAGGGCAAACATGAAGGGGTAGTAGACCGCCGCCACCGAGCCGTTGTACCTGTTGGGCTGCATGGACAAGTAGAGGCTGTTGAAGCAGTCAGTGCCAGATACGTGGGCAGCCAGGGAAGCATCGCTCTGCTGGAACACGCCGAACAGGGCCTGGAGGTTTTCGTTGTTGGCCTTGATGGTGGCGTGATCTGAGGTGTAGGACGCCTGGATGTTGCTGCAGATGCCCAGGGCTTGGGCCCTGTTCACCACAGGGTAGCAACCAACCTCGTCGCTGGCAGCGTTCGTGCAGGTGCACGTATCCAGGACCTGTGTGCTCCTGGGATTGCAAAAGGCGGCGTAGAGGGGCAGGACCTTCTGGTCCAAGATGCAGAGCTTCTGGTTGCTGTCGTAGTATGCTGCCACCCCGCACCTGAAGATGTCGTTTGGGTTGTAGGGGATATTCACGCTGGGATAATTGTTGTAGGTCCTCTGGACAGGGGCCCCGTTGGATGTGAATGGGTACGCGTAGCAATTCTGCAGCGTGTCGCAGTTGATGATGGTGTTGGGCGCAGCAAGGGCAGACGTGTTCATTCCAAGGAAGCCAGTGCTGTTGGCGCCTGTGTACGGAAGCCTGGCTATGGAGGTGCCGTCCGAGTTGTAATTTCGGAAGAGGCCTGCGTACGTGATGGGGTACGGGGTGTTTGAGTTGTCCACGATCTGATTCTGGAGCACAGCGCTGCTGGGGGAGCATCCTACCATCTGGAGGCCGCTAGGACCCCTGAGATGCTCGTAGTCCCTGTCGCACACAGTGGGGAGGACGGGGAACTGCTTGGGGATCGTGCTGCTCTGCGGCCACCAGACGGAGGAGTTGAAGGGCAGGCTGCACTTTCTGGAGTTGAAGGAGCAGTACGAGCTCGAGCATGAGCCGCACGAGCCCACGCTGATCAGCGCCAGGCTGTAGTAGTACCAGTTCTTGTTGGAGCACATCCCATGCCCGACCAGCCAATCCGGGACATACTCCCACGGGGAGGCCCCGTCCGTGTAGTAGGTGTCCGAGTTGGTCTCGTCGCACCTTTCAGCCCAAACGGATGCCTCTATGGGGGCTGTGATGCTGTTCAGATAGGTTATGTAGGCCTGGGCGCAGGTGCCCGTCCCGTCGCACATGTACCCCAACGGGCAGTCCATGTGCCTGTAGCACCTTGGGTAGGCGGCAGCGGGCGCAAAGTCAGAGCTCATGCACACACCCGCTGGGAGCAGGCAGAAGAAGGAATTGGGGCAGTTGGAGTTGGTTGAGCACGTCTGGATGGCCCAGTCCGAGCACCCCTGCCCCCAGCCGTTGCCCCCTGCTTGTATGTCGTTTAGAATCTGGGACATGGTGCCTATTCCAAACGACTTGGAGGCAGGGTAGGTGGTGTCTGTTGCAGAGGGCATGTTGGGGACCGTCCCCACCGAGTGGAGGGAGGAGTCCTGAATTCCGGTCTCGTCAAACCAAGGGACGGAGGTGCTGTCAGTGCTGCACTGCTCAGGCCCGAAAGTGCCCACCCCAGGCGTGGACGGAATGGAGGGGTCCAGCGCGTCAGGCCCTGCCTGTCTGGTGCATATGCGCATCTGGTTGGTCTGGATCAGTTGACCCATGTTGGAGGCCCTGCACACACCCCCTCCGCCCAGCTGGGTGTCAATGATGGAGGCCGTCCTGGTCAGGTCGTGCTGATACACCATCTTGACCATTGTGAATTCGCCTGGGACTGTGGTCCTCTCGACAGCAAAGGCGGAGTCAAACGTCCTGTACCCCGTCTGGTCGCTGGAGCACGGCATGGTGGCGTGGTATCCCACTGGGATCGTCTGGTCCGTTGGCCACCAGTCCGCCAGTACATCGCAGTGCCTGCCCGTAACATTGAGGAAGCCCTCCTCGGTGGCCCAGTCGCCTCCCCTGGGTAGATTCCCGACTGTGTCCCCAGCCGAAAGGATAGACTCTGTGAAGGTTGCTTGGTCAAACACCTCCAGCGGGGAGACGGTCCACCCCCCTAGCGGGATGCTGTCTGAGACCATGCTCCTTGGGTCGAACGGGATCTGGCATGAGGGGATGAACAGGTTAAAGTATGGCTTGCTGGGGCCGCAGGTGAATTGTGGGCAGTTGCATGGGTCGTAGAAGAGCCCGCTTGACTGCACCAGGCATCCTGGCGTCATGTAGACATCGCCGTAGCTGTTGGACAGGGATACTGAGAATGGACACGGAAAGGTCCTGTGACCGGGGTCTATGGGCGGCTGATAGGCGTCAAGTCCCTTGCAGAGGGCCAGCAGCGCGATCTGGCCCTCGCACCGCACTCTCCACTTATCAGACGTGAGCCTCTGGGCTGCATACGCCCCCCCTAGGCCTGGGTCGCCACTCATAGCAAGGGACAGAGCTGAGAGCAGGGCGTACTCCACAGCGTAGCGCAGGCAGTATGAGGTGGTGCTGGACTCGTAGATGCCTTGCGCCACCGGAAACAGGCGGGTCACAAAGGACCTCAGGAGGGTGTCTGGGTCCAGCAGCGGGGGGCCAGTTTCGTAATCATCCGCGCAGAACGGCAGGGAGTGGTCGGCCGTCCATGACGTTGCCCCAGGGTTACGCGCAGGGTATGTGCCTTGGGAAAGGTTTAAAAGGTTGCCCACCCTCAGCCCGCTGCGCCCCCGCCTCAGGAGATCGCCCCCTGATATGGTGTAGTTGCGCTGAACCCCTAGGAGCCAGTCGTTCATCTCGCTTGAGTCCATCACGCCAGCGTGGTCGGAGAGGGCTAGGAGCGGGCAGGGCCAGGCGCTGCTCCACTTGGCCATGATGCCGTCCAGGGGGGTGCCGAAGGGGAAGGATGGGCATAGGGCTGGGAGCGTCTGGCAAACGACGGCTGGAGGGAAGCAGTTTACGCCATCCCCGTCCCAGCCGCAGAAGCACTGCCGTTGGGAGAGCTGGAAGGCATCCGTTCCGTAGGCAGGGAGGGAGGGCCAGGTGGACGTATCCAGCAGAAGGACGCCCCCTGCCCTGTACTGACTCACGTTCACTCTGGAGGGTTTGGGCTGCTTCACAGGGCGGTTTCGGCAAAGCCTGGATTCCGAGGGCACGTAGGACACGTTGTAATGCCTGTAGAGCGGGCTGTGCATGTACGCCTCGTGCACAGCTGCTGAAACGAAGGCGTCCAGACCGTCGAGCCCGTTAAGGTCGGGGAGGTTCCTTGGAACCCCTGCCTGCATGGGGATGGTGAAGAAGAGCTGGGACAGGAGCCCGTGGCACTGATGCCAGATGGACGTGGTGATCATGGGGGAGCGCGCCTCGCTGCTGTCGTACTGGATCACAGGCTGGTCGGTCCTGTAGAGCCCCTCCCTCATGACGATGGAGGCGCCTACCGGGTCAGTCCAGTTGTAGGACTTCAGCGTGGCTGCGTCCAGGTAGTTGGTCCATATGACGGGCTCCTCCAGGGCGTGCCTGTAGAAGTCCTGGATCTGCGAGGTCAGCGACCTCAGGATGACGTCAGCGGAGACCGTCTGGTACACGACCTCCAGTGAAGGCGGAAGCCAGTTGCTCCCGTCCGTCAGACAGCAGGTCAGATTGTGTGTTACGTTATCTCCGCAGAGGCAGGGGTAGGTAAGGTTGTTGCTCCAGGCCTGGGCGAGCTCCTGGGTCAGACTGGTTACGATGTCCCGCATCACAGCCCCCTGGTTCTTATCCAGGTACTTCCTGAAAAAGTACTTGATTACAGCCTGCCTGGACGGGCTGCCACACGAGTACGGGGGGGCCTTGTCAGCGCTGGCGTGCACGCAGCTCTCAGGGTCCACTGCTCTGGAGGTACCGTTGCCGTCCCTGTACCAGACGGGCACGCTGAGGTGCCCCTGGCTATCCCCGGCCCAGTAGTCCACCTTGTTGTACGGGCCCATGAAGACACAGTCCATCATCTGGTGCATGATATCCCCCTCAGGGCTGAAAAAGACGGTCTGCACGTTTGGATCATTGTAGCCAACTAGCTTGGACAGGGCCTCGCTGACCAGGGCCTGGGCTGCGTCGTACTTGACCTGGACCGCCACCTGCATAGCGCTCTCGTCGACGAAGTGGACTGCGTGCTGCTGGGCCACAGGGACAGGGTTGCTGGACTGGGCCGTCCAGAGGCTGGAGGAGATCTGGCAGTTGGAGTTTGCGTACTGGTCCAGGCAGGCCCTGAACATTCCGGTCTGTGTAGGGGGCAGGTTAGGGTTGGCTGCTGGGCCTGTGAATACCTGGCAGGCATCCACGAACTGGGACTGCGTGGCTGTGGCCAGGCTGTTGTAGATAAAGTACATATTTAGGGCATCCACAAGGAAGGCTGCCTGGCACCCCTGGCTCAGGGCTGGATTGGCCAGGCAAGCCCCCACCTCTTGGGTGCTGGCTGGAAGTGTGGGGTAGTCCACTCCCCTCACCAGCTGGCTGAACAGGGTCTGGTTGAACAGGATGTGTGCTCCCTTATCCCACTGCATGTTCAGGTAGTTATTTTTGCAGGCGGTGAGGACGGTGAGGACGGACACCCCCTGAGACTGCAGGAGGGGCGCGGAAGGCGGGTTGCAGTTTGTCTGGCCTGCCAGGTAGGTCTTGCTGGACATGCACGCAAGATACGAGTCGGCGCCAGACGCGTAGGCGACCAGCTGGGCGTACGTGTAGGGGTTGTAGATTACGTACGGCTTGTTGGAGGTGTCCAGGAGCGACAGGGTCCCAGTGCACCAAAAGGCCATCTCTGCCAGGCCCTCCTCCCTCCTCTGGATCGAGTAGGGGCTGTCCCCGCAGGAGCAGAACACTGAATCGTTGAGGAAGTAGTCTGGCATCTTGCAGTGGGCCATGTCCACCGACTCCAGCATATCCGACAGGCCCGAGAGGACCCCCATGAAGTACGAGATCTGGGCGTCCAGGACGTGCATGACAGAATTGAGCGAGCTGCTCCGAAAGGTGAGCGACGGGAGGACGGCCAGCGCGCTCGACTGGCCCACCTGTGTGGCAATCTGTGCTGTGGACTGGGCGTTGCTGGTGTCCGTTGGGTTCGAGCTCCTGGTGACGAAATTCTGGGTGAGGCATTGGCCCACCAGGGAGGAGGAGGCGGCCTGTAGGGTCGCGTCGCCAATGGAGATGCTGAAGCCGTTTGTGTCGAAGACGGCCACAACGCCCTCCACGTTGCACATCATGATCTTCTGGGTCACTATGAGCACGTAGATGGGGCCCAGGAAAATCTGGTACAGGAAGCTGGTGAGGGCGGTGATGGGCATGGTGACCAGCGCGTTGAAGTTGCTGTCGATGGTGTGTGCGCCTCCCTCCAGGTAGGTCATGGCGGAGTGGCTGATCTGCACCACGTCGTTTATGGCGGAGGTGAAGATGGATATGAAATGCGCCTGCTTGTCCTTGACTGTGCACACGTACCCGAAGAAGCTGTCGTCTGGGAAGGAGATGGTGATGCCCGTCAGACCCTTCTGCAGGGACAGGTCCATCATGACCATGAACATGTCCACAAACACCACCCAGCCGCCGAAGAGGACGGCCAGGTTCTGCCTGGACTCGTCCGCCAGGGTCTGCCCCAGCTGGCAGAGGACGCGCCGCATGTTGACGGGCGTGCCTATGCAGTTGATTACTGTGCACGCCTGGACTGCGTCGCAGAGGCTCTGGACCTCCCCGTCCGGGCAGCCCAGGCAGGAGTTTACTGAGCACTGGGTGGTGGTCGACACCTGGACGGGGACTGTCTGCGACGAGTACGCCGCAGCGGATGCCCCATTGATCCGGAGCTGGGAGAGCCAGGACGTGCTGGAGGAGGAGGGGGCCCCTGCAAACGCGATGTAGGCGCCCTCCGAGTCGATGTAGCAGTTCTGTGACAGTATCCCCCCGCCTGAGATCAGGGTGCCCATGCCAGGTGGGGTGGAGGAGAGCGTGGTCAGCTGCCACTCGACGACCCCGTTGCTGATGCTGGTGTCCCATTGCAGCTGCCAGAGGTTCATGGGCAGCCCGTCCGACTGGGGTATGAGGATGAAGTTGGCTGGGTTGAAGGCGCTGACCTGGGACGCGGAGTAGCCGCTCAGCTGGGCGAACAGTGTCAACGGGCTGCTGCCTAGCTCGACGTTCACCCAGTTTATCTCGACTGGAAACGCTGCCGTGCTGATCACCAGCTTCCTGTGCAGGGACCTGCCCGAGATCTGCGAGGACTGGCTCCGCACGAGCACGTTCAGGTGGATGCTAGCGTAGGGGGGCATGCAAAACACCTGGAGGCTGGTGAAGAGCAGCGCTGTGTATCCCATCTGCAGGTCTTGAGTTGCAACAGTGGCCAGGGTTTGATTGACCAGGCGGTTCCCCAGGTACAGCCCCCCTGGGCTGGCCAGCGCCACGAGGTACTGGCCGTCCGTGTCGCCAAACTGCAGCTGCAGAAGGTTATCGCTCCAATCCGAGCTGGTGGGGAAGGTCCACTCCAGGGTGGAGTCGCGCGTCCTGTAGACGCTGGACGTCATCATCATTGGGATGCAGTAGTAGAACACCTGGACAGCGCCTCCCCTCACGCCCGCCACCGCCACGCAGGGATTGGTCACCCCGCTGTTCTGGCCCCCACAGACCCTCGCGCAGATCTGGGCAGAGGGCTCCGTCACCGCCATGATGTCCATGGGGTTGAAGCTGTCCACCGTCATGGAAGGGAAGAACAGGCTCTCCACGTCCACCGAGACCGTCTGCGTGAATGAGGCCTGCGAGCTGCTCGCTGCGAGGCTGCTGTCGAAGGCGTCCCACACCCCAGCGCACTTGGCGCGGCAGAGCGAGGTGCTCCCGCACGCCTGGAAGTAGTCCACTGGGTAGGGCATGATCACAACAACGTCGGGGTCCTGGTTGTAGTTGAGGCATTGCCCCGCCTTCGGGTCCAGCCAGCTCATGGCGTAGTCTATGGAGGAGCCCAGGGCATCCAGGCTCGCAAACTGGGCGTTGAACCAGGGCTGGACGGACGCCACCATCTCGGACTTTGTATAGGATATCATGTTATGGCAGAGCTGCTGGGCCGAGTTGAAGCCAGGGCCTGATGCTACCACGTTGCTGGCCTGGATCATCTGCAGGAGGACAGGGCGCAGCCTGGTGGAGGCCTGGGGGACGCAGTAGGCCCTAGCGTAATCCCCAAAGACCTGGCCGGCAGAGCCGCTGCACATGCACTGGGTGAATGGCGCCAGGTTGAAGACGCTCAGTGTCAGGTCCACTCCAGAGGAGAGCATCGTGTTGGCAGCGATGCACTGCTGGTAGACGAAGACCGCCCAGGGATTTGTCAGGCCCATCATGAGGGAGATCCCAGCGCAGGACTGCCTCATGTTGTCCACCACGTCACTCTCGTACTCGTCGCGCATCTCGTCTAGCGTGTTGACCACGATGCGCCAGGCCCTGCTAGCGTCCAGGCGCTGGCCCTGCAGCACGTTCTGCGTGATGGTCATGGACATCTTGACCACGCTGGTGTAGCCAAAACGCGCCCATCCCAGCGTGTTGGACGCTATTTTGAGTCCCCCTTGCGCCCCCCCCATGAGGAGAGTGGTGGGCATGCTCTCAACCAAGGTGCTGGGCCCTGCCTTCATGACACTCAGGACCTTGAAGGAGGCTGTCCACAGGTCTATGGATCCAGCCCCGTACCTGGCGACCCCGTTGAGGCCGTTCTGCACAAACTCACTGGCGTCTGTATTGGTGGTGCGGCCAATAGCAGAGGAGAGCATGGTGAGGCTGGACCAGAAGATGTTGGTGGAGCTCTGCAGGGACGAAAAGAAGTCGTCCAATAGGAAGGCCTCGCTACCGCACTGCTGCAGGACAGAGTGCCCCCTTGTGTGCAGAGGGCAGACGGTCCCAGACGACCAGAGGCTTATGATGCCTGGGAAATACACCACCACGCCCACCACTGTCTTGACAAGGAGGATGGCTGCATTGACCAGCCCTGCCACCATGGAGCCCAGTTCGGGCAGGACCTGCATGGCAGGGCAGAGGGTGTATGCGCCCATGGCAGTGGTGATGTCCTGGGCCTGATCCTGCCAAGGCCCCTGGTCTGGGGGGTTGAGCTGCATGGTCTGCACGTTGAGCCAGTAGGTGTGGTACTCGACCAGGGAGGCAGTGACGTCTGTGCGCTTCACCGTGACGGCAATGTTGATCTCGTTGATGTACTCCAGCTGCTCGATGGCCTCGTTGTACGACTTTGTGCAGTCGTAGCTAAGCTCCCCGCTATCGTAGGTCCCGTTGGAGAAGGCGTCTGGAATGTCGACTTGGCTCACGAGGTTCGCCCCGCACCCGCTGGCGTCGCACCTCCTGTAGGCGTCCACCCTCCAGATGCGGATGGGGCTGAAGCTGGATTCCATTATCAGGCCAAACTGCGGAAGTTTCTGGTTGTTCCTGCAGTAGTTTAGGTAGGCTTCATACACCTGCATGGCCGGGTTGACAGCGTAGAACACAAAGCCCTTTGAGCTCACAGCAGTTGTGGCCTGTCTTGCATAGGGGGTGGTCAGGTGGTCGTGGGGGTACTGGCTGAAGATGGCGCTGGGCACGTCGGGTGGGGGGCTGGAGGGGAAATTGTTGGACACTGTGGAGAGGGTGTACTCCGTGCCTGTGGCCCCTGTCAGCCTCTCAATCCTCACTGTGTACTGGGCGTCCCCGTGCTTGATGGAGGTGAACAAGGTATCTCCAGTGATCACAAAAGGGGCCAAAGGGTCCCTTAGGAACGCTGGGGTGGGTGCATCGTAGGCGGGGTGCAGGGATCTGTTGACCTGGCTTGTCACCAGCAGATTGTCCGTGCAGGATACAGCCCCTCCCACCACATACTGGGGCGACCCCACGCCCTGCTGGGTTGAGGAGACGCCAGAGCTGGCTGCCCCTGCAGCATCAGACACAGTGACGGTGACCTGCAGCTGTGGGGTGCTGGACTGGAGGTTGCAGTCCCTCCTCACCATGTACACCTTGTTCCGCCACTCCTCCGCCCCGTACAATACCAAAGGCGAGGCCTGGGACGCTGTCAGGCGGGAGGCCATGCAAAAGGGGAAGCACGCGCAGGTGGCGCTCTCGGGGCCGCAGCCTGCCCTGGGGATCACCCATATGGTGGCGTCGACCTGGTTGCACGATGAAGCGAGGGCGCAATCAGGGGCTGTGGTGGTTGCTGATGTGAACCGTGTGGCAGGCCAGCGCACGGACTGGACTATGATATCCACATCCGAGCAGGCCAGGTTGCCAGCCTGCTGGGAAAACACCTGGATACTCGTGGATTGATTGGCCAGCAGGCCCTCGTAGGGGAGGATAGTGCACTGGATGTTCATGCCTTGGCTGCCCTGGCCGCTTCCCCCCTTTAGACCGTTTGCGTTAGAGCACGAGCACCCCAGGATGGCTGTGCTGCTGGCATAGGAAGAGGAGGACAGGCGGGTAACATCCAGGTTGGAGGACCTGGCGTATGTTACCGCTGCAAGGCCGTAGCTGATATTGACAGGGGAGGGCCAGGAGGACACGCGCATACTTCCGCGCCCGTAGTAGGCGACCACCCACCCGTCCGTGACGGCCATCAGCCAGCCCGTGAGCCCTACTATGCCTGTTCTGTTCTCTCCGAAAAGGGACGATCCCAGGGTGGAGTTGTAGAGGAAGGGTGGGGCCATGGAGGTCTGGCAGTGGGTGGGAAATCCTAGCACGCCTTGCACGACCACGTAGACCACGTCCAGCCAGTTGTCCACCATGATCCCCAGGCTGCCAACCCCTGAAACTAGGAAGGAGAAGACGGGCTCAAGGTCGGGGGTGCACATCAGCGACGCCTCCTGCCCGTACCGAGCACAGCGCATGACAGTGACGTCGGGGGATTGGACGAAGAGGTAGAGGACAGCGTTGACCAGGCTGTGCACGCCTGTAGCAAAATTGAGGTCCATAAACGGATAGGTCAGGATGTCCACGATGGGGCCCACTGGGGTGCAGATCGTGTGCGCAAACGCCACGCAGGAGATGACTGCGTCCCTGAGGCTGGCCATGGGGGTGACAAGGTCCAGGGTGCGCCCAGAGGTGTCGAAGCAGGCCTCGCCCTGGGACAGGGGGCAGTCCACCACAACAGACTGCATCCAGCTGAAGAGCGAAACGCACAGTGTTTTGGCGAGCTCGAAGAGGGACGCCCCAAGGGACTCAAAGGTCGACGCCTCCTGGATCATCACGGGGAGAAGGTAGCCCTGCAGGCTCCTGCTGATGAAGAAGAAGACGCTGTTCCACAAGGGGATAAGCCCCTTGAAGACCATGTTGAAGAGGTTCAGGATCTGGATGACCGTGCTCTGAAAAAAGGGGCCAAAAAAGGCGTTATAGGCCCTGATGAGATCGGTCCAGACCCACGGGGACTGCTCGTAGCAGACGTAGAGCACGGAGCCCATCATGAGCACCACACACGCCCATGTGAGCACGCTGAGCAGGGACGAGGCCAGGTTGACAGCTGCGTACAGCCCGCTGAACAGAAAGTGGCACAGTGTCTCAAGGAGGTACACTAGGAAGTCGGAGCTGGTGGCCTGCTTGAGGCTGTCAGCTACGGACTCTGGGCTCTTAAAGAGTCCCAATATGGCGCACACCATCCGCTCTAGGATAAAAAAAAGGATGAGACCCCCCGCCAAGGCAGGACAAAAGGTGATGGAGGTGAGCATACCGGCAAAATATTATTTTGTATGCTTATATATCTTATATATTTCACGGACAAGGAAAGAGCAAACATTTGCATTTCTAAGAAGGATTAGAACCTTTACTGGCATACCGCCACACTGGGGGAGGTAGGCGTTGGACTCGGTGCTGTTGGAGTGCAAATCCCTGGCATCGATTTGAACGGGGCCGAGTCCTCCATGCATATATGGCCGTACTGCTCAGAGTACCCGCACATGCCGCACGGCACGCAGCCCTGGTCAAAGGTGCTCCCCTGCTGGCAAAGGACGGGCAGCTGGCTGACAGGGCAGGAGGTCGTGCATAGGGTGCAGACCGAGTTGCCCTTGTCCTGGCTGTAGTAGCCAGCAGGGCATATGAAGCTCTGCCCGTACATGCAGCAGGACCCTGGGAGGCACTGCTTGCACTGGCCTGCGCTGTTCTGGTAGTAGCCGTCGTCGCAAGCGTATGAACTGTACCCGTTTATCGGATGCGAGTTGGAGGGGAGCAGGCTTATCACCCCGTTGCCAGGGCAGTACCAAAAGTCCTTTCCTGGTACGTTGTTAAGAGATAGCTGGTTGCCAGGCACAGCCCCTTTCCCTGGGTATTCCGCGCAGCCCCCTGGCACCATATCGGCTGTGGGAGAGCATGGAGTCTTCACCCACTGCCCTGGAGCCACTGGCGTGCACTGCTGTGTCTTGCATACATTGTTGGGGGTGCTTACAAAGAAAGTGCCTGCAGGAGGGACGCCCGTGGAGAAGCAGGGCTGGCACGTGCCAGCGCTAGTGCGAGCGCAGCCAACTCTTTGCTGTGTAATAGGGCATGAATCACAAGTGGAATAGGTAGAGTAGCAGTTGGTGTAGGTGGTGTACTGCGAGCACACACCGTTGTTATCGAAAACCCCTACGCTGTCGTCACACCTCCTCTCCTGACATTGCGTCCCAGCTGGTCCACAGTCAGCACAGCGACATTCCTCATTTAAGTTTCTCCAGCATAGGTAATCTGCCTCTGAGGTATGATACTCACCCCCTCCACCCCAACCTTCATGTTCATTTGAACAGTAATAGGTACCATCCACATAAAGCGCTGGAACACAATTTACAATTGCCCTCCCTTTATAATAATTATAGTCAGCGTTGACATGTAGCGCGAACAAAAGGCAGCCCCATGAATTTAAGGAAATCATACACAAAGACACAAAAGAGTCTATTTATAGACCAAGTCTGAATTCATTCACAACAATCCAGCCAAATGGATTCCAAATGGCACCCTCGAAAGGGGAGGAAGGCGTTGTCCAGATCATGTTCAGCCCAAAGGGACCAGCCTTTTTGACTTGGATAGTACAGATGGTCATGGAAGACTGGGGGGACGATGAAGGCCTGCGAGTACATGAAATTCAGTTGGAATTCAATTTTGGGCCCCAAATTCAAACCAAACCAAGGTTAAAAAGGAATAAATATATTTTTAAAATACCTTTAGGAACGCTCGCCACGGATCCGACGGGCCAGCTGAATGTCCTTGGGAAAGATGGTCACGCGTTTGGCGTGGATGGCACAGAGGTTGGTGTCTTGGAAGAGACCAACCAGGTAGGCCTCTGAGGCTTCCTGGAGGGCCAGAATGGCCTTGGCTTGGAAGCGAAGGTCTGAAATAAAGTCCTGGGCAATATCCTTCACAAGACGCTGGAAGGGCATCTTGCGGAGAAGAGTGTCTCCAGACTTTTGGTACTGACGGATCTCACGGAGCGCCACAGTGCCAGGGCGGTAGCGGTACTGCTTCTTGATGTGAAGTCCGCTAGCCTTCTGTGCAGCCTTGGCAATTTTTTTCTGCCATTCCTCATTGCTCATGCCTTCCTTGCGAGCCTTCATTTTTGGGATGGCGTTGGATGCCACGCCCTCAGCTTCCTGCCCTGCAACAGCTGCATACAGCTGCGGAGTCCTCTTGCCAGCAAACCTGGGTGCCTTCTTTCCAACATTTTTGTTCTGAGCGGAAGGGTGGTTTTTGCGTGCCATTTTGGTTGATGTCTGTGGACTTGGTTTCTTTTATGTAGACTTTTTTTTACCTTTTTTTACTTTTTTTACTTTTTTTTAAACTTTTTTTTACTTTTTTTTACTTTTTTTACTTTTTTACTTTTTTTTACTTTTTTTTTACTTTTTTTTTACTTTTTTTTACTTTCTTCTTACTTTTTTTACTAAAAAAATGGCTATATATGAAGCGCTCCACGCCCAAACTGCCAAACGCCACGATGCCAAACACCATTCCAGCCCCAACTGCAGTTGTCCCGAACCATGTTATGGTTGCTGTGGAGAACTACCTATCTGAGATACAGACTATCGAGGGGGAGACATTTGAGGGCCTTAATCTGAAGTTGAGAATGACTCCACTGCTTGTTGCAACCAAATGCTGCCTGGAGGTACTCTGTGACAAGGTGCATGATCGCCACAACCCTACAGGACCTGTCACAACATTCCGTAACGAGCCAAAGTTCACCAGGATCTACCTTTCCTCATATTTTATCACGCGCTTCCCAGCACATATATTTTCAAACCCAAATGGCCAAATCGAGACTGCTCTCATTGAGTCGTCCAATCAGATACTCACTGAGTTCAGGGCGATCTGTGACTCTGTTGTTCAGTCTGCCAACCACACTTTTGAGGAGGTACCCCATGAGCTCACTGCTGGGTTTGAGGCTACCCTTGACAAATACTGGGTGACCTTTATGGCCCACAAGACCCCTGACAAGGAGCGCGCTATCAGGGATATTAAGATGGCTCTGTTTGGGCTCTACGATGCAATGGACCAGGTTGGTGGGGAGAATCAGGATGTCATTGCGATATTCATCACGAATATCGAGAAGCTCCAGGCTAAGCTTGCAGCGTATGGTGGCGCACAGATGCTGGAGGACTTCAAGGCTGGGATCCGCACGAGGGCTGTGATGATTGGGGCTGTGTGATTTGTGTTGGTTGGGGCTGTGTGATTTGTGTTGCCATTGTGGCTGTTACTGCTGTGGCTATGGCTGGAATCAGGATGGTGGGGTTTGAAGTTTGGAATTGAAAAGTAAAACCCCATTTAAAAAAAGACTCTTGTGTGACAGAGTAGAGTGTGTAAAAATTAGACATAGTACAAATGGCGTGTTACCCCCCTAATTTCCTAGACGCGCTCCTTGAGGCCAGCAACTTTCTAGAGTCTGCCAGTAAGGACGAGGCCATCCCAAAGGAGGAGCTGTGCAAGTCCATGGAGAGACGGCTCTCGCTCCTGATAGCCAAGGCTGTGGCCGCTCCAACGGGGGGGTCGTTTAGAATATTTAATAGGGATCAGGATGCAAGTTAAGATGAGACAAGGCTGAGTTGGGCGGGCTGGACAGTCTCCTCCAGTCCATTGACCGTCACAGGCTGGGTCTGCCTGACACTTGAGTATACTGGCTGGACTGGCTTCTCCATCTCCAGCGCCTCAAACTCCTCGTCGATATCTATATCATAATCGTCGTTC